>Ga0172370_10001997_pt1 | contig 30048 bp, 23 predicted proteins | sample LakKiv5m_FD_114538 | JGI IMG/M metagenome (GOLD analysis project Ga0172370, IMG submission 114538) | Freshwater microbial communities from Kabuno Bay, South-Kivu, Congo - kab_022012_11.5m | ecosystem: Environmental > Aquatic > Freshwater > Lake | place: Democratic Republic of the Congo...
AAAATAAGTTAATTTAAGATGATAATCAATCCCTGAAAATGGGGAAATTATTATAATTTTGTTCATTAAAATCAACATATAAATTCAAATAAATCAGTATCAACCAAAAACAACTAACCATGACCCAACATTATTTTCGCATCATCAACAATGCCTTAGAGTATTGTTTTAACGTGGAGGTCAGTAGTCCTCTCACTCTAGAAGAAGAAAAAAAATTAGCTTGGTTGTTAGCCGAAACTTTCAACCCATTTAATTTTCTAAATGAATCTTCAACTTGTGGAGTTCGATTAATTCACGTCGGTCCTCGATTAAATTTTGCTACCGCCTGGGACAGCAATGCTCTGTCGATTTGTCATAAAATCGGTTTAACTAAAATCACTCGGATTGAACGATCTCGTTTGCTGAAAATTGAACCCGGACAAAATCCCAACCAGCTCTATGATCGGATGACCGAATGTATTTATCCCACACTTCTGGATAGTTTTGAGACCGGCGTGAAACCCCAGGAAATCTATTCCATCCCCCTCCAGGAAGAGGGAATCGAAGCTTTTGATAAGTATCCGGAACTGTCTATGGACGAACATGATCGTCAGTTATACTACGATTACTTCGTAGTAAAATGTGGCCGCAATCCGACCATTGCTGAAATTATGGATCTCAACAATGCCAACAGCGAACATTCTCGCCACGGCTATTTTAAAGGACTACAGGAAATCGATGGAGTTATCCAAAGTAAAACGTTAATGGAAATTGTTCAGGAACCCTGGAAAATTAATCCCAACAACAGCCTGATCGCTTTTTCTGATAATTCCAGTGCCATTACAGGGTATAAAATTAATACCATTATTCCCAAATGTCCGGGAAAATCTTCTGACTTTGTGAAAAAGATTTTGATTTATCACTTTATTTTCACAGCCGAGACTCATAATTTTCCTTCGGGGATTGCACCCTTTCCTGGCGCTGAAACCGGCACAGGCGGAAGAATCCGGGATGTACAGGCCACTGGCCGAGGTGGTTTAGTGGTCGCTGGTACGGCTGGCTATTGTGTGGGGAATCTTTATTTACCGGGTTATTCGTTACCCTGGGAAAATAATAATTTAATTTATCCCTCTAACTTAGCTACTCCCTTGCAAATCCTAATCCAGGCTTCCAATGGAGCTTCGGATTATGGTAACAAATTCGGTGAACCAGTCATCCAGGGATTTACGCGCAGTGGCGCCCTGCATCCAAACCAAAAACGTCGGGAATGGTTAAAGCCAATTATGTTCACCGGAGGTATTGGTCAGATTGATTATCGCCATCTCTATAAGCAGGAAGCTTTTCCGGGAATGTGCATCGTGCAAATCGGTGGACCCGCCTATCGCATTGGTCTGGGTGGCGGAGCCGCTTCTTCAAAGCTCCAGGGAGACAACACTGCTGAATTAGATTTTAATGCGGTTCAGCGGGGCGATGCCGAAATGGAGCAGAAAATGAACCGGGTGGTTCGAGCCTGCGTGGAAATGGGCGAGAACAACCCCATTGTCAGCATCCATGATCAGGGAGCCGGCGGTCCAGCTAATGTTCTGAAAGAATTGGTGGAAAAAGTTGGTGGAGAAATTGATATCCGGAAAATTACTGTTGGCGATCCGACCATGTCGGTCTTGGAAATTTGGGTAGCTGAATATCAGGAACGCAACGGCTTCTTGATTAAGATGAGCCGTCTACCAAAATTTCAGGACATTTGCCGACGGGAACGGGTTAACTGTGAAGTTTTAGGGGTAGTAACTGGCGACGGAAAATTCGTGGTTAATGATTCTAAAGATGGTTCCCGGCCTATCAATCTTGATCTGCAGGCTGTTTTAGGGAAAATGCCCCAGAAAACTTTTAAATCTCAAAGGTTATCTGAGGACATTAAACCCCTATTATTACCCCCGGATCTTAAAGTTGAAGAGGCTCTCAACAGGGTACTTCGTCTAACGTCGGTTGGTTCAAAAAGGTTTCTCACTACCAAAGTTGACCGCAGCGTCACTGGTTTGATTGCTCAGCAGCAATGCTGTGGTCCGCTACAATTAACTGTAGCTGACGTGGCCGTGATTGCTCAAAGTCATTTTCCTAATAATCAAGGAAAATATACTGGAGCCGCCATAGCTATTGGTGAACAACCAATCAAGATGTTGGTTAATTCTGAGGCCGGTGCTCGTATGTCCGTCGCCGAAGCTCTAACTAATTTGGTCTGGGCCAAGGTAACTCGCCTTAGTGATGTTAAATGTTCAGCCAACTGGATGGGCGCTCCGAAATTACCGGGAGAAGGCCCTAAACTCTATGACGCCGCCCAAGCTATGAGTGAATTCATGATTAGGTTGGGTATAGCGGTTGATGGCGGCAAAGACAGTCTGTCTATGGCTACTAAAGTAAATCATTCCGATGGTCACACTGAAATTGTCAAATCACCTTTAGAATTGGTAATTTCGGCCTATTGCTCCATGGATGATATAACCAAAGTAATCACTCCGGACATTAAATATCCCGGAAACAGCACTATTATTCTCATTGATCTGGCTAAAAGTCAACGCCGTCTTGGCGGCTCGGCTCTAACTCAGACTTTTGATGGACAAATTGGTGGTAACAACTGTCCGGACATTGATGATCCCGCGCTGTTTAAAAGAGGTTGGGAAGTAGTTCAATCTCTCATTGGGGATGACCTAATCACGGCTGGTCATGATATCAGTGATGGTGGTTTAATAACGGCTCTACTGGAAATGCTTTTTGCTGGCAATTGCGGCTTCAAAGGTAGTATCAGTCACCAACAAGGTGAAACCGTTGATAAGGTGGCTGAATTGTTTGCTGAAGAAGCTAATCTGCTAGTGGAATGTCTTAATGTCCAGGTCGTAACCAATAGGTTAGTGAGAGAGGGAATCCCCTATCAGATTCTCGGATTTACTACCGAAGAAAAAACCATCCGGATATCTAATAATTCGGAATTGGTATTTGAAGGAAATATGCCCACCTGGCGGGCCGTCTGGGAAGAAACCAGCTATCAGTTGGAGAAGCAGCAATGCGATCTGGCTTGTGTGGAAGAGGAGAGTAAGAATATCTTTGATCGCTCCGGCCCCAGCTATGTTATTTCTCAACCGGTTCAAAGTCACGATTATCGGGTTACCAGTAAGTCCCCGCGCCTGGCTATTCTGCGCGAAGAAGGTTCCAATGGTGACCGGGAAATGACCAGTGCTTTCTACCAAGCTGGCTTTCAGGTTCATGATGTTAACATGTCTGACCTGCTGTCCGGTAAAGTGGATCTGGAACAATTCCGGGGCATTGCCTTTGTGGGTGGCTTCAGTTATGCTGATGTCTGTGACTCGGCCAAGGGTTGGGCCGCTGTTATTCGCTTCAATGAAAAGTTGAAAAAGATGTTTGATGATTTCTATCTTCGTCCGGACACCTTTTCCTTGGGCGTTTGCAATGGCTGTCAATTATCCACTCTACTCGGTTGGGTACCTCACAATGGCCTAGAGGATGAACATCAACCCCGCTTCATTAGGAATGAATCCGGTCGCTTTGAAAGTCGTTTTCTGACAGTCAGCATCCTGGAAAGTCCAGCAATTATGTTGGCTGGCATGGGAGGTTCCGTATTGGGGATTTGGTCAGCCCACGGCGAAGGGAAATTCTATGTGCCAGTGGCATCATCGGCCCATAACATCGCTGCCCAAGGATTGGCACCGATTCGCTACGTTGATGATCAGGGGATACCGACTAAATCCTACCCCTTCAATCCTAACGGTTCGGATTTGGCTATTGCCGGCCTCTGCGACCCCAGCGGTCGACATCTAGCCATGATGCCTCATCCAGAAAGAACCTTTCTGCCCTGGCAGTGGGCCTATCGTCCGGAACATTGGAAAACCTCAGAGAAACAATCTCCTTGGATGACCATGTTCCAAAATGCCAGAATCTGGTGTGATCAAGTGAAAGCTTGAATTCTATAAACCCTCGTTCAAAACGAGGGTTTTTTATTTAAAAACATTATGTTATAATGATGATGTCTTAATTTAAATAATATAAACAACTATGAAAAAAACCAACTTTATTCTGGCCATTCTTCTTATTCTGGCCATCACTGCAGTGGTGATTACCGCCCTGATAACCACCAACCGCATTAATAATCAGGATCGTCTGTCGGTTACCGGCTCAGGCACTGTCTATGCCAAAGCTGACATCGCTAATTTAATCGTCGGCTTTACTACCGGCACCAAAGTTACAGCTGTAGAAGCTACCCAGGAAAACACTAAAAAAATGAACGAAGTTATCGGTGCAGTTAAGGATTTGGGGGTGGAAGAAAAAGATATTAAAACCACTGACTATCGTCTTAACCCCGTCTATGATTGGACGGACAAATCCGGTCGCACTCTCAAGGGCTATGAAGTTTCCCAAAACATTACCATTAAAATTAGAGAATTAGAAAAAATTGGTGATATTATTGCTAAAACCACTGAAAAAGGAGCTAATCAAATTGGTAATATTAATTTCACCATTGATGACGAATATGAGTTAAGAAATCAGGCCAGGGAATTAGCCATTGAAAAAGCTAAAGAAAAAGCTGAACAAATGGCCGATGAAGCTGGTATTAAATTAGGTCGCGTGAAAAATGTCTACGAAAATGTTAACTATGTTACTTCAATGATGGATTATTCCAATGCTAAAATGGAAAGTTCCATCGCTTATGGAATGGGTGGAGCAGCTGTCAGCGCTCCCAGCATTGAAACCGGACAAAATGAAATTAAGGTGGAAGTAACTCTGCTATATGCTGTTAAATAATAAAGTAAATTGGTAGATATAAAAAAGCGCCTCTTCGGGGGCGCTTTTAGCTTAGAGAGCTGCTTTTAACTTGGCGGCATCGATGTCAAAAATGATTTTCAATCCAAATTGTTGACTGTGTTCCTGACTCACCTTGTCCATTGGCGGAAAAAGGGACTCAGAAATTGGAATTATCCTGAGGCCAGGGTGATCATTCCTGATTTTATGAATTAATGGCCACGACCTCATTTCATTATTGCGACCCGGAGCCGGCAGGAAGAGATCAATAATGACAATATCAAACGAATCCTCGCTGAGTAAAGCCAAAGCTTCCTTGGTGCTTTCTTCAATCTCCACCTGATACAGATTCTTGTCCAGGTCGGAGGAAATCAGACGGGCGTTGAAGGGATTGGCGGAAATAAAAAGAATTCGTTGACAAAGAATTTCTTTGATTAATCCCTTGATCGTGCTGGGTTTAGCTGGGGCTTCCAAGAAAAAATCAAAACCGGCTTCCAGAGCTTCAGTTTTACAATTCTGAGCAGTAAGAGCCAGGGTTTTAATTTTCTTTGTTCCTTTCTTTACCATCCGGATGAATTCCATTCCATCCGGATTTCCAGATGAAATTACTCCCAGAGAAATATCTGAAATCAACAGGTTGAATTTAGTGCTGCGCATGATTTCCAGGACGATTTTGACATTGGTTTCATGAACCAATACAATCGGCAAGTCTTTTAATGCCAACTGCAAAAGCTTGAACTGAACCTCGCTGACGACAGCGATAATTTTTCTTGTTTTCATGGTGATTTATTTTGATGTTGGTAATGTGCAAATTAATAGTATATATTTACATATTTTTTTATATTTGTCAAGACTAATACATCAGCTTGACAAATTATAATAATCTGCTAAGATAGTGACATAACAAATATTACCACAGACCGCAAGCAACCATAAGTCTTGCCGAGGTAAAATCTATTTAGCAATAGTTTTTTAGTCTGTGGTAGCACAGATTTTTTATTTATATGCCGAAGAATAAACTTCAAAAACAAGAAATTTTACGTAATTTAAGCGAAAAATTTAAAAAATCAAAATCCGTAATTTTTGCCGGTTTTGATACCCTGGGCGTTAAGGATAATGAGGCCATTCGTGCTAAGTTAAGAGAAGAGAAGGGCGAATATTATGTGGCTAAAAAGACTTTAATGACCAAGGCTTTCCAGGAAAATAACATGACTGACTTAAATGTCCGTGATTTTCCCGGTAAGGTAGCGGCTATCTTTTCCTATGAGGATGAAGTAGCTTCAGCTAAAATTTTAGGAAATTTCCGTAAAGATAAAGAAAAAACTAATAAAATCTTTTTTCTAGGTGGTATTTTAGAAAATAAATTACTCACCAAAGAAGAAGTAGAAGCCCTGTCTAAATTACCAAGCAAACAGGAATTATACGCTAAAATGGTTGGTTCAATTAATGCTCCTATTTCCGGATTCGTTAATGCTCTAGCCGGCAATCTTCGTAATTTAGTTTACGTTCTTAAAGCTGTTCAAGAAAAAAATAATTAATTATAATATAATTTTAAATTTATGTCTGAAGAAAAAAATGTAACCGTGCCTGCTAAATTTGAAAAAATAGTTAACGAAATCGAAAAGATGAGCGTTTTGGATTTAGCAGAATTGGTAAAAATTCTAGAAGAAAAATTCGGCGTCTCAGCCGCTGCTCCAGCCATGATGATGGCTCCAGCCGCTGGTGGAGCTGCTCCGGCTGAAGAAGCCAAAGACAGCTTTGACGTAGAATTAACCGACGGCGGCGCCAATAAGATTAATGTCATTAAAGCTGTCCGTGAATTAACTGAAATGGGCCTAAAGGAAGCCAAGGACCTAGTTGATGGTGCTCCCAAGGTTCTTAAGGAAGGCGTTAAGAAGGAAGAAGCTGAAGCCATGAAAAAGAGACTGGAAGAAGCCGGTGCCAAGGTAACTCTGAAATAAAGTTAATTGCCTATAATATAAAAGACCGTTTTCGCAACGGTCTTTTATTATATTAAAATAATTATTGCCAATTAAATTGGTAGACGGCCTCGCCCGCCAAAATATAGACCTGACGATTTTTCTCATCAACGGTGAAATCTTTTATTTGTTCCAAAGAATCAATTTGATATTGATTAATTAGGTGGCCATCTTTTTTAGCTAAAACCACCAAACGTTTAGCTGAACTGTCTAATAGATAGAGATACTCATCGCCGGCCATCAACTTATTAGTTTGGGATAGGGTGGGAAGAGGAGGCGTTGAAGAATAAGTTTGCTTTTGACCCTTATATAATTTAATAACTTCGCCATTGTTTTCTAAAACATAGATGGTGCCGTCAATAAACAGGTCGGTAGCCAAATTTAAATCAACCTCTTCTCTGAGCCAGTCACTCTTGGTAACAAAACCATTATTAGTTCGGCCATAACGATAAATCTGCTTCTGCTCTTTGGCAATAACATAGAGACTGTTATTAAAAACCTTAAAACCAGTAAACTCGTTTTCCTTGGTAACGTTAATAATTTCACTTTCTTTGCTGGTTAAATTAAATTGTACCACTCGATCATTATCCCAGTAGTAGAGGCGGTCTCGGCCGTCAAATTGGGGGTTGTTTAAACTATTACTACCATTAATATCCCATTTTTCAGAAGCGGATGAGTTGGGAATAAGGCTATAGATGGTTTGGCCGGAAGCGCCATAGAGTCGGCCATCGGCCCAGACTAAACTATTAATACCGAGACCGGTTAAATCGTTAACCTGATCGGGCTGATCAACTTTAATTATCTTTTGTACCTTTTCTTCTAGGGCACTCAGACGATCGACTAGATTATTATAAATTTCTTTTTGATATTTTCGTTTATTGGGCAGGGAAGCAATTAGAGCCTGGGCATCACTCAAAACAATCTGCGCCCCTTCCTCATCATTGTATAATAGATGAGAATCAATCAAGCTTTCCTTGTCTTCAATCTGAGCAACTAGATTATTAAAGTTAGTTTTGGCTTCCTGGCGACGATGATTCCAATTGGTAATCAGCAGACTCCCTAGAAAAATAATAAAAATAACTGACAGGATTAGAAGAAGAAGACGATTTTTCTGATTAAGAGTTTTGAGCCATTCTTTTAGATTAATAAATAAACCGACCCAGGATCTGAGGTTAAACAAAGCTAAAATAATCTGACCGATCCCTTTTAAAGTAGTTTTAAGACGCCCGGTTTTCTTTTTAAAGAAAATTCGTTCCTTGATCAAAAAAGAATCGGCCCGGGCTAAATTTAAGCTTTTAACCTGTCCTAAACCCAAAGAGGGTTGGGTCTTTGGTTCTTTTTCCAGCTGAAAAACCCGACGGGGATTGGGATTTACCTTGGGTTCAAATTTCTTTAGAGTTTGTTTTATTTTTCGGATAATTTTTCCTGGATTAATTAAACCGGCCGGTGTCAACATCTGTTCAGTTTTTTCTTCGGTATAATTAAGAGAAGAAATAGAACTTTGGGCTGATAGATTTTCCAGCGGCTCCTCTCGCATTTCTAGATTGCTCAAACCGACGGTGTTCTTAATGATGATTCCCAGAAAGGGAACATAGGCATTAATTTTGGCTAAAATGTTTTTAATTTGTTCGGCAGCCACAATGGGTGGTAATTTGGTAATAATATTAACCATTTCCCGGCCAGATAAATACTCCAGTAAAGCTTCGCTGGTAAACAGGAAATAGGAGTTGGTCGGTATTTCACCGCTGATAACCGAGGAGAAAAGGGTTGGTATTTTAGCAGTTGCCGCTTCAGTATTATTTTTAACTTCAGTTGAATCAGCGGCGTTGGCTTCCACATTTATCATTTCATGGCTGTCCTGTCGGTGATAGATTAATAGGGAACGATTCTTTCCAAAACTGGAAAAATATAATCTATTTTGATAAATAACTCCCAGAGTAATATTGGTAACCTGGGGATTGATTTTTATTTTTTGTTGCAATAAAAATTCCGCCAAATCCCGATTGGTTTTAGCTAAAGCCGCTTCAAAAATATTTTCTACTCGTAGACCCTCTATCTTGTCTAGTAATAAAATTTTCTCATCGTTGTAGTAGTTGTCATTTAAATTGGAAATGAGAAAATCTAGCACTCGGCGTCCTTCAGTTTTTTTGCCGCCAATTTCGGCTAAAACAAAAATTTTGCCGGCCAAACCCTCTTTCAAAGAATCGGGTTGGGCGACAAAAACATCGCTGATGCCATTGGCCTTGCCGGAGTTGAGAATAATGGGCGCAATTTTATTATACATAAGCAAAATATCAATCTAAGAGATTGTTTTTCTAGTTTGACTGTTTGTCCTTAATATTATACTATAAATCTATAAATAAACAAAATATGCTTAACGCTCTCTTTGGTTCAGAGGCACGCGTCCGTATCCTCAATCTTTTTCTCCTCCACCCTGAACAAAAATATTATCTACGTCAATTAGCCCGGGAACTAAATCTCCAGGTTAATTCGGCGCGCCGAGAACTAGATAATCTAGTTAAATTTGGGTTAATCATAGAAGAAAAAATTACCGAAGAAAAAACTAAAAAAGGTTCCAAAAGTGAAAAAAAATATTTTAGCGTTAACCGTCTTTTTTTACTTTATCCAGAGATTAAAGCTCTATTTATCAAAGCTCAAATTCTCTCCAGCCAAAAATTTATCGATGGCCTGCAAAAAATTTGCCAGCCAAAATTTTTAGCTCTCACCGGTCTCTTTACCAACTATCCCGAAGCCCAAACCGATATTCTCATTGTCGGCCAGGTTCGTCGACCAGCTTTTTTGAAACTAATCAAAGGTCTGGAAAAAGATTTGGGCCGGGAAATTAATTTTACCATCATGTCAGAAACGGAATTTAAATATCGCCGAGAAATCATGGATATTTTTCTCTATAACATCATGGAGGGGAAAACCATTGTTCTAATGGATAACCTAAAAAATAATTAATATGAAGACAGTGGTCTGGCATATTATTAGTCTAATAATGCAATTTGTTAAATACGCTCTGATTTTGGCAGTGCTTCTTTTTTTATTGACCATTATTCTACTGGCCAACACCTATGGAGATTTAAAAAGTGCCGCCACCAATGGCTTAGCTGGCAAAACTGAAATCACAACTGCCCTGGCGGCCGTTCAACGTCAGGACTGGGTTTTAGCCCTAGATAAGGCTAGGGCGGGGCAGGAAAAATTTACAGTCGCCCTGAAAGATCTTAATCGTGTTCGCCCCAACGTGGTAATAGAAAGAGTGGCTCCCATCCGTTCCCAGGTTAATGATTTAGAATATCTCTTACAAACTGCGGAAATATTAAGTCGTTCTCTGGAGCGAACCGTTCCTCTAATTCAAGAATTAGATCAAATTCGCTCGGGAGCCAGCGGCGGCGATTTTGCCAAGCTATCGGCGACCGACAAGGTTCGCTTTCTACAATTAATCTATGAATCTGAACCCGAACTCAATGGACTTAAGGCTAATTTAGATTTAGCCATCCTAAACCTTAATAAAATCCACCGCATTGGCATACTTTGGCCGGTCTATCAGGAAATTAGTGATATGAAGCAGGAATTAACTCAAGTCTCTGATTTAATGACCCGTTTTATCCCTCTAACCAAATTACTACCGGCCCTGTCGGGTTATCCTAGCCCCAGTCATTTTCTCCTAATCCTCCAAAACAATGATGAATTGCGGCCAGCCGGCGGCTTTATTGGTGTCTACGGTGTTCTAGAAAGCTCTCGGGGAGAAATAATTTCCCTGGAAACCAGTGACAGCTATCATTTGGATATGCCGGCGGTTGGTAAATGGAATTTAGAACCGCCCCTACCTTTGAAAAAATACTTAAAGGTAGCCAACTGGTATCTACGAGACGCCAATTGGTCACCGGACTGGCCAACTTCAGCCCAACAAATTCAAAAAATTTATCAAGGAGAAAATCAAGTTGTTGGTAATTATGTTTCGCCCCTAACTGGTATCATTGCCATTAATCCAGCTTTGGTAGCTGATTTAATTAATTTGGTTGGCCCCATTAGCATTAATGGCGAAACCTATCGGGCTGATAATTTTCAAACTCTCTTGCAGTACAATGTGGAAATTGCCTATCAGGAGCAAGATATTTCTTCCTGGGACCGCAAGGAAATAATTAATGATCTTTTGGAAGAGCTAAAGAAAAGGGTTTTTTCTCTACCCACCCAACAGTGGAATGAGTTATTAAAAATAATGGATCGGGCAATTAAAGCCAAGGATATTCAAATCTACTTCAATAACCCGGACTGGGAAGATATTATTGACAATCTAGAAGCCGGTGGCAAGGTTAAAAAAGAAACCAAAGATTATTTAATGGTGGTGGATGCTAATCTGGGCGCCTTTAAAACTGATGCGGTTATAGAAAAAACTCTTGGCTACAGTGTAAATCAGGAAAATAACAAACTTAAAGCTAGTCTACAATTAGACTATCACCACCAGGGAGGCTTTGATTGGCGGACTACCCGCTATCGTAGTTATACGCGCGTCTACATACCTCTCGGTAGTAAATTAATTTCCCTGGAGGGGCTAGATCAAGAAAGTGCTGATATTAGCAGTAATGATGATTTGGAATTAAATAAAACGGTGTTTGGATTTTTTATGAGCATTGAGCCGGGCAGTCAAAAAAATATTACGATTAATTATTATCTGCCGGAAAGAATTCGGCAAACAATGGTTGATAATAATTATGAATTATTAATACAGCGACAAGCTGGTAGCCGAATAAAAGGCCTGGGGGTTAACTTTAATTTTAATCCTAAAAAGAGCATCAAATCCGATTTATTAACCGATAAAGCATTTAAATATTAATTTGAAAATAAAATAAAAAAACACCGCAATGGTGTTCTTTTTTTTATTTTGCTTATTTATTTAATCTCGAAGGAAATACTATATCGCAAACTAGAATCGGTGCCTTCCACTTTAACATCTACCCGTTGGGGGCTTAGACTGGGAACGGTTAAACCTAAGCTGAAGCGTCCCTGACTGTCAGCCTGGATATTAGATAATTGGCTGCCGAAGGAAACTTTCAGGTTTTCATTGGGCCAGTAGCCACCACCACTAAGGGTAATGACATCACCGGGGGCACCGGAAAACTGACTCAAATTGAGAAATAGACCTTCCTGAACCTGAGGAGTAGTCACCCCCTCGGATCTAATTGCCGCCAACTTATCTAAATTTTTATCCAATAAAAGAATATTGGAAGAATTAAATATTACTAAAACGTCACCGGTCGGAGTATTAACTAACTTCAGCCCCATGGCCCAACCCTGGGGTCCACCCAGAGTGGTGGTGAAAGCATAGTCGTTCATAGTGAAATTATCTTTATTCATCTTGACCACCCCAAAACCATTAGAGAAATAGGCATAGGGATTACCATAGGAACTTTCCATGTCGTAGCCGGGGGCGTCTAAATGACGAAAGGAACTTAATAGTTGACCATCAAAGGAAAACTTCTTGGCGTAATAATCGTCCACAGCATAGATTTCTTTTTTAATCGGGTCAAAGAAAATACGATGATTTTGATTGGGGAATTTAAAGTTTAAAGCGATTTCTTCAATAACTACTTGATTAAGATTATCAAATACTTGAATTTTAGAATTATCAATGGCAAAACTGTATTCATTGGTATAGTGACCATGAAGGCCATATTTTTCACTGGGTTTAAAATTTAGAGAATTAATAATTTGTAGATTGGGAGTAATAATCTTCACGCCGTTCTTACTGATTAAACCAATATTATTACCGAAACCATCGACTCGATCGTACCAATCCCAATAGGTATTTTTTTGCTGATCGACAAAAACTAAATTATTTAGATTGGAAAAATCATATTTATAAACCGTATACTGGGAAACCGTATAGACATAGAGATTATTATTTTCCAGGGAAAACTTGAAGGAAGAGAATTGTTCATAATCATTCATAATCGGATTATAATTCTTTAATTTCAAAATTCGAACAATATTCTTGCCATCAAATTTAAACAGCTCCAAATAGCCGGTATCGGTGCTGCCAAAAATAACCTTATTTTGGTAGTAAACAGCATCGCCGGAATAATAGGGTTGAACCTGACTATTGGTTGGATTGATAAAAAGTAATGGGGAAAGCACTAAAGTCAATAGAGCAATCCATAAAACCTTTTTAAACCATTTATTTTTCAACATATTCGTATGTTCATTTTATATTATTATCTTAAAAACAATATCAGATTTTAAATAAAAAGTCAAGATAATCACTAATATTATTGACAACTACCCTAAAATATTATAATATCTAATGATTATCTATTTAGTAATTTAACAATAAAAACCCCATATCCATGAAAAAAACTTTATTAATTCTGCTGCTTTTCGGCGGTTTACTGGGCTTTAGCCAGAAGACCGCGGTTCACTGGTATCTGCCCACCATGTCCCTGGAGGAGGCCAAAACTCTGGTGAACTATGATTTAGTAATTATTGATCCGGAATGTATCTTCAACGACCAGGCTTCCTTGGATTGGCTGAAGCAACGCAATCCGAAAATGAAACTGCTGTGCTATTTCAACCCCGCCGAATGGTTTGACCCCATGTTTTCTGATAAGCCCTGGGGTATTACAATGGTGGACAGCCTGCGCCAACACCCCCAATGGTGGCTGCGAGATACCCTCCAAAAGCGGATTAGTTTCTGGCAAGGAATGTACACCATGAACTGCACCTGGGACTGCCCGAAATATTCGGGTGAAAACTACATCCAATTCATTAGTCGTCACTTTATCCAAGACATCCTCCAACAATATTCTTTTAACGGCGTTCTAGTGGACAACCTTTGGGACCAGGTCAACTGGCTAGGGAGTCATGGTTTTAACCAAGCGGGCATTGACCGCAATGGTGACCAAGAATCAGATGATTCCATCACCCTCAACACCGTCTGGAAGCGAGGAATGGAATATTGCTTAAAACAACTACGATCTTTCGAAGGAAAAAATTTCCTGATCATCGGTAATCCGGCTAATTTGAACTATGCCACCTGTGACGGAAAAATGTTTGAAAATTTTCCGGATATCTACGCTGATGAGAGTGATAAAAAATATGAGGGTTGGTATCATAATTTGAACTACGCCAACTCTATGACCGGCCCCTGTATTTTTAACGCCCGACCAGACAACTATTTCTTCACTCTTTGCTCCAGTGTCCTATTAGACAATACCTATTTCTCTGACCGACAAAACACCGCCTACGACTCCAAATACCAACTCCTGCTGGGAAAACCGCTAGGATCGGCCAATCGTTTTACCTCTGGCTACAAACGGGAATTTGAGAATGGAGAAGTCTTTGTTGATCCCGGCAACAAATATGCTTGGGTTATCTATCGCAACGGCCAACGTCGCGACCAATAACTTAAAGCCGTCAATCTATGACGGCTTTTTAAATTACTTATTTTATTTTCATCACTAAACCACCAGATCACCCTTATCCTTCTGAATCCGATAATAGCTATGCATCAGAGCGCCAATAAGAGCCCAGAAACTCCACTGGAGAGAAGAATCTTTTAAAATATTATCACCGGCACTGGATAGATAGAGGGCGATGGAAAAAATTAACATAAACAGGAATAGTAATTTACGACGAGGCCATTTCTCATGGAGATAGCCCTGCCATAGTTTCCACCAGAGAGATAGTATTAGAAAAACATAGGCCGCTAGGCCAATCAAGCCGGTTTCCAAAATAATTTTAATATAATCATTATGGGGCTCACTGGAACCTAGAAGATGAGAGCGATTTTGTCCAATCACTAGAGAGGCGGTACCCGGTCCATGGCCAACAATCAAACTATTCTTAGCATAACCCCAGGCGTCCCGCCAGAGATCCAGGCGCCAGACAGTGGAATCGCTGGCCGAGAAGGAGGCCAAACTATTAACTCTTTCCTGGAAGGGCAGAAAACTGATGTAGAATAAAAATAATATTAATAGAGTTGATAGAAGAAAAACTCGGAAACGACTTAGGCCGACCAGGAATAATATGAGAATTAAACACAACCAAGCGCCTCGGGTATAGGTAAACAACAAAACAATCAATAGAGGCAGGGAAAAAATTAAATAAAAATATTTTTCAATAGCTTCTTGACGAAGAGTTAAAAAAATAAATAACACTAAGGTAATTACAAAGACTAAATAGAAAGCTAACATGTTGGGGTGAACAAAGGTACCGGCAATACGCCAACGTTCGCCGTCAAAGAAACCCTGCTGGTTGATAATTTGAAAAATAGAAATAATTAGGGGAATTAGGGAAGAAAAAATTAAGGTTTTAATTAGTAAAGTAGTTTTCTGGCCGCCGGGGAAGAGTAAAAAACCTAGAATAAATAGAGCTAAAAAACTGAGCCAGCGAAAAATTTCCACCACACTAATAGTTAGGTTAATGGAAAAGATTGATAGAATAATGGCCATACCTAAAAATAATAGCCAATTCCAAAAAAGAGGTGGTTTTCTTTGCCAGCATTTTTCCCTGATAAAAATAATGATTGCCAAAATAATTACCAACAAACCAACCAGGGAAGTGAAATTAATGGAGAGTTGGCCCAAACTGAAAATTTCCTGATCAGTCAGGAAGTCAATTGCCGTGCGCACCACGATTAAAGCAATCACCGCCAACTGGGGATTTACAAAAGACCACAGGAAAATAGCAATGATTATGAGGGTTAACAGAAGTAAGCCAATTGGTTTAATCCAAAAGATAGAAATCAGGAAAGCAATGATGAGAAATAAACCTAATAATAGCGGCCAAAATTGTTTTTTTATTTCCATAGAAATGATATAATAGCTATATCTAAATTTTATCAGTAAAATCAAGAAAGTCAAAATGACTGACTGATAATATGCGCATACTTCTGGTTAATAAATTTAACTATCCCCGGGGTGGAGCTGAAAAATATTTTCTGCTTCTAAAAGAATCCCTGGAAAAAGCCGGCCATCAGGTGGCCGTTTTTGCCATGCACCATCCTAAAAATCAGGCTTCACCTTGGAAAAAATACTTTGTTTCCCGTCTTAGTTTTAATGAAGGAAATTTAATTGATAAATTAAAAGTCCCAGGCCGGATGATCTATAGTCTAGAAGCTAAAAGAAAATTCCGCCAACTGTTAAATGATTTCCAACCGCAAATTATTCACTGCCATAATATCTATCACCAGCTATCACCCTCCATTCTGCCGGTAGCCAAGAAAAAAAAGATTCCCCTTATCATGCATCTGCATGACTATAAGCTAATCTGCCCCAACTATCGTCTCTTCACTAAAGGAAAATTCTGCCAAGAGTGTTTACAAAAAAACAATTACTGTCCTTCGATTAAAAACAACTGCTATAACTCTCGAGTCCACAGTTTCTTGGCCTATTTAGAAATGACTTTGCATCACAAAATTTGGCAAATCTATAAAAATAATCTTGATCTGCTGATTGCACCCAGTGAATACATGAGAAAACTAATACTTAAAAACGGTTGGCCCAAAGAAAAAGTAATTAAAATAATCAACCCGGCGCCGACAGTAAAAAAATATAAAACCGAAGAAAAAAATTATTTACTATACTTTGGCCGACTGGCTCCCGAGAAGGGAATAGAAGATCTAATTTTAGCAGCCCGAGATAGCCGTCATCAACTAAAACTGGTTGGCACCGGTCCGCTGGAAAAAAAAATAACCAAAGAATTTAAAAAAGAAATAAATTCCGGTCAATTAAAATTAACTGGACAACTGTCGGGTAAAAAGTTAGAACAGGAGATCAAAGAAGCCAACGCTATAATTATTCCTTCTCGCTGGCCAGAAAATATGCCCCTAGCTCTCTTGGAGTCATTGGCCTATGGAAAAATAATTGTGGCCAGTCGGATTGGCGGATTGCCGGAAATAATCCAAGATAAACAAAACGGATTTTTATTTTCCCCAGGAAAAATTAAAGAACTAACCAAGCAAATTAAGCAACTCAAAGGCCTGAAAGTCAGTCAAAAAGAAAAAATAAAACAAAGAGCTCGACAAACAGCTCGAGAACTTAACCCCCAACAACACTTTTACCAAATAATAAAAATATATCAAAAGTTAGCTAAAAAATCGGACTAAAAAGCCGATTTTTTAAAACCCTTTCTAAATATTGACAAAAAAAGTTACTTATGTTATAATCTAATAATTATAAATTGACTAAAATCTAATAAATACCCCCTATGGAAATTAATATTTTTATCAAAAACCTAAAGAAAAGAAAAGGCAAACTAATTGTTTTTGTTTTAATTTTTTTAATAGTGGCTGCGGCCATTAGTTTTAGCCAGCCTTTGAAATATAAAGCTAATTCTCGTCTATTAATCATTCAGGAAAATTCGACTTCTGATCCCTACACCATTGCCAAATCCAATCAATACGTTGGCTCACTATTATCCGAGGCCGTTTACTCTGGATCTTTCTTGGAATTACTGGCCACTAATAATTCCAGCAACATCAATTGGAGTTACTTCACTGGCAATTACAAACAACAACTGAAGCTTTGGAAAAAAACAGTTTCGGCTCGCAATATCAACAATACTGGAGTAATGGAGGTAGCCGTCTATCATCCTGACTCTAATCAGGCTAAACAAATCGCCATTGCTGTAAATAATTTACTGGTAACTCAGAATGGTAATTATCAAAGTTCCGGTGATATGGTGAAGGTTAAGGTAATTGATCAACCGGTGGTTTCCTATTTACCGGCTAAACCAAACCTACCGGTTAATTTTGGAGCAGCCATTATCTTTGGCTTATTATTTGGCTTGACCTACATCTATTATTTTCCTGAATCCAGAAAACAAAAATCCAATAAAAAAACTCCGTTAACAACTACTAATCATAATCAACAAAATAATCAATTAGATAATAATATTGTCGAAGAAGTCGAAGATAAAGCTGACTTCAGCGGCAACATTAGAAATATTATTCATTAAAATCAAGCCTGAGAATTTTCTCAGGTTTGAGGAGTTAATAGACATTAACTTTTCAAACTTGGGAAAATATTTACCCAATTAACCTGAACATTAACAATAATAATATAAAACCCCATATCCATGAAAAAAATTGTCTATCTTTTCCTGCTATTGGTGATAACCACCGCAGGGATGTCCCAGGAATGGATCAATGTAGCCGGCGTCGGCTATCAGACTGGTCCACAAACCCGGGGCGACTATGAATTCTTGGAAACCCGGCTGATGTTGGGTAACCAATTCAGAGTTGGTCCCTACTTCAATATCACCTGGGGCTATCAGGCCTGTCAGGGTTTCTACTGGCAGGGAAGGAACATTACTGCCGGCCTGTCTCTGGATTTCTGGGGACAAGGCTTCCGCTACAGCCACTACGGCTGGCTCAACACCGGCTACCGCTGGTCCGTTGACCGAGGTAGTGATGGTCAGTATCAATCCTGGCAACGGGATGGTCTACTAGCGCTCAATGGCGGCTTCCGTCTAACTAGTTTCTGGCTCGGTTGGTTCGGTAATCATCTGATTATGGCGGAATTTCAAACGCCTCTAAACAGTAAAATTATCGCCACCTACCAGAACGACACCATTGATGGAGCAACCCTCTACCAAAAGCGGAGTCTCCGCCTGTGCTATGAGAACGGAATTAAACAATTTCCGGTCTACATCGCCATGCGAGAAATCCGTTTAGAACCGCTGTTGGCCCTGGGATTTAATTACCAGTGGGCCGAACAACGCCAATTCCTAGAATATGGTATTGGTCTCTCCCTAGGGATGATGACCAATTACTATCATGAATTGGGAAAAATCAAAATCTCCCGGTCTCATGATCTAGGCAGCTACCAATCGGAGTTTAGCCGGACCAAACCCACTATTTGGCAGTTGGAGCTTATACTGAATATTAATTGGAGTATGAAAAAGAAGTAAAAACCATAAAAAACACAAACGATGAGCACAAGTAAATTTTGGTGGGGCTATTGGATAATTGGTCTACTAACAATTGCCGGAGGAGCTCTTCTCGGCATTTCCGAATTCTTTCAGCTACGTTGGTTTCATTACCTCCTTGCCCTTTCTATTATCAATATCATCTTCTTTGTTGTTGTCGGAATAAGACAATGGTTGTTGAAAAAAAGAGGGCATATCCCCGGATGGATGCATTGGATGTCATTAATTTATATTCTGGGAACATTAATTCTGTTGTTCCACGGAACTACTCACCTGGTCAATGGCGGCTTTCTGAAAGCCACCTGTGGAATATCAGATTCAGCTTTCTACTACCAAGGTTACTATGTTGGCCGAGAAAAGGGTTACGATAAGGGATTAGAGGAATGTGTCGACAAGGCCAACAGGGCCATCGACTCGCTACAAACTCTCCTGGACAACTGTCAGACTGGAAAGGTCACCAAGAAACCGGTGACAACCAAAAAAACGACAGTCAGAAAACCCACAACCAAGAAGAAGCCGCTTCAAACCAAGAAGGAGGTGTTCAGTCCTCCACCGAAAGAATTATCTGGTGGATTTCAGGATTCCATGTCAGTAGATATGACCAAGTATGGCCCGATATTTAGCGGCGACTACGGCACCACCACCAGTATTGATCTCACCTCTCCGGAAGCCTACCTGATGTATTATCTATCAGACGAGGCCTTCCAAAAAGCGCCCAAGACTATTTCCGTTCCTCGGGTGCATAATCAGGAAATGATCAGCTATAGTTATCAGGGAAAAAAATACTGGATCCTGATCAACTATGACGAGAGGTTGACCTCCGAGCTGATTACCGGATCCCAGTTTTATAACTGGAGTATCTATATCGGTGAATTTCAAGGAAAAGGCTTCAGCTACCCCATGTACTGGCCCCATGAGGCTATCAAGGGGTTAATGCAGAAGGTTCGCGGCCGGGAAGACGGGGAAGTCACCCAAAGTGATCTCCAGGAAATGGGGAAATACAACCCCGGGATCGCTAAGGGAACGATCCGCCCCAATAACATTTTTGTTGATGATTACGAAGGGTGGGAATTCTACACCCGGATAAATTATGTTGTCCGGGAATAACTTTCCCGCACAAGCTAAAGGTTCGTTAGAGTAAATACTCTTGACGAACCTTTTTTATTACTTCTTAGCCAATTTTTAAGACCTAGTTTTACTATTGACAAAATTTAAGAAATAGTGTATAATACCTTTACAAATACAAGAAAATATTATATAATGATTTGTTATGAAAATTGCCTTTATTGGACAAAAGGGGGTGCCCACCAGAAATGGTGGCATTGAAAAGTATACAGAAAATTTAGCTCTGAACCTGGTAAAACGGGATCATGAGGTTTTTGTCTATTCTCGCCATTACTATAGTGGTGGTTTAAAGGAATATAAAGGAATAAAAATTATTTCCGTATTAAATATTAGAACCAAACATCTGGAAGCGATTAGTAATACTTTTTTCGCCTGTTTAGATGTCATCTTTAGAAAAGTGGATGTTATTAATTTTCAAGCTATTGGTCCGGCTTCTTTAATTTGGTTAGTAAAATTATTTAAACCAAAAACTCCGATCATTTTTACTTTCCATTGTCAGGACTACTACCACCAAAAATGGGGTAAACTAGCTCGTTGGTATTTGAAGTTAGGAGAAAGAATTGGCTGTCGTTGGGCTGATAAAGTAATTGTTACCTCCCATGTTCTAGCTGACTACGTTAAACAAACCTATAACTTTGAACCAATCTATATCCCCTATGGAGCCTATACTCTAGAAAAAGTTGCTGTTCAAGATATTAGACGTTGGGGTTTAGAAAAAGAAAATTATATTGTCTATATCGGTCGTTTAGTCAGACATAAAGGAGTCCACTATTTAATTGCCGCCTATAAGCAAATTAAAACTGATAAAAAATTAGTCATCGTCGGCGAATCTGCCTATACCGATAGCTATGTACAGGAATTACACCAATTGGCAGCCGGTGATGATCGTATTATTTTTACCGGCAATCAATCTGGCTTAGTTTTAAATGAATTATTTTCCAACGCCTATTTATTCGTTCAGCCTTCAGAATACGAAGGTCTGTCGGTGGCTCTATTGGAAGCTATGGGTTGGGGTCTAGCTTGTCTAGTTAGTGACATTCCTCAGATGAAAGAGGGGATTGCTGATAGCGGAGTCACTTTTGAAAATAAAAATGCAGCTGATCTGAAAATTAAGCTAGAAGCTTTACTTAATAATCCTGAAGAAGTTAAGCGTCTGGGTGCATTAGCCAGCCAACGAGTTAATCAGGAATATAATTGGTCAAATATCACTTCTAATATTGAAAAACTCTACCAGGAAATGCGAAAATAATTATTTTCGCTCCTCCTGATTGCCCAACGGTTAATGGACAGTCAGGAGGGAGTAGTTCTTTCCTAATCAAACAGAAGTTTAACCCCTAAATTATAGAAAATGAAAAGAAAACGCTACCCAATCTTGGGCTCCAGGAGCTCCAAGATTTTTGCCGTATTTGCGGCATTATTCACGATCTTCACCCTATCCTGTGAACGCTACCTGCCAGAACCGGAGAATGTTACCCCCTGGTCCCAGGATGGCTACACCTTGAAATGGGGTTATTATATCAACAACCCCCAAAACAGCGACACCATCAAAACCCGGGTTAACGTTAACGTGATCATCTGGGTGATCGGCACCAACGGACAGCCGGTGGAAGGTGTTAATTTCAACTTCGGCGATGGCAGCAGCCAAACCGGCAGCCAGGTCAATCATGGCTGGCAAAACATCGGTGTCTATACCGTTACCGCCGTGGTCCCCAGTGGACCAACCCTAACCCGACCGGTCAGAGTATCCGAAGCTGGACAAATCAATGACGAGGCCGTCATCCAGATCTCCGGATCATACTCCAACGGCACCAATACCATGGTGTTGGGATTGAACCGGGAAAAGATTGCTGACACCACCACGCCCGGCTGGTATTTCTATTACGGGAGTGAGTACGGCAACTGGACCTGGCCGCCCCTGCAATTACCGGAAAGCTTGGTTCTGAATGGCGTCACCTATTGTAAGTATTCTTTCCAGATGACCGATGGCTGGAACAAGTTCACCTACGGCAAGTTTTTCAACAATGGACAGCAGGATTATGCCTACGCGCCTAATTCGCTGTACGCTCATTCAACACCATCCGGGATGGAATTCTGGGTGTATGTATTCGAGGGTAATATCTATAATACCGTTCAATCAAACACGGTGTTGCCCGGCGAATGGGGCGATGAAGATGGACTGGAGCCCTGGACCATCCGGGGTGAATGCACTTTCTATACCGATTTCTGCGATGTAACTCTATTCGCCAACAACGTCTATTTCCTAAACCCCAACAATCCGGAGATGAGCTACACCCTGGATGACGGAACCTCCTGGCATACCCCCATTCCCATGATCAATCATGGCGAATATTGGTCGGTAGTGATTCATGATCTGCCCTATGATGCCATGGTGGGCTTCAAAATCTATGCCCGTAGCGGAGAGAGTGGCAGTCTGATCAACCTGCAAAACTCCATCCTATACAACTCTCAAAAGGGTTATGGAGTATTCCAGCTATCCAGTGGAACATAACTTCTAAACTTCTTTCTACAAGCCTTTCTGCGGAAAGGCTTTTCTATTTGACAAATTATCTTTAAAATACTAGGGTATAATTATAGAACACAGTACTCACCCTATAATACTGAAGTTATGAAAGCTCTTTTAAACCTTAGCAAATACGGACTAATATTAGTCATATTTGCTTTCATCAGTTATGATCTTGCGGCTCAATGTGATGCCAAAAGATTGGAAAGTCTCTTCAACAGTCCTGGCGAAATGGAATATTCCCGGCGAGGTTCGGAAATTACCGACTACAGCTTTGAGATCCCCACGGCCACCAGCTTTAAAGCTAGCTACCAAGGAAAAACTATTTTGGAAACCAGCATGAGCACCTTTTCCATCTTCTACTCCGATGATGTTGTGCAAATCAATATCATCCAGGGAACCAACAACGTAACCACCACTTCCTATCTCTACCTGGCCGGTCAAGAAATTCGCACTTTTGCTCCGGATCTGCGGGAAAAAGATTTCCAGGCCAAACCGGTGGACGATGAATTGATTTTCCGCTTCTACGACGAAACCAACCAATCCTACTACTTCGGCCTCTACAACCGTAAGAACAAAAAATTCTGTTACGGAGAAGAAAAGAAATAACAACAAAAGCACCCCTAGGGTGCTTTTTTATATTTGTTCTAATTTTAATCCTAAATTATAGCCATCTCTTTCTTTGAAAAAATAGCAACATTCCCAAACAACCCAGCAGCATAATACCGACAATCATCCAGAAGCCATAGGGGTGATTTACTAAAGGCATGTTAACCGAATTCATGCCAAAGATAGCCGCCAATAGCGTTAGAGGAAAGACAATGACGGAGAAGATGGTTAAAGTCTTCATAATATTAGTCATTTGATCATTAAGTAATGATTCATTGGTGCCATTCAAAACTTCAATCATTTCCTTTTGATTATCCAGCATTTCCCAGAGACGCTTGGAATCTTCCACTAGACTCTCATAGAATTTTTTGATGGCCGCCTTTTCCACCAGACTGCTACGCATATCCATTAATTGCTTGAGAATATTCTTGTGATTTTGCATGATCTTGCGGATATTAATAATATTGCGGCGCAGAATCAAAATCTTTTCGACAGCTGCTTTCTGTTTATTGGTGAAAATCAATTCTTCCACTTCATTGATAGCCAAGCTATTATCATCAATCAATTCATAGCAATCATTGATTAGGCGCCCCAAAATTTCATAGAGTAGAATAGCTGATGATTCCAGGGAGTAGGAGAGCAGGGAATCAGGACTTTTCTTGCTTAAATTAAAAAAATTGTTTAGAGCCCGTAAATTATTATTATGAGCCGTGATTAAAAAGCCGTGCCCCACAAAAAAATCAACTTCACCAGAAATAATGCGACCATCCTTGAGAACTGGGAAGTGAAGAACTAAAAATAGGTAGCTGGGACCTTTAAAAATCAATGGTCTTTGCGATAAAACAGAAGCGGCTGTAGCTTTAAGATGCACTAAATCAAAATTATAATTGCGACGTAAATAGTCAATTTCTGATTTGCCAGCGCTGATTATGTTTACCCACTTTAAATCATCATTAACAGTCCTGGGATTATCAATTTTTATTTCCTCAATCTTGTCAGAAATCTTTTTATAATTAGCCATATACCCTAAAAAATTACTTTGACTAAAGCCTTTTTTTATAATAAAATTAAGATATCATTATTATAACATATGGCTAATATTTTGGGAATAAATTTAAGTGAATTTAATCACAGCCAAGTACTGGAAAAGGTTAATCAATTCCTTGATGACTCCCAACAACATTATATTGTCACTCCCAATCCGGAAATTATTCTGGAAGCTCACCGTGATGAGGAATTTTTTTATACCCTTAACCAAGCCGATCTATCTCTGGCTGATGGCTTTGGCTTGCAGATTGCGACCTGGTTATTTGGTAATCTAGTGCCCCGAGTTACCGGGTCTGATTTAACAACTAATTTACTAAAATTAGCTCGGGAAAGAGAAATAAAAATAGCTATAATTAACCGACAGGATGGTTTATCTAGTAGTAAAGAAATAAATATTGCCCTGCAACAAAAATATCCACAATTGGAGTGCCTGGTGGTAGATTTAGATCGTGCTCTTCCTTTGTCTGAGGGAAAAAAACAACTAATTAATGATTTTGCTCCCCAAATTTTATTTGTTGGCCTGGGCTTTCCTTACCAGGAGAAATTAATCTATCATCAATTAAAAGATCTACCCAGCGTGAAGCTGGCTCTAGGAATTGGCGGCACCTTTGATTTCATCACTGGTAAAATAAAGCGAGCGCCTCGCTGGTTGAGACAAATCGGCCTAGAGTGGTTCTGGCGTTTACTAAAACAACCCCGCCGTTATAAACGGATTTATAATGCCACCATAATCTTTCTGGGGAAAGTTATTAGGGCTCGCTTTATCAATCCCTTTCTTTATCGCCCCAATGTGGCTTGTTGGATGTATAAAAAAGATTCCACCAGAATTAAGGTTCTTCTGGTGGAAAGGGAAGATGAGCCGGGTCATTGGCAACTGCCCCAGGGTGGACTGGATGGTGAAAGTATTGAAGTAGCTGGCGCCCGGGAATTGCGGGAAGAAACCGGTACCAGTAATTTTATCACTAAAGGAAGCTTTAAAAATCTCTATCGTTATCATTTCCCGGAAGAAGGCGAAAATAAATCATATAAATACGATTATAAAGGGCAAAAGCAGAGCCTCTATATTGCTGAATACCAAGGTGATGATAGGGATATTAAAGTTTGTTTCTGGGACCACACCGATTGGAAGTGGGTGAATATTAACCGATTATTAGAAGAAATCTGTCCAATCCGACAAAAGAGTGCTAAAATTTTCTTAGATAAGTTTAAATCACTAAATATTACTTAAATATGTTTTTCTGCTGTCATAAACCACGTCTGCGCTTTGCTCCTTCGCCCACTGGCTTTTTGCATTTTGGTAGCCTGCGAGCTGCTCTTTTCGGCTACCTCCTGGCTAAAAGTCAGAAGGGAAAATATTTACTGCGAGTAGAAGATACTGATCAAAAAAGAGAGGTGCCCGGAGCCACTGAAAGTTTAATTAAAGTTCTAGGAGCTCTTGGCCTTGAATTTGATGAAGGACCGCACCGTAAAGGCAAATACGGACCATACATCCAAAGCCAGCGGTTGGATATCTACAAAAAATACGCTGATCAATTATTAGCTGCCAATAAAGTCTATCGCTGTTTCTGTAGCGAAGCTCGTTTAGAAAAGATGCGTCAGGAGCAGGAGGCTCGCCAGGAAGCACCTCGCTATGACCGTTGCTGCCGTGATCTTAGTTCCGAAGAAGTAGCTAAAAAAATTAAAGCGGGAGAGAAATTTGTGATTCGCCAGAAAATGCCCCTGGAAGGAGAAGTAAAAGTGTTTGACGAACTACGAGGTGAAATAGTTTTTCCAGCTAAAGATTTGGATGATCACGTCCTAATTAAATCCAATGGCGTCCCCACCTATCAATTTGCCAACGTGATTGACGATCACCTGATGAAAATCACTCAAGTTACCAGAGCAGCCGAATGGCTACCGTCTTTTCCTAAAAACATTCTCCTCTACCAAGATTTTGGTTGGACCCCACCACAATTTATTCATTTGCCTCTAATTCTAAACAAAGAGGGGGGAGGGAAGCTAAGTAAACGCAAAGGCGATGTTTTTGTGGAAGATTATTTAGCCAAAGGTTATCTGCCCGAAGCGATGATTAATTTTGCTGTCCTGCTAGGTTGGCATTCTAAAGATGACCAGGAAATTTATAGTCTAAAAGAATTGGAAAAAGTTTTTGATATCAAAGGCATCGGTGCCAGCCCAGCCGTTTTTGATTTAGATAAACTCGACTTTTTTAATGGCTACTATATCCGCCAAAAATCTATTAAAGAACTAACCAAACTTTGTCGCCCTTATTTAGAGCAAGCTGGCCGACAAATTAATGATCAACAACTGGAAAAATTTGTTAGTCTGGCCCAAGATCGTCTCAAGAAATTATCTGATATTGTTGAAAGTACTGATTTCTTATTTGAGTTGCCATCTTTTTCACCGGAACTATTGCGTTGGAAAACTCAAACCCTCGAAGAAGCTAAACATAATCTCGGAGAGATGAAACAAGAGTTGGAAAAAATTTCTGCTCAGAGCTGGGACAAGGAAACCCTAGAAAAAACTATTTTTCAATGGTTAAAAAATAATAATCGCAAAAATGGCGATTACCTCTGGCCGTTGCGAGTAGCTCTGACCGGCCTGCAAAATAGTCCTAGCCCCTTTGAGGTCGCTTGGGCTCTAGGCAGAGACGAGAGTCTTAGGAGAATCAATCTAATATTACAGTAATATTTTCTTATTTACAAAACCAATAAAAAGTGTTATAATTATAAAACATGTTAACTAAACTTCTTAAAATATCTTTCTTAACCCTTATCCTAGCTGGACTACTGGTCGCAGCGCCTTTGGCTTTTAGCCAATACGACAGCTATGATGAAGAAATTAATGAATTAAACCTCAAAATCCAAAATCAAAAGAAACAAATTGAAGAATTGCAGGCTCGCCAAAAAGAATACCAGGAACAAATCACTGCCAAACAAAAAGACCGTATTAATTTAAACAATCAATTAGAAATTCTAGAGAATCGCATTGCCAAGGCTCAATTGGATATTGAGGGAGTTAATTTAGAAGTGGATAAAACCAACCTGGAAATTAAAAAAATTGAAATTGATAGTAATAATTTAGATCAGCAAATCGAATCACAGAAAAAACATATTGCCAATCTATTAAGATTGGTCTATAAACAGGACCAGGTGTCAGCTCTGGAAATGTTATTACTCAACAATTCCTTATCAGAATTTCTCAGTCAAGCTAAATATCTAGAAGATACCAATGAGGAAATTAGTAGTAGCGTCGATGATCTAAAGAAAGACAAGGATCGTCTAGAAAAAAATAAACTATCTTTAGAAGATAAGGGGAAAGAGTTAGCGGCTCTCAAAAAACAACTGGAAGATAAAAAAAATAACCTATTATACGAACAGGAAAATAAATCATATATCCTGACTCAAACCAGAGCTTCGGAAAAAGAATACCAAAATTTATTATATCAAGCTAAAAGGGAACAGGAGCAAGCCACGGCTGAAATTGCCAGCGCCGAAAGATTGATTCGCCAGAAAATGTCCGAAAAGGAAAAAAATATTTTAAACAGTGGCAATAATACTATTAATTGGCCGGTCCCTAAAAACTACGTGGTGTCCACCTTTCATGATCCCGACTACCCCTATCGCAACATCATTGGAGAACATTCGGGAATCGATGTGCGGGCTGGTCAGGGAACTAATCTACGAGCCGCCGCCGATGGTTATGTGGCTAAGGTAAAGTTTGATGGCTCCAGAAGCTATGCCTATATCATGATCATTCATGGTAATGGTTTAGCCACTGTCTATGGCCATATTTCCGCTGCCTATGTCAGTGTTGATCAACACGTTACCCAGGGTCAGTTAATTGGCAAAACCGGTGGTACCCCAGGCACAGCCGGTTCTGGGCCTTTCTGCACCGGTCCTCACCTCCACTTTGAAGTCCGTAAGGATGGCCTACCAGTTAATCCGTTGGATTATCTACCCTAAATTAAAATTAATTGATTATATTAAAAACAGGGAATTAGGCCCTGTTTTTTGACAAAATAGATCATTATTTTATATATAATAATATTATTAATTAATCCTAATAATATTAATAACCCCTTTAAAAGCATCTACCTGGACAAAATCACCATCATGGAGAATCTTAGTAGCTATCTTAGTGCCCACAATACAGGGTTTCTTCATTTCCCGGGCAACAATAGCGGCATGACAGGTAATACCACCAGAATTAGTAATAAAAGCAGCCGCCTTTTTCATAGCCGGCAACATTTCCGGGATAGTTTGGGTAGTTACTAAAATATCATTATTCTGCATTTTATTCATTTCTTTAGGGCTGTTAATAATTCTAACGGGACCTTTAACCCTTCCTGGATAGGCGACACTGCCGTGAAAACTTTCAATATCATTAATCTCTTTTTGGACTTCCTTAACGTATTTATCATAAAATTGCTGAGCTTCCTGACCAGCTAAAATTTGTCCTCCATAGCAATTGGAAAAATCCCGAAAAATACAAAATTTAGAACGATTTTTTAAAATAGCAATAAACTTCTTAGCTAAACCATGTTCATAAATATTTAATATCTCTCCAAAATGACAAAAATAGAAAAGTTTTTTATCAACCTTATATTTCTTACTTAAATAACCAGTCAAACGACTAATCTGGGAATTTAAACCGCTGAGATATTCTAGCCTTAGAGCCTTGATCAGGGCAAAAGTACCAGCTGATTCAAAAACTAATTTTTCTTTTTCATTAAGTGATAGTTTTTTGTAGAGTACTTGCTTTTTCACTCTAGTCTTTACACGATAATTATCAATTTCTCTAATTCTTTTTCTAACCCCGATTAGAGTCTCTTTGGCAATCATAGTTTTCAATTCCTCGACAACATCTTTAATTGATTTGTCAGTTCCAAAGTGGCCGAAATCAGTCCAATAATATCGATCAAAATAATCTTGAATGGCTGAAAAAATTTTTGAATCAAGAGACCAATTTTTAGTTGGTTTTTTAATAATGACTTCAGCTAATTTCAAAAAAGCTTTTTCCCTGACAAAAGCCTGGGATAATTCCGGCGGGGAACTGAGAATATTAACCAATTCAGGCACAGTTTCCTTTATTTTTAATTGGGTAGTTCTTTTTTCAATAATGGTCCGCATGGTTTTAGTTAACAACTCCGTGGGCATGTCCGCTACCACTCCAACATAACCCAGACGACAAGCTTCAATGCCTAATAAATATACTTCTCTTAAATTTTCTATAAAACTTGAATTAATTTGGGGTTGTCGGACAATTTTAAGTAAGGAAGTATCCATTTTTTTAATTAATTCTTTGAATTCCTGATAATGTTGGAAAATAAATTTTTTATTTTCCAACATTCCATTTACTTCTTTACTACGTTCTGTCCAACGTTCTTCATTAAAAGGAAATTTAAGAAAGGCGTCGTAGTAGACGCCAGCGCAACTACCTAGTCTGGTGGAAAAAATAGAGTCATCACTGCAGGCTTGCCAACCAAAATAATTCACTGATTGGGTTAAAGGGGAGACCCAATGTTCTTCAAATAAAACAGTAATAATCTCCTGTTCTTGGTTGTTTCTACCGCCCCTACTAAGCAATGGTTTAAGATAATTGAAATCTTGGTTAACTGAATTTAGTTTAAAATATTTATTTTTACCCTCCTGTTGGCTAATAACTAATCCAGCTTTTTCCAGAAAAACCAGATCACCATGAATGGCGCCAGCATTGAGATTTAATTGGCGAGCAATTTCCCGTAAATAAAATTTGGGATCTTTTTGGCTGGCAAATAGCTGAAGGATGCGAAAAATATTTTGATTTTTGAAAATTAATTTTATATTATCAGACATAGATGTTGTTTGTTATTTCAAACGTATGTTTATATTATTAAACAACGAATAAATTTTGTCAATATTATCAAAAAGCGGAAATCAACTTCCGCTTTTTTATTATCCTATAAACCACCAGCGTAGCTGGGGTGTGTAGGTTTGAAAGCGAAGCTGTATACTAAAACCAGTCCGGTAGGGCTGGTTTTAGTGGTACCCTAACAAGAAAAACTATGAATAA
>Ga0172370_10002000_pt1 | contig 30038 bp, 30 predicted proteins | sample LakKiv5m_FD_114538 | JGI IMG/M metagenome (GOLD analysis project Ga0172370, IMG submission 114538) | Freshwater microbial communities from Kabuno Bay, South-Kivu, Congo - kab_022012_11.5m | ecosystem: Environmental > Aquatic > Freshwater > Lake | place: Democratic Republic of the Congo...
CGGCCCTGGGCAAGGGCCTGGTGCGCGCCGCGGGCTACACACGCGTCTCCAGCTTCATGCAGGTCGAGGATGGCAACAGCCTGGAGGACCAGGCCGCGCGCATCGCGCGCGTCGTCGCGGAGCACGGCTGGGAGCTGGTCGAGGTCTTCGCCGACCCGGCGCGCTCGGGCCGCAACGAACAGCGGCCGCAGTTGGCCCGCCTGCTGTGGGCCGTGCGCAAGAACCAGGTGGATGTCGTCGTGATCGACCGCATCGACCGGCTCTCGCGCCACCTGTTCGGGCTGCTGAGCACGGTGCAGTACCTGAAGTCCCACGGCGTGCGGCTGGTCTCCCTGCGCGAGAGCATCGACTTCACCACCCCCTGGGGCCGCCTGGTGATGTACGTCCTGGGCGCCCTGGCCGAGTTCTACGTGGCCGCGCTCGCCGAGGAGATCCGGCTGAGCCGCCTGCAGCAGGCGCGCAACGGCTACCTGACCGGCAGTTACCGTTTCGGCTACTGCAACGGCCGCTGCGCCGACTGCACCGACCCCAATGGCCCTGATTACTGCCCCTTGGCTGGCGGCCGCAACCGCAGCGCCGACGGCACGCGCGTGCCCCATCCGGTCGAGGCGGCAGCCGTGCGGCTGATGTTCGCCTGGTACGCCACCGGCGAGTACTCCGACGACGACGTCGCGCGCCGGCTGAACCGCGAGATCTTCGTCCTGCCGGAGGGCACGGAAATCCGTTTCCGCACCAAAGGGCTGCCCGGGTCCTATGCGCCGCAGGCCTTCGACAAGGATGCGGTGCAGGGGCTCTTGACCAACGCGGTCTATGCGGGCTACGTCACCTATGCGGGCAGCGACGAACAGGGCAACCGGCGGCGGAAGCCGGTGGAGTTGTTTGAGGGCAAGCACGAAGCCCTCATCAGCCTGGAGCTTTTCCGCAAAGTGCAGACCATTCGCCAGAACCGCTATCACCGCAGCACGACGCTGGCCAACCCGGCGCGCATCTATCCGCTCACCGGCGTGCTCTACTGCGCGATGGAGCACAGCCCGCTGCGGGGCATCTCCTCGAACGGCGGCGCCAGCCGCTACTACGTGGACCGCCTCTGCCAGCAGCGGCTGGATAAGGCGGAGTGGCACCAGCCCAACCTGCGCGCCGACTGGATCGAGGAGAAGATCCAGGAGCTGGTCACGAGCATCCGGCTGCCGGGCGACTGGCGCGAGCGCATCCTGACCTATCTCTTCTACGACGAAGGCACGGACGAGATCGAACGCGAGAAGCTGGCGATTCGGGAGCGGCTGCGGCGGGCGCAGGAGCTCTATCACGACCAGGATTACACCCGCGAGCAGTTCGAGCGGGTCAAGTCGGCCTGCTTGCGCGACCTGAAGGCGCTGGCCCCGGCCGCGACGCCGACCGGTGGGGAGGCGCTGGCGCTGCTGGACAACCTGCCGGCGCTGTGGGTCGCGCTGACCGCGGACGAACAGAAGACGCTCTACCGCCTGATCTTCAGCGCCATCGAGGTGGGCGATCAGGCGATCGTGGCGATCGAGGCGCGCGGGCCGTTTCGCGAGCTGCTGGCTGGGGCATTGGCGCGGCTGGACGGCGCGCTGGGCCGGCTGACCGGCGCGGCGCGGCCCCTCATCGCAGCTTAAGCGAGCCGTGTGCGGGGACGGCTTAAGTCTCGTCTCTGCGGCAATTTCTGGCGCTTGGGCGCCCTTCTGACCCTGGGTATAATGGGTCCATCCCCAGCGAAAGGAGGGTTTCCTACCATGCGCGCGGTTTCTTACATCCGCGTTTCGACCGAGGAGCAGCTCGAGGGGCACAGCCTGGACGCCCAGCGCACGACCACCCGCACACTCCTCGCTGACCGGCAGTGGGACTTTGCCGGCGAGTACCTCGATGCCGGGATCTCCGCCAAATCGGATTCGTACCGGCCCGCCCTGGCGCAGCTGCTCGCAGATGCTGCCCGAGGACGCTTCGACGTAGTGGTGGTGGACAAGATCGATCGCTTCTACCGCCATCTCAAGGGGCTCTTGATTGCCCTGGACACCCTGCGCGAGCGCGACGTCACCTTCGTCTCAGTGCAGGAGAAGATCGATCTCTCGACCCCGTGGGGCAAGCTGACGCTGACGGTGCTGGGCATGCTGGCTGAGATCTACATCGACAACTTGCGCTACGAGACCCACAAGGGGCTGCTGGCTCGCGCCCGCAAGGGCTTGTGCAACGGCAGCATCCCCCTGGGCTACTGCGACGGGCTGTGTTCAGCCTGCACCGACGCCAACGGCAAGGACTACTGCCCGCAGTACGGCGGTACTGACCGCTCAGATGGCCGCCATCTGGTGATCCACCCGGTGGAAGGCGAGGCGGTCCGGCGCATGTTCGCCTGGTACCTCACCGGCGAGTACAGTGACGGTGAGATCGCCGAACGGCTGAACGCCGAGGGGGTAGACCTGCCCGCTGGCCGGCGCATCCCGTTTCGCACCAAAGGCCGGGCGCCGGCCCGGCCGCCCACGGTTTTCAGCAAGGATAGCGTCCGGGAGCTTCTGCAGCACGAGGTTTACAGCGGCGTGGTCGCCTTCTACGGGGTGGACGCGAAGGGGCGCAAACGCAAGCGCAAGAACCCGCTGGAGGTCTTCCCCGGCGAGCATCCGGCGCTGGTCAGTCCTACTGACTTCGCCCGGGCGCAGGAGCTGCGCCAGATGTTCGCCCACCGGGTGCGCCTGGGCCGCACGCAGCCGTGCATGTACCCCTTGTCGGGGCTGCTGCTGTGCGACACCTGCGGCCGCAACATGCGGGGGATGACCTCGGGCGGCCGGCGCTATTACCGGGACGTCACGCACGTCAACCACATCGGCAACTGCGTCCAGAAGACCGTGCGGGCCGACGAGGCGGAACAGCAGGTCGTGGACCTGCTTTGTGGCGTGAAGCTGCCTTCTGACTGGCAGGAGTGGGTCATGAGCAACCACTTCACGCCGCAGGAACGGGCGGCGCTGGCCGAGACCGAGCAGGCGCTTCAGGCGCGCTTCGACCGGGCGACCGAGTTGTACCTGGCCGGAGCGATCACGAAAGAGAAGTATCAGGCCGAGAAGTGGCAGTACCAGACAGACAGGGCCGGTTTGCGTCCAGCGGCGTTGGATGCTATCATAGAGGCCGGACACGTGCTTGAGGGGTTCGCCCAACGGTGGGCGGCGGCGGAAACGTCCCTGGAAAAGAACGAGCTCCTACGACTGGTCCTCGTAGGAGCTCAAATCAAGGGACATTCGCTAACCGCACTTGTGGTGAAACTGCCGTTTTATCCACTGATGCGACATTGTCCCAGCGGGGACGACGGGGTTCGAACCCGCGATCTTCGGCTTGACAGGCCGACATGTTAACCGCTACACTACGTCCCCAGTTGTCTTGGCGCACTGAATGGTACGCTCACGACAGTGCTGTTTTTACCATACTCTCTCTCGTCCGTCAAATCTGATCCCTCGCGTCCTCTGGGTCTTCGGCTGATCCCATACTCCGTCCTCCGCTCTGGCTGAGTGCGCGATGTCTGGTTCCTTGTGGTATACTCCTTGCCTGTTGCGTCCGGTGGATTGCGCCAGGGCGTAGCAGGATGAGCCGTTCGCACGAGTGGTTATCCTGAATCCATCCCCAGGTAACGATGTGAACATAAAATACATTGGCGAATCAGCCGCGCTTGGGACTGCGCTGTGCTGGTCATTTTCATCGATCTTCTTCACGATCGGCGGGCTGCGCGTTGGATCGTTGATCGTCAACCGTGCCCGGCTGGTATTGGCTGTGCTTTTTGTCGGGGCAGCGCATTGGATGCTGTATGGCCATCCGTTTCCGACCGATGCCGGCGGCATGCGCTATCTGTGGCTCAGCCTGTCGGCTGTGGTTGGATTGGTGATCGGTGACACGCTGCTTTTTCAGGCTTACATCTTGATCGGCGCGCGGATAGGAGTGCTTCTGCTGTCGCTGTCGCCGGTGTGGGGTACGCTGCTGGCCTGGATTTTCCTCGGCGAGCGGCTGACGTTGCTCGAACTTGGCGCGATGGCGCTGGCGTTGGGCGGCGTGGCCTGGGTGGTCCTGGAACACGGCAGGGACGGCGCCGCGCGGGAATCGCACGGGCGCAACTACGCGCTGGGTGTCCTCTTCGGGATCGGCGGCGGATTCTGCCAGGCGGCGAACCTGGTGCTGGCTAAGCCGGCCCTGGGCGACGGTTTCCCGGCGCTGTCGGCGGTGGTTATCCGCATGTCGGTCGCGATGATCGTCCTGTGGGTCTGGACGGCGGTCCAGGGTCAAGCCGGACCGACTATCCTCAAGTTGCGGGCTGATCCTCGCGCCGTGGGGACCATTGCCGGCGGCGCGTTCGGCGGCCCTTTTCTTGGTGTCTGGCTTTCGTTGGTGGCAGTCCAAGCGACACGCGTAGGCATCGCTTCCACTCTCATGGCGATGAGCCCCATCCTTTCCCTGCCCCTGGTGCATTGGTTCTTTCGTGAGCGCGTCACGACCAGGGCGATCCTGGGCACGGTGGTGGCGATGGCCGGCGTGACGCTGATGCTGCTGATTTGACAGGCTGTTTACAGCAGCTCGATCCGGTAATCCACCAGCTCGGCGTCCAACCGCCATTCGCCCACATATTCGGCGACACGGGTAAGCAGGCCGTGAACGTAGTCGGCGCTGGGGGAGACCGCGGCGACGGCGATCACCGTGTGGCCGAGCTGGTCCTGATCCTCGATCTCAGCCACGGAGACGTTGAACTCCTTGCGCAGCCGGGCAACGAGCGGCTTGACGATGCCCCGCTTTTCCTTCAGCGAGGTGACGCCGGGGATGTAGATTTCGAGGGTGAGCAGTCCAACGGCAGGCATGGCGAATCAATAAATCAGCGAATCGGTTATGCGGGAGGCACGGCGCACGAACTCGCGCTCCGACTCGAACGTGATCTGCGACTCGGCCGCGCTCAGGTTTGCGGCCCAGCGCGGCCGGAAGCGCGCCTCGTCGGAGTTGGATGTGTCGAAATGTGGCTGCCCGCGCCGGGGGTCGGTGAGCCGCATCAGGTAGAAATGCTCGTGGCGCAGCACTCGCTCGTCCGGCAGGGTGAACTCGTTCAGGTATTCTCCCAGATCGGCGGCGACCATCACACCGCAGTAGCCCGTCTCCTCACACGTCTCTCGGATGGCTGCTTCTTGATCGGTTTCGCCCGGCTCGACGTGGCCTTTGGGGAGACGGATCTCGAAGCTCGGTTGGCCACTGCGCATCACCCATCGTTCGATCAACAAGACCCGCCCGGCGTCGTCCACGACAACCCCGCCCGCAGCGCGGTATTCTCGTGTCGGTAGTGAATGATCCACGCTTCTCTACACTCTTTCCGTCCAGCCCGGATGCGCGTACTTGTCTCGCACCAGGTCGGTGGCCCAGGCGCGTTCGACGTCGGTCAGCTCGCCCGGCGCCAACTCGATTGCCAGCGCTTCAGCGAAACCGGCGGTCAGCGCATCCATCGCCTCCACGTAACTTACCGATCGGTCGGCGAGCTCCTCGACCGTGGCGGCGTGACCCACTAGCGATCGGCGCAGCGTCTCACGTTCGGCTTCGTCGGTGAAAGCCAGGCAGTCCACGACGCGGGTCAGGTCACCGATCAGGGGCAAGGATCCGTGCTGGAGCACCGATTTCGCCCGTCGGGCCTGCGCGCTGCCAAGCACCTTCCGCCCATCAGCCACGATCTCGTAGGCCGACGGCACTTCGAAACACGCGGCCGAGACATCCGGGCCGGCCCGGTTGGTGCCGGGAGCGGGTTCTGCGGTGATGCCCAGCTTCGCTAGGCCCGCCACAAGCCCGCCGCTGAGCCGGAGATAGCTGTCGAGCACCAGGCCGACCATGAGCGGATGATCGGGCGCCGCGATAACGCTGTACGTCAGCTCGTCGGTGTGCAGGATTGCCCGGCCACCGGTGGGACGTCGCACGATGTCGTAGCCCTTCGCCAGGCACCGGGCCGCATCGATGCTGTCATACCGCTGATTGCGCCCCATCGACACGCATGGCGGCTCCCACGCGTAAAAACGCAGCGTCGGCGGCACCAACCCCTCGGCGATGGCCTGGGCGATGGCCTCGTCGATGGCCATGTTCTCAGCCCCGGTCGCGGGGCCGTGGCGGAGAAGGCGCCATTGAGTCACAGGTTGAAGGTTGAAGGTTGAAAGTTCTTGTGTCATGTTCAGTCTTGAATTTTCAACCTGTAACCTTGAACTCTCAACTTCACGCCCATAACACGTACTTCCCATCCTTCGCGAACAACTCCCCGTCCACCCATACCTCGCCGCCCTGCCGGAGATCGCACAGCATGTCCCAGTGAATGGCCGAGCGATTGGTGGAGCCGGTCTCGGGATAACCACCGCCGAACGCCATGTGCACGGTGCCGCCGATTTTCTCGTCGAAAAGCATGTCTTTGATGAAGCGTTGGATGCCGAAGTTGGCGCCGAACGCGAATTCCCCCAGCCGCCGCGCGCCTTCGTCGCTGGTGAGCATCTGCGTCAGGAATGCTTCGTTTTTCGCGGCAGTCCACTTGACCGCCACCCCATCCTCGAACCAGACGCGCACATCGCTGACCTCGCGGCTCTGGTAGATCGCCGGGAAGCTGAAGCGCACGTGGCCGTTGATCCTGGTCTCTTCCGGCCCGGTGAAGACCTCGCCGTCGGGCATGTTCTTGTCGCCGTAGCAGTTGACAAACGCCCGGCCGGCGATGCCGACCCTCAGATCGGTGTCAGGGCCGATGAGGTGCACTTCGTTCTTGCCGGCCAGCCAATCTACCAGGATCTGCTGTCTGCGCCTGACTTCCTGCCAGGCAGCCACCGGATCGGGCCGGTCGCACAGACACGCGCCGTAGGCGAAATCCTCGAAGTCGGCCAACGACATCTCGGCGTCCTGGGCGTAGGCATCCGTGGGGAAGAGCGCGACGTTCCAGCGCAACGCGCCGCTGGCGCTACGATCCATAAAGGTCTGGTTGACCTCTCGCATGGCCCGCTGGCGGATCCCCTGTTTCACCGGGTCGACGCCGGTGAGCTCCCGGGTATTGGTCGCGCTGTAGATGGCAATGCGCACGTCGAAGGTTTCGATGACTTGCTTGATCACGGGCGAGACGTACGCGATCTGTTCCTCGCTGGCGTTCGCGAAGAAGATCGGGGCCATGCCCGGCAGCTCCACGATGGGCGTCAGGTGCGCGCCGCGCCGGAGGATCAGCCGGTAAAGCTCTTGCACCAGCGGCGTGGCGGCTGGCGTGGTGGTGACAAACACCTGGTCGCCGGGCTTAATCTGGACGGAGTAGTCCACGATGACTTTAGCCAGGTTGGCGATGCGTGGATCAGGCACGGATGCTCCTCTCGGTTACGGGTTGAAGGTTGCGGGTTGAAGGTTACAGGTTGAAGGTTACAGGCAGAGACCGACGACCTTCACCCTTCAACCTTGAACCTTTCACCCAAAAGGCAGTTTGTCGACAGTCGCCCGATATTCATGCTCCTCGTGGACGAGGGAGACCTCCGTCCCCGGTTGGGCCAGCTCGCGCGGGACGACGGCCAGGGCGATGGTGCGACCGAGGGCGGGCGAGAAGGCGGCGCTCCCCACAAAACCCCCGCGGCCGGGCCCGCGCACCGTGGCGCCGGCAAGATCGGCGCCCGGCGCGTCCCCGAGCAGCAACAGTCCCACCAGGTTGCGCGTGATCTTGTCGTAGTTGACTTGCCGGGCGATGACCTCTTGCCCGGTGTAGCAGCCCTTGGTAAAGCTGATGGCCGAGAGCAACCCGCTCTCCAGCGGGGTAACCTGGTCGCTCAGCTCGCGCCCCCAGGCCGGGATGCCAGCCTCGATCCGTAGCAGATCGACGGCATCGAGGTCAAACATGGGCAGCGCCTCCGCCAGGGTTGAGCGAACGGCTTCGGAGTTCTCGGTCGGCGCAACGATCGTCCAGGCCGGGGCTTCCAACGGGCCGCCCCGGTGAAACGAGACGCTCGCGCCGGCGATGTGTGCGGCGCGCCAACTGTAAGCCGGCACGTCGGTCAAATCAAGGCCGGACAACTGGCTCAATAGGGCGGTCGATGTCGGCCCGTACAGCCCGAACTGGGCCGCTTCCGCGCTCAGATCGGCGACCTCGACCTGATCCTGCCAGAAGATCATGCTGTTCAGGTAGCGCGTGATGCCGGCCGCCTGGCCCGGCTGCGTGCGGACAAAAATCGCCTCTGAGTCTGCGTAGACGATGAGCAGCGCCATCACCCGGCCGGTGGGGCTGCTGAGCACGGTGGGACGCCCGTCGCCGGGACTCAGCTTTCGGAGATCGTTGGTCGAGAGGCGGTGGAGCAAGTCCAGACGGTCTCGGCCGGTCAGACGGAGCCAGCCGTGGCCGCCGAGGCCGTCGCTGGAGCCAGCCGAAAGCTCGCAATAAGCAGCCGCCGCGTGTGCGGCAGTATAGGCAGGGGAGACTTCCAACTTCATCGCTCGCAGATGACCTTCTGTAGGGTTTGCGGCTGGCAAGGATTCGATTATAGCACCCCTTGTCGTGCAGGCCAATTGCACGGCGCGGCGCTTCCTGGTACAATCGGGCCGGAAGCTGAGAATAATGATCGAGAGCTCTGAATTCCCCGGCCCTGCGGATGTTGGCTACTTTACCCAGGCGCAGGCAGGCGGTTGGGGTGAGACACTGCGGGGCTTTGCCAGGTTCCTGGCGTTGCTGCCGGGCTCACACGTGCTGGATGTGGGCACCGGGCCGGGCCTGCTCCCGCGCCTGCTGGCCGCTGACGGGACGGCGGTCGGCTGTGATGATTCGCCGGAAATGATCCGCAAGGCGGCGGAACTGGGGCGCCAGGACGCGTGCGGTCCGGCGTGGACGGTGGCTGATGCCTTGCGCTTGCCGTTCGCCCACGGCGCTTTTGACGCAGCCCTGGCGACCAACCTGTTGTTCCTGCTGCCCGATCCCGGCTCGGGCATCGCGTCGCTGGCTCGCGTGACTCGTTCGGGGGGGACGGTCGGCTTTCTGAATCCCAGTGAGCGAATGAGCATCGCCGCTGCCGAAGCCTTCGCAGCGCAGCGTGGCTTGCAGGGATTCGGTCGTTTCAGCCTCCTTAATTATGGGCGCCTGGCTGAGGAGCACCACCGCTTGGGCGCTAAAGCCTGGAACGCGCTGGCCGCGGAGGCCGGGCTGGCCGATGTTTGGGTTGAGACGCGCGCCGGGGGACTGATCCTTTTCGTGAAAGGCCGAAAACTGTGAGCGATCGCCTGTTAGCGGGAAAACATGTTCTGCTGGGCGTCACCGGCGGCATCGCGGCGTACAAGGCCGCAGATTTGTGCAGCAAGCTCGTCCAGGCGGGCGCGCTGGTCGACGTGATCATGACCGAGGCCGCGACGCGTTTTGTCACGCCCGTCACCTTCAGCGCGCTGAGCGGGCACCCGGCTCGCGTGGATATGTGGACATCTCCGGGCGGCGATCCGATCCCGCACGTGAAGATGGCGGCTGCCGCCGATCTGGTAATTGTCGCGCCGCTGAGCGCGAACACACTGGCGAAGCTGGCGCTCGGGTTGGCCGACAACTTGCTCACATCGACGTTGCTGGCGACGCCGCTGAATCCTGCGCCGGGTGAACGCGCGGTGCCGTGGGTGTTGGCGCCGGCGATGGAATCGCACATGTGGGCCAACCCTGCCACGCAGGCGCATGCCGCGGCGCTTCGTGAGCGTGGCGTCGTGATGGTTGGGCCGAGCGAGGGCCGCCTGGCGTCGGGCGCGCTGGGCATGGGCCGGATGGCCGAGCCGACGGAGATTCTCGCGGCCGCCCGCATCGTGTTGGCGCGCGGCGGACCCCTGGCTGGCCGCCGCGTGCTCGTGACCGCAGGCGGCACGCAGGAGCCGCTCGATCCGGTCCGCTTCATCACCAACGCATCCTCGGGCAAGATGGGCGTGGCACTGGGCGAAGCAGCGCGCGATCTGGGGGCGACGGTCGGCCTGATTCATGCGCCGTTGGCGGTTCCCCTGTCGCCTGGTGTGGAAAGCATCCCGGTGCGCACGGCGGCGGAGATGCGGGACGCCGTCCTCGCCCGTTTGCCCGAGACCGATGTCGTGATCGGCGCGGCCGCGGTGGCCGACTTCCGGCCGGCCGAGCCCGCGGCGCAGAAGATCAAGAAGGAGCCGGGGCAGGAGGAAATGACCGTGCGATTGGTGCGCAACCCGGACATCCTGGCCGAGGTGGCCGCACGGCGAGCTCAGATCGGCTGGCCCAAAGTGGTCATCGGTTTTGCAGCGGAGACTCAGGATCTCCTGGCGAACGCGGCAGCCAAGCTGGCGGCGAAGAAGCTTGACATAATCGCGGCGAACGACGTGACCGAGCCCGGCAGCGGGTTTGGATCGGACGACAACCGGGTGACACTCCTGTATGCGGACGGCCGGCAGGAGCCGTTGCCAATCATGTCGAAGGGAGATGTGGCTGCGCGCGTGCTGGAGGCGGCAATGGATTTCCTGGATTGAGCATCGAAAGGATAGTTCGAGATGGCCAGAGTAAAGGTTGCGGATCTTGTCGATCACCTGACCCCGCAAATGCGCACGGCATTGGATGAGGCGGTCGAACGCACGTTGCCCGGCGTCGAAGTGGATCGCCGGAAGCTGTATCTGGAGTTCCGGCGGGCCCTGGTGACACGCTGCAAACAATGGGAGAACGTGCCTAATGCCGCCGTGGACGCCGATTGACAGGACCTACGCAGTAACCCAGGCGGAGGCATGCTGAGCGAAGTCCGGCGGGGTATGCCGGGCGCAGTCGAAGCACGCCGGAGCGCCATTCGCAGCGCCGCATCCTTCGACTACGGGCCAGTCTACCCTACTGGCCCTTCGCTCAGGATGCTCAGCAGTCCACTGCGCAAGTCCTGTGATTGACGCTACCTGTAGAAATCGGGAACAGTCAGATGAGTGAGCTCCCTCTTCGAGACATTCGAGCCGTTTCGCTGGCCGTCAACCTGCCCGGCCCGCTGACGGCCGCCCGCCTCTCATCCCTTGGCGCGCAGGTGATCAAGGTGATCCCGCCGCAGGGCGACCCGTTGGCCTGGGTCAGCCCGCAATGGCATGACTGCTTGCAGGCCGGTCAGGAGGTCATCACGCTGGACTTGAAGGCACCGGAGGGCCGTGCCCATCTGGCAGAGATGCTGGCCGAGAGCGATTTGCTCCTCACCGCGACGCGACCGGCCGCGCTGGCGCGCCTTGGGCTTGATTGGCCGACCCTGGCGGCGCGGCATGTGCGCTTGTGCCAGATTGCCATCGTCGGCTATCCGGCGCCGGACGAGAACCGGGCCGGCCACGATCTCACCTACCAGGCCACCGTGGGCCTTCTCGATCCGCCTCGTTTTCCCAGCCTTCCGTTGGCGGATTACGCTGGCTCTGAGCGCGCCGTCAGCGCCGCCTTTGCGCTGTTCTGGACGCGCGAGCGGACGGGGCGCGGCGGATACGCGGAAGTCTCGTTGGTCGAGGCGTTGGCTCCCTACGCCGATGCGCTGCGCTACGGGTTGCTGGCGCCCGGCACGCTCCTGGGCGGCGCGTCACCGCTGTACGGTCTTTATCCGGCGCGAGAAGGCTGGGTTGCCGTCGCAGCGTTGGAGCCCCACTTCCGTGCGCGCCTGGCGCAGGGATTGGGGGTGGCGGAGCTGACCGCAGAGGCGCTTGCCGCGGCGTTTCTGACTCGTACAGCCAGCGAATGGGATTCCTGGGCCGCCGAGCAGGACATCCCCCTCGCGGCGGTGCAGGATCCTCTACCTCGCGCTTCCGATCCTTGCAGTTGAGGAGGCCCTGATGATCGAACCCGTGATCCTTGAAGCCGTGCGGACGCCGTTCGGGCGCCGCGGCGGTGTCTACCGGGAGGTGCGGCCGGATCGGCTGTTGGCCGCTACCCTCCAGGCATTGCTTGCACGGGTCGGCATCGATCCCCGGAAGATCGAGGATGTGATTGCCGGCGCGGTCACTCAGGCCGGCGAGCAGGGCGCTAACGTCGGGCGTCTCGCCGTGCTGCTGGCCGGCTTGCCGGTCGCAGTCCCGGCGGTTAGCCTCAATCGGATGTGTGGCTCCAGCCAGCAGGCGGTACACTTCGCCGCCCAGGCGATCGCCGCGGGGGATGTCACCTACGCGATCGGCTGTGGCGTGGAGAGCATGACCCGCGTCCCGATGTTCAGCGACATCGGCGGCGGGTTCGAGAAGCTGAACCCCGGTTTGCTGGCAACCCACGATCTGATCCACCAGGGCGAGAGCGCAGAGCGGATCTCGGAGCGGTGGGGCCTGTCGCATGCCGGGCTGGACGCCTTCGCCAGGGAGAGCCATCGCCGGGCCAGCGCCGCGGCCAGGGCGGGTCTGAACCGGGAGTTGATCCCCACGCCGGGCAAGGATCAAGCCGGCGGGCTGATCACCGTCGTCCGCGATGAGGGCATCCGGGACGTGGTGGATCCGGCCAAGATGGCGAGCCTGGCGACCGTATTCCGGCCCGACGGCAACGGTGTCGTGACGGCGGCGAACTCCAGCCAGATCTCCGACGGGGCGTCGGCGGTGCTGGTGGGCGAGCGCGCCGCGGCTGTGGCCGACGGTTTCCGCCCGCGTGCTCGCTTCCGTGCCCGTGTGGCCGTGGGTGACGACCCGACGATGCAACTCATCGGTGTGATTCCGGCCACGCGCAAGGCGCTGGAGCGCGCCGGGCTGACCATCGCCGACCTGGATTGGGTCGAGATCAACGAGGCGTTTGCCAGCGTGGTGCTGGCGTGGGCGGCCGAGTTCCGCCCCGACATGGCGAAAGTTAATCCCTGGGGCGGCGCGATTGCGCACGGACATCCGCTCGGCGCGACCGGCGCGGGCCTGATGGCGAAGATGCTTGCCGGCCTGGAGGCAACGGGCGGGGCGCTGGGCCTCCAGGTGATGTGTATCGGCCACGGGATGGCGACGGCAACCATCATCGAGCGCATCGCATAAAATCAGTCTTCGCGATCCATCACACATCGGAGCTTCAATGACATCCTCATCTGAATCGGTTTCATCGCTGCCGGCGGACAAGGCAAGGTCTCTGCGCCTGTCTCAGACGGCCGGCTACCTGGTTGCCTTCATCGCTTTGGGCATGTCCAGCGCCTCTCTTGGGCCCACGCTGCCGGGTCTGGCGCAGCAAACGGGCTCCCGTCTGAGCGAGATCAGCTTCTTGTTCAGCGCCCGCGCGTTCGGGTATCTGGTGGGGTCCCTGGTGTCAGGCCGCCTGTATGATCTGTTGCCCGGCCATCGTGTGATCGCCGGGGTGCTGATCTTCATGGCCGTCGGATTGTTCTTCGTGCCCGCGATCCCGCTGCTGCCCTTGCTGGCTGCCGCGATGTTGCTGCTGGGCCTGGGCGAAGGTGCATCCGACGTCGGCGGGAATACGCTGATCGTGTGGGCCCACGGCGAGCGGGTGGGACCGTTCATGAACGCCATGCATTTTTGCTTTGGCGTCGGCGCGTTTGTCGCCCCCCTCGTCGTTGCGCAAGCCATCCTCCTCACCGGCGGGATCACCTGGGCATACCGGTTGTTGACGCTGCTGATGCTGCCCGCGTTGATTTGGCTGCTGCGTGCGGCCAGTCCCCACGCAGCAACGGTTCACGAGGCGGGCCGGGCCAGGACGGCCCGATCGCGGACGGTGCTCCTGGTCGCGGCGTTACTGTTCCTCTACGTGGCGGGCGAGGTGAGCTACGGCGGCTGGGTCTACACCTACGCCCTCAATCTCGGCATCGGGAACGCCACGACCGCCGCTTACCTCACGTCGGCGTTCTGGGGGGCATTGACCGTTGGTCGGTTGGTTTCCATCCCGATGGCGGCTCGCTTCCGGCCGTCGGCTATCGTGGCCGCGGATCTGCTCGGCAGTGTGGTGGGGATGGCGATTGTCCTGGCGGGCCGGGATTCGCCGATTGCGCTGTGGGTTGGCACGTTGGTGACCGGCTTTTCGATGGCGTCCGTATTCCCGACGGTCATCTCCCTTGCCAGCACTTTGATGAACACCACCGGCCGGGTCACGGCCTGGTTCCTGGTGGGGGCCAGCCTGGGCAGTATGCTCTGGCCGTGGTTGATCGGCCAGCTTTTCGAGCCGGTCGGCCCGCAGGCGGCGATGTGGCTGATCACGTTGGCGGTGGTGCTGTCGATGGGCGTGTATGGGCTGCTGATGCTGGACGCGAAGCGGATGTGAGGCGTAGGGCGTATTGCGTGGAGCGTAGGGCGTGGAGCGTAGAGCGTGAAACGTGTGACGTGAAACGTGGAGCGTGGAGCGAGGGGGCGCTGTGAGCACTAACGAGACCTTGACCGCAGTACCCGGCATCAAAGTCGGGCACGCGACCGATCCGGTGGGGTTGACCGGTTGTACGGTGGTTCTCTGCGAGGGCGGGGCCGTGGGCGGGGTGGATCAGCGCGGGGGCGCGCCCGGCACGCGGGAGACCGATCTGCTGCGGCCGATGCACCTGGTTCAGCGGGTTCACGCTGTCGTCCTGGCGGGCGGCAGCGCGTTCGGGTTGGCCGCAGCCGACGGCGCGATGCGCTACCTGGCCGAACGACACATCGGATACAAGAGCGGGCCGGCCCGCGTGCCCATCGTTCCCGCGGCGATTCTGTTCGACCTGGCGGTGGGCAGTGCGGAGGCCCGCCCCGACGCTGAGATGGGGTATGCCGCCTGTCTGGCCGCCTCCGACGCGCCGGTTCCGGAGGGCAACGTCGGCGCGGGCGCCGGGTGTACCGCGGGCAAGGCGCTGGGAGCCGCGCACGCCACGAAGACCGGCATCGGCAGCGCGGCGGTGGAACTCGGCGGGGGACTGGTCATTGCCGCGCTCGTCGCGGTCAACCCGTTCGGCGACGTGGTGGACGCGTCCGGCCGGATCCTGGCCGGGACGCGGCCGCTGCGTGGGGATGGGTTTGCCGACACGCTCCGTGTGCTTCGGAGCCTGACCGGTCGGTTCGCGTTACTTGCGATTGGCGCTACCGTCATCGGTGTTGTGGCAACGAACGCCCGGCTGAACAAAGAGCAAGCGAACAAGGTCGCCCAAATGGCGCAGGATGGGCTGGCGCGAACGATCCGTCCGGCGCATACTCTGCTCGATGGCGACACACTGTTCGCGCTTTCGAGCGGCAAGGTGCGCGCCAGTGTGACTCTGGTCGGCGCGTACGCGGCCGAAGTCGTGGCTCAGGCCATTGTCCGCGCGGCGAAAGCTGCCGTGGCTGCGGGCGGCCTGCCGGCGGGAGCGGGCGTCGTCGATTCCGCGTTCCCCATCCCGCGGCGGCGGGATGCGCCCGGGCAATGACAGTCATTGCGAGGGGCCGCAGCCCCGAAGCAATCTCAGGCGGAGGGGCGAGATTGCTTCGGGCTATCGCCCTCGCAATGACATGTCATAGGCAGCGGGTCGACCCAGAGCCTCTCGTTACGGTGTCACACCGGCGAAGAATCTCCGTCATGCGAGGCCGAGACCCCTTCGGCTTCGCTCAGGGCAGGCTCTTCGCTGGTGTGATGCCGCAGCGTGACACACGGATGCCAGGGTCGCTCAGCAGGCGTTGCAGCGATCGAACGATCAGTTGCGAGAGAGCAATCAGGAACTGGACGCCTTTGCGCATACGGTCGCCCATGATTTGAAGGGGCAGTTGACTGTGATCGACGGGTATGCGGAGATCACGGTGGAGCTTTGCGACGACTCGACACCGGCTGAGATCCAGGAGTATCTGAACGAGATTCTGCGGGGAACCGACCGGATGGCGCGTGTCCTCAACGGTCTGATTCTGCTGGCCCGGACGCGCCAGGAAGAAGTGGTGTTGACGAGGATAGACACGGGACGCTCGGTGGCGTGCGCCCTCGAATCGTTATCGACCGGGATCAGAAAGCGTGCAGCCGTGGTGATCGTGCCCGACACCTGGCCGGCTGCGGTGTGATATGGCCCCTGGGTGGACGAGGTCTGGCTTAATTACCTGAGCAATGCGGTCAAGTACGGTGGCCGGCCGAACCTGACACCGCCAATTGCCCCTCGGATTGAGGCGGGCAGCACGCTTCAGGGGGATAGCCAGGTGCGCTTCTGGGTGCGAGACAATGGGCCAGGCATCCTGCCGGAAGATCATTCGCGGCTGTTCGTGCCGTTCAGTCGTCTCGGGCAGGATGGCGCGACCGGACACGGTCTGGGGCTCTCCATTGTGCAGCGGATCGTCGAACGCCTGGGGGGCCAGGTAGGTGTCGAAAGCACCGTGGGGCAAGGCAGCACCTTCTATTTCACATTACCCCAGGCGCCCATCGACTGAATGATGTAGCACGGTTTTTGACCCATACCGGCGCACGTGTTAGCATTTGCCGGTATTAGGCGCTTACCAGTGAAATTCTTGTACGGCCGACACGAAATTCTCACGCAAAGTCGCAAAGTCGCAAAGTGATTTCTTGGCGTCTTGGCGTCTTGGCGTGAGTCGTTTTCCGGCTCGTCCGGGTTATGGATCTCTGACACCTGGTCTTGATGGTCATCTATGCCTGACAAGATTCTGCTCGTTGACGACGAGCCGACGCTGTTGGATACCCTGGCGCTCAATCTGCGCTCCAGCGGTTACCAGGTCATCACCGCGTCTAACGGCGCCATCGCGCTGGATCTCGCCCGCGCTGAGGCGCCCGACCTGGTGATCCTCGACCTGATGCTGCCGGAAGTCGATGGGCTGACGGTGTGCCGCAGCCTGCGCCAGGCATCCGACACCCCCATCCTGATCCTGACCGCTCGCACGGGCGAGCTCGACAAGATCGTGGGGCTGGAGAGCGGGGCCGACGACTACCTCACCAAACCGTTCAGCCTGGGCGAGCTGCAAGCGCGCATCCGGGCGCTCCTCCGCCGGGCGGGGCCTCGCCGCAGCACCGACGAGATTCAATCGGGCAACTTGACGCTGAACCTGGTGAGCCGACGGGCGTTTCTGGCCGAGAAGGAGCTGGTGCTCAGTCCCAAGGAGTTTAGCCTGCTGGCCGAGCTGATGCGCCACCGCGGCGCCGTGCTCTCCCGCGACCTGTTGCTGACCCGCGTTTGGGGGTACGATTTCTACGGGGACAGCCGCACGGTGGACGTGCACGTGCGATGGTTGCGAGAAAAGATCGAACCCGACCCGTCAAGCCCGACGCGCATCGCGACCGTGCGTGGGATCGGATATCGCTTCGAGGGGTGAAATGGGCTCGCTAACGGTCGTGCTGGGTGTCTTATCGGTTGTTGCCGTCGTGTTGTTGATCGGGACGAGCATGGCGCTGCGACGGGCAACCGCACGCGCGCGGCGGCTCTACACTGAGCGTGCCGAAGCGCTGTCCCAGCGCGCCCGGCTCGAAGCCAGCATCGCGAGCGGTCGATCTCGTCTCGATGCATTGGGGGAGGCTACATCCGACGGCCTGCTGTTGCTGGATGCCAACCGGCTGATCGTCTGGGCGAACGCGGCAGCGTGGAACATCTTCGACTCGGCTGGGCCACAGTTAGGCCAGCCGTTCATTGTGCTGGCGCGCGACTCCGAACTGAATCAAGCGGTGGTGGACGCGGTGACAGGCGGCCGCTCGATGATCCGCCAGGCCCTGGTAGGCGCGCGGAGCCTGCGCATTTGCGCTGCACCGGCCACCGATGCCGGCGGTGTGGCTGTTTGCGTGCAGGATGTGAGTGAGTTGCAGCGGCTTGGTCGCGCCCGGCGGGACTTTGTCGCCAACATCTCGCACGAGCTGCGGACGCCCCTGTCAAACATCGACCTTGCCGCGCAGACTTTGCGGCAAGGTCTCGCCGGTGATCCCGCGCTGGCCCGGCGGATGCTGGATCAGATCCAGGTACAGGTTCAAATCCTCAGCCAGTTGAGCCAGGAGATGATGGAGCTGGCGCAGATCGAGTCGGGTAAGGTGTTGCTGAAGCTGCTGCCGGAGGAGGTTGAGCCGGTCGTGCGCCATAGTGTCATGCATCTTCTGCCCCAGGCCGCGTTGAAGGATCAACACATCAGTCTCGTGGTGCCCCGAGGGCTGATCGCGCTGATGGACGACCAACAGATTTCTCGGGTGCTAGACAATTTGGTGCACAACGCGGTGAAGTTTACCCCGGAAGGGGGGATCATCAGCGTCTATGGTGAACCCCTCGGCGACGACGATGTATGTGTCTGTGTGGCAGACACAGGCCCCGGTGTTGCCAAGGAAGATCAGAACCGTATCTTTGAGCGTTTTTACAAGGCCGACCGCTCTCGCGCCCAGGCTGGCACAGGGCTGGGTCTTGCCATTGCCCGCCACATCATCGAGGGCCACGGCGGTCGAATCTGGGTGGAAAGCACCCCAGGCCAGGGCGCCACGTTCTGCTTTACACTGCCCAAGGCGTGAAAACAGGGCAGTTGCTCTTGCCGGGTGGGGCGCCACGGCGGGTGAAATTGGCGTGCGAGCCAGCCGTCCACGAATCGTCACGAATTCACGAATCACGACGGCACTATTCGTGCACACCGCACCTGCAAACACCGTACCCGGCGAAGCCGGGCATGGGTGCAGGTGTTCGTGGTGGCATTCGTGGATGGCACGTCCGCGGCGATTTTCAGGGCAGTTGCTCATGCCGCGGGCGGCGCCACGGCGCATGAAAATGTCACGCAGAGCGTGAGCGGGTCTACCACTCAAGACCCGTTGCGGCGAATGATCAGCGAAGCATCCGTCCGCCATGCTCAGGACAGGTCTCCGTGCGGACCGGCCACGGACTCTTCGCTAGTGACATGCCGCAACGCTACTCACGGGGCCGACCCGCTCAGAGTGACAGCGAAGGGCATTTCCAGGGCAGCGGGCGATTTTTCAGGGCAGTTACTCATGCCGTGCACGCCGCCACGGCGAGTGAGAATGGGACGCGGACAAGCGCGGACGAGCGCGGAAGGTTTTCTTTTTCCGCGTTTATCCGCGTTCATCCGCGTCCTATTCTCAGAGCAGGGGCTTTGTTTAGGTTTCTTAACCTCTCGTTAAACTCCTTTTCATCATTCGATCATCGCCTTTTAACAAGGGATTGATACAAGGAAACGGTTATCGCGCGTCCTCTTGGCGCGCCAGCCTTTCTTCTCACTTGATTCGAGAGTTTCATGGCTTCCATGCGTGCATCGCGTTGTTTCCCGCGCGTTCTTCTCGTCGGATTTTGCTTGTTCGGTATCGCCTGCGTCGCGATCGCCTGGCGCCCTCAGCCCGGCGACAGGGCGCCTGACGCCGCGCCGAGGGCCGAGCGTACGATCCAGAACACCGGTTCGGACACGTTGGTGAACCTGGCCCTGGCCTGGGCCGAACGCTACATGGGCGAGCACCCTGACGTTCGCATTTCCGTAACGGGTGGCGGCAGCGGCACCGGTATTGCCGCGCTGATCAACCGGACGGTAGACATCGCCAATGCCTCACGAGAGATGAAGCAGGAGGAGATCGATACGGCCAGGAAGAACGGCTTCGAGCCTGTGCAACACACGGTCGCCCGTGACGCCATCGCCGTGGTCGTGCATCCCAGCAACCCGGTGAACGGCCTGACACTGCAACAGCTTTCCGACATTTATACCCGGAAGATCACCAACTGGAAACAGGTCGGCGGGGAAGACCGGCCGATTGTGCTGCTCTCCCGCGAATCCAACTCTGGAACCCATGTCTACTTTCTCGAAAACGTGATCCGGCTCGGCGAAACGAGCGATCTGATGTTCTCTCCCGATACGCTGCTCATGCCCTCGTCTGAAGGCATCAGCACGGAGGTGCGCCAGAACCCCAATGCGATCGGGTATGACGGGCTGGGCTATGTGACGCCGGAGCAGAAGAAAGTGGCGGTGGCCAGGAACGCGCAGAGCGCCTATATCCTGCCGTCAGTCGAGACGGTGAACGACGGCAGCTATCCCATCGCCCGTCCGTTGTATATGTACACCGCGGGCGAACCGCAGGGTGGGGCGAAAACGTACCTGGACTGGATCATGGGCCCGGACGGCCAGGCGGTTGTGCCGACGCTGGGCTTCGTGCCATTGCAGAAGTGAGGAGTGGATACGGTTGGCTGCCATCAGTGAACCCATTGCCAGAGCGCGGCCCCGATGGGGCGAGTTTGCCGTCGAGACGCTGGTTCGCATCGGCGGGTTCTCGACCATTGGTTTTGTAGTTCTCATTTTCCTGTTTCTGCTGCGCGAGGGCCTGCCCACCTTCTTCAAGGTTCCTCTGGGCAATCTGTTCGGGACGCACTGGTATCCCACCTACGAGTTTTATGGGATTTTGCCACTGGTGTTGGGCTCGGTCTTGGTGACCGTCACGGCGATCATCCTCGCGCTGCCATTGGGTGTCGCGACCGCCGTTTTCATACGTGAGATGGCCCCCAACTGGGCGCGTGAGATCCTCAAGCCGATGATCGAGGTTTTGGCGGGCATCCCTTCAGTTGTCCTGGGCTTTTTCGGCATGACCTTGTTGGCCCCGGCAATCCGGCAAGGATTGGGTGTCCCCACGGGTCTGACCGCGTTCACGGGTGCCCTGCTGCTGGCTTACATGGCTCTGCCGACCATCATCAGCGTGGCCGAGGACGCGCTCGACGCGGTGCCCAAGAGTTACCGCGACGCCGGCCTCGCGATGGGCGCTACCCAGTGGCAGACGATCTGGCGGGTCGTGGTGCCGGCCGCGCGCTCTGGCATCCTGACGGCAGTCATGCTGGGCCTGGGGCGCGCCATCGGCGAGACGATGGCCGTGATGATGGTCACCGGTAACGCCGCCCGCATGCCGATCACGCTGGATTCCTTGTTTCGCCCCGTTCGCACCATGACCGCGACCATCGCGGCTGAGATGGGCGAGGTGGCACAAGGCAGCACGCACTACAGCGTCCTGTTCGGCATCGGGATCATCCTTTTTCTGATCACTTTCTTAATCAACCTGGCGGCCGCGTCGGCGATTTTCCAGAAGCGGCGGCGGGGAGGATTGCGCTGATGGAGGCCAGCGTCAGGCAGAGGCCGGTTTACCCTCGATCGAACCGGCGCTATGTAGTGCAACGTTTCGGGTTCGCGCTGCTGGCTGTGGCCGCACTCCTGGTAGTCTTGCCTATTCTGTACGTCATCGGCTCGATCGTCGTGCGTGGGATTGCCGCGATCAACTGGCAGTTTTTGACCGCGATGCCGCACGATGGAATGAAGGCCGGTGGTATTTTTCCGGCCATTGTCGGGACGATCCTGCTGACGCTGGGCACGGCGCTGGTCGCCATTCCGATCGGCGTGGGCGGTGCGATTTATCTTTCGGAATATGCGCGGGATAACTGGGTGACCCGCTCGATCCGGCTGGCGATCGTCAACCTGGCCGGCATCCCATCGGTGGTCTACGGCTTGTTCGGCCTGGGGTTGTTTGTGATCTTCCTTCAGTTCGGCACCTCCATCCTGGCCGGTTCGCTGACGTTGGCGATCATGACGCTGCCGGTAATCATCAGCGCCTCGGAAGAGGCGCTGGCCGCGGTGCCGGTGGAATTCCGTACGGTGAGCGCCAGCCTGGGCGGTACCCGCTGGCAGGGCATCCGCAACATCGTGTTCCCGCAGGCGCTGCCTGGGATCATCACCGGCGTGATCCTGGGGCTGCTGCGCGCGATGGGTGAGACCGCGCCGATCCTGTTTACCGTAGCCGCGTTTTATCTGCCGCGACTGCCGCGCTCGCCGCTGGATCAGACCATGGCATTGCCGTATCACCTGTACGTGATCAGCACCCAGGTGCCCGGCATGCCCCCCGCCATGCAATACGGCACGGCGCTGGTCCTCCTGGCGATGGTGTTGTCGCTGAATATCGTGGCGACCCTTTTGCGAAGCTACTTCCGCAGGCGCAGACAGTGGTAGTACGTGGTGCGTGGTGCGTGTTTCGTATTTCGTGTTCCGTAACGTGGTTGTCATGAACGATATGCGCCGCACGCACCACGCACCACGCAATACGCATCACGTACCACGCACCACGCAATACGCATCACGTTTTTCGAGCCGCATGGAATGACAGAGAAGGCCAAAATCCAAATCTCTCACGTCAGCTATCAGTACGACGATGGCAAGCCAGTGCTGTGCGACATCTCGTTGAGCGTGCCTGCTAACGCGGTGACGGTCTTTTTCGGGCCGGCCGGTGGCGGTAAGACGACGCTGCTGAGGCTGATCAATCGCTTGAACGATCTGGTGGACGGAACGCATATGACCGGCCGTATCTTGCTGGACGAGCAGGATATCTACGCACCGGCAGTGCAGGTCTCCGCCTTGCGGCGGCGGGTCGGCATGGTGTTCGCGTTGCCCCTGGCATTGCCGGGCACCGTCCGGGAGAACATCACCTATGGGCCGAAGCTGGCCGGCTTGCGGGATCGTGCCCGGCTGGAGGAAATCGTCGTGCGCAGTCTCCAGCAGGCCGCCCTGTGGGATGAAGTTAAGGACCGCCTGGATCAGCCGGCCTTGTCGCTCTCGGGTGGCCAGCAGCAGCGGCTGTGCATCGCGCGCAGCCTGGCGCTCGAACCGGAGGTGTTGCTCCTGGACGAGCCGACATCGGGCCTCGATCCGATTTCCACCGCCAAGGTCGAGGAATCGCTGCTCCAATTGAAGCAGCAGTACACGATCATCATTGTGCCGCACAGCGTGCAGCAGGCAGCGCGCGTGGCCGATCACGCAGCTTTTTTCCTGGCAGGTGAGCTTGTGGAATACCGGTTTGGCCGCGAGTTATTTACAGCCCCGCGCGATCCACGCACTGAAGATTACATCACCGGTCGTTTCGGATGAGCCCTATGCCGAAGATCCAGGTCGAGCATCTCAACTTTCATTACGGCGCCAAGCGTGCATTGACCGACGTCACGCTGGCGATTCCTGAGCGCAAGATCACCGCGCTCATCGGGCCGTCGGGTTGTGGCAAATCCACTTTTCTGCGCTGTCTGAACCGGATGAACGACACCATTCACGGTACGCGCGTTGAAGGGCGGGTATTGCTGGACAGCCAGGATCTCTACGCGCCGGGCAGTGATGTCGTGGATTTGCGACGACGGGTCGGCATGGTGTTTCAGCGACCCAATCCGTTTCCCCAGTCGGTCTTCGACAACGTAGCGTTCGGCCCACGGGTGCTGGGCATATCGAGCAGGCACGATCTGGCGGATATCGTGAAAGCCAGCCTGCGCAGTGCGGACCTGTGGGACGAGGTAAAGAACAGCCTAAAGAAGGATGCGCTCAGTTTTTCGCTGGGCCAACAGCAGCGGTTGTGCATCGCACGCGTGATTGCCGTCAAGCCCGAGGTGATCCTGATGGACGAACCGTGTTCGGCGCTCGACCCTATCAGCACGCTGCGCGTCGAGGATCTGATGCGCGAGCTGGCCCGCGAGTACACGATCGTGATCGTGACGCACAACATGCAGCAGGCCGCCCGCGCATCCGATTACACGGCCATGATGATGTTGACAGATGATCGCAAGTCGGGTACCGTGATTGAGGTCGGTGAGACGAAAATGGTATTCACCAGGCCGCAGGACAAGCGCACCGAAGGGTATGTGACAGGGCGCTACGGGTGACATGCGCGTGATGATCGTGCGTTTTGTGGGTGTTGCTTGCTGAGGGGGGAACTGTGACCACGACAATCCGCAGTCATTTCGACCGGGAGTTGGCGCGCCTGGCCGAACAGATGCTGGAGCTTGGCAGCCGGGCGCGGCGGGCAGTAGCGGATGGGGTGCAGGCCTTCGCCCGCAATGATGTTGATCTAGCGCGCGAGGTGATCAGCGCCGATGCGCCCATTAATCAGCTACGCTACCAGATTGAGGAAGCCTGTTATCAGTTGCTGGCGATGGAGCAGCCAGTGGCGGGCGATCTGCGCACTATTGTCGCCGCCCTTGTGATCTGCAATGAGCTCGAGCGTATCGGTGACCATGGCAAGAAACTGGCGCGTATTTGTTTGCGCTCCGGCAGCGATATCCGCCCGATGCCCAGCGACGACATCGTGCGCATGGGCGAGGTCGTGTTGTTGATGTTTGATCGTATGCTGGCCGCGATGGCCCACCGCGACGCGGCCGAGGCGCGGGCTGTATGCCAGGTGGACGACCAGGTGGATGCGCACTACAAGCAGCTCTTCAACGTCACCCTCAGTTATATGCTGGAGAATCCGAGGATGATCGGCGCCGGCACCTATCGCATCCAGGCCGCCCACGAGCTGGAACGCGTGGGAGACCGGGTGACGAACGTGGGCGAGCGACTCGTTTATGCTGTAACCGGTGAATTGACCGATTTGAATGCCTGATTGGCCTTTCTTTTGACGAATCCAAGAACTACCTCTATCATTGCCAGGTTGAGGTCCCGATCGAAATGCATTTCGTGGAGGCAAAGTGGACGTTCTCCTGACGATTCTACTGTTCGTACCGTTTGCTTTCATCCTGTGGCTGGCAAACCTGGCTTTGCGCAAGCAGATTGAGGGACAGGCGGAGACGGCCCGCACCTTGCGTTGGGTCAGCTATGTCCTCCTGGTTGCGCTCTATCTCGGCTTCATTTCCCTGGGCTTATTGCTTCAGACGATCGGGTTCCTGGTGCGAGGAACCAGCGCGGTCGATCTGCCTGTGGGCACCGTCATGGGACCGGAGCGTATTCCGGCCTTTGCGCTGAGCCTGTGGGCACCTGGCCTGTTGGGCCTGGTGCTGCTGCTACGGCCGATGCGCCGCCTGTTCGCCCGGCTCACCCCGCTCGATCCCGATAACCCTGTGCAGGCGATCGCGTTGAGCTACATTGCGCTGGTGGTGCTCAACCTGGCTGTAACGCTGGGCATCGGGTTGGACAACCTGGCGCAGATGATGCAGCAGAATGCAGCGGCCGGCAACAAGTTCAATCCCGTACCGAGCATCTGGGCGCAAGACATTATGTTGTTCCTGTTGGGGTTGATCGGCGTCGGCTGGCTGTCGCGCACGAGCCTTGGAGCAGTTTTGCGTCGGCTGGGCATCGTGCGGCCGCGCTTGATTCAGATCGGCATCGGTGCGGGCGTCGGCCTGTTGATGGTGCCCATCATCCTGCTGCTTGAATACCTCTTCAGCCAGATCGGCATCAGGCCGAGCTCGGGTGCCGAGCATCTCTCCGAGCAGTTGATCGGCCCGTTGGCGTCCTCGGTCCCCGGTATCCTCACGCTCGGGCTGGCGGCCGCGCTGGGCGAGGAGACGATCTTCCGAGGCGCGCTGTTGCCGCGTTTCGGGCTGGTCCTGACGACGTTGGTATTTGCCCTGATGCACAGCCAATATGGCATCAGCATATCGACGTTATTGGTGTTTGGGGTTGGGCTGGTGCTCGGTCTGATGCGGATGCGATTCAACACCACGACATCGATGACCGCGCACGCCATCTACAACATGGCCCTGGGGCTGCTCAGTATGCTGGGGATGATGCAGAATTTCTGATCGGCTCGGCCAGCATCGTCTCCAGCCGCATTTTGACCGTCGGCCATTCGCTGTCGATGATGCTGTAATAAACCGAGTGCCGAATCATGCCGTCGGGCCGGGTCATATGGTTGCGGAGCACGCCCTCCTTCACCGCGCCGATGCGTTCGATGGCGCGCTGTGAGCGCTCGTTGCGCAGATCGGTCTTAAGCTGTACCCGGATGCAGCCCCACGTTTCGAACGCGTGGCGCAGCAGCAGGTACTTGCACTCCGTATTGACGCCGGTACGTTGGTAAGCCAGGCCGTACCACGTGCCTCCGATCTCGACCCCGCGGTGTTCGGGCTGGATGTCCAGGTAACGCGTGCAGCCGACGGCATGGCCCGACGCCAGGTGGATCACCGCAAACGGCAGATCCGTGCCGCGCGCTTGCCGCCTCAGCAAGTCGCGCACGAAGCCGAGCATCTTTGCCCCGCTGTCGATGTCACCGTACAGCATGTTTTGCCAGATGCCCGGGTCCAAACCGACGGCTGTCAGATCGGGCACGTGCGCCTCAGACAACGGCTCCAGCCGGACGATCCGCCCGGTGAGAGTAACGGGCGCGACGGCCATCGCGGCTTCCTTTACGCCCACGGTGTGGCAACCTCCCGCCGGATATGAATCTCATCGATGACCGCGTTGCCGCGCCGCGTGACCAGGAAAACAACCGTGTCTGCGATTTCTTCAGGCTGGATCAACACCGAGCGATCGAGATCGGGCCGTGCCTGGCCGCCCAACTCCGTGTCAACGCCTCCGGGGCAGATCACATGTACCCGGATGCCGTCACGCTGCACCTCTTTCGCCAGCGCCTTGGACATTCCCAGCAGCGCGTGTTTGGATGCAGCATAAGCGGCCTGGTTGATGTAACCTTTCACCGCCACGACTGACGCGATGTTGATGATGAACGAGTGCGGCTGTTGGCGCAAGTAGGGGATCGCCTCGCGGCAGGCCAGAAACGGGCCGCGCGCATTGACGGCCATGATCCGGTCCCACTGCTCGATGGTCGTTTCGGTCAGCGGCCCAAAACTGCCGACACCGGCGTTGTTCACCAGGATATCCAGCCGGCCGAACCGATCGACCGTCTCGCGCACCAGCGCGATCACATCCGCCTCGCAGGTAACGTCCGCCGGCAGAGCGGCCGCCTTGCCACCGAGGTCGCTGATCTCCGCTGCCACGGCTTCCAGCTCATCGTTGGAGCGAGCCGCCAGCGCGACATGGGTCCCCTCGCGCGCTAACGCCACCGCGATGCTGTGGCCGATGCCACGGCTTGCGCCGGTGACGATGGCGACCTTGCCCTCCAGCGGCCTGAGATTCATCTCCGCCTCCGCGCCCGGCTCAGAAGAGGGCTAACGCCAGCTTGTTCAGGTACTCGCGCTTCTGCGGATCGGTGTCGTCCAGCAGCTCCAGCAGCCCCAGCATGATCTGCCGCGCCTCGCCGCCCCGATACTTCTTATCGCGTTGCAGTGCAGCCAGTATTTCTTCCATCGCGGCGATAACCCCGCGCTCTTTGAGCGTCCTGCCGGCCCGGAAGAAGTGCGCTGCTGCGGAGTCGGCGCCTGCGAGGTCCTCAACTGAGCCGGACGCGACCAGGTAATTCGCCAGCGGCCGCAGCTTGTCCGCCGAGGCGATCTCCGCACCGTCTTTGATCGTATCGAGCACCGGGCCGGCGTCGCGGCCCTTGCCCTGGGCCAGGAGCGCCTTAGCGAGACCCAGCGCGCTGACTGGCGCGGCGTCCTTTGCTGCAAAAGCTTTGCGATAAGCGGCCTCCGCCTCGGCCCAACGGCGGGCGGCCAGGAGCTTTGCCGCGCCGTCGGTCGAACCACCGTCGGGCTTGACGCCTAGCCTGGCGATGAACTGGCGCACCTGCGGCTCCGGCTGCGCACCCACGAACTCGGCGACGACCTTGCCGTCGCGGAATGCCTTCACCGCGGGGATGCCCTGGATGTCATAGCGCATCGCCAGGCGTTGGTTCTCGTCGGTATTGATCTTCGCCAGCGTCCACGCGCCGTTAGCCTCGCGGGCCAGCTTCTCCAGCGTGGGGCTCAGCATCCGGCACGGCCCGCACCACGGTGCCCAGAAATCCACCACGACCGGTGTCTGCCGCGAGCGGGCAATGACGTCTGTCTCAAACGTCGCTTCGTTGACCTCGATAATGTTCGGTGATTGAGCCATGTCCATACCTCGATAATGAATCTTTCACTGCTAAGATGCGCTCTCAGTGTCGGGGATACAATCAGCCCGGCTGAATTCTAGCCAGGAGCCGGAGTGTTGTCAACGACGGGGAAGGCATAGCTGAAGCGGAGAACAAAACAGCAGGACCTGCCAAACGGCAGGCCCTGGCAGGCTCATCGAGATGGCCTCCTTACTTAATTGCGGCGGTGAGTTGCCTCTCCATCTCGACCATTTGCGCTGGAGAAGACATTGCCTTCAGCAGATCTGCATGCTTTTGCTGGGCATGCGCCATAGCTTTTTGCTTGACCTCTTCGACTGTCTTTCCTTCTGCCACGAAGTTACAATCCATCCCCATGTCACGACATGCGAATTTCATCTTTCACTCGTCTTTCCGGTGGCAGGCATCCTTAGGTGCCACCAAGGTGCATCCCCGGCTGACTCGGAGAAACCGTATGCTTGATGCCCATGATACTCTCATTCGCCCGGCTGTCTGTAATACCCATCCGCTTTGCGCGAATAGACCATTCCCGTCGGCGCTCGGAGCACCCTGCGCGGTAGGAGATGGCGATCCAGCGCGCCTGCGGGTGCAGCCGAGCAAGACGAGATATGGTGATCTGGCGGCAGGGCAAGACTCACCCCGCGCTTGCCTCCTCCATCGAGCGAGGGAAGCGTGTTGGAGAAAATGCCATTGCCCCAGCAGGAACGATCCAGGGGAAGACCCTGATGTGGTACCGCCCTGCCTTAACCGCCGGATCCTCTTGCTTGAGCGCCAGGGCGTGCTCTGGATCGACGTTGAGGATCGAAAGGCCGCGGAATTCCCGATCGGCCGCCCCAAGTAACGGGCCTGCGGCGAGCAGGTATCCAGCCTCGTGTAAGCCGGCCAGGAAGGCCATATGTGCATCCTGGAGTGCATTTTCGGCCTGCTCGCCTAGCTGCTGGGCATCGGGGCGTAAGGTCAACAGCGCAACAGTGAAGCGATCAAACTCCATGGGTCCTCCTTCATACGATCATACTGCATATCAAGCGGCTTGGCCGTCATTGACGCTCGTCCGCACGCTGGTATCTCAGGAGAACGACACCGGAACCGAAGGCACGCGTTTCAACGAGCCGTAAGTTGATCTTGTCATGGAACTGGCGAAACATCGGCTTACCACCCCCAAGAATTACTGGGTGGATGTAGAGCCTGTAGCCTGTATTCATCGATCAAGCCGAGCTGCATGAAGGTCGAGGCTATCTCGGCACCGCCGACACTCATCATCCTGCCCGGTTGCTCTTTCAACTTGCGGACCTCGTCGGCGATGTTCTCCCTGATCAGCCTGGAATTCCACTTCACTTCGTTCAGGGCAAGCTCTGAGCCTGTCGAAGGAGAGCCAGGAGGTTAGGTGGGCGATTTTTCAAAGCGTTTCTCGTGCCGCTATGGTCCACGAGAAGGTGGCCATCATCGTCTATCGTCCATCATCCATCGTCGTTCTCAGTGCAGACCGTGGCGCGCGCCCATCGCGGCCGGTGATGCGCGTGTCTGTACCACCTCCTTGAGCGCCCGGAGGAACTGGGCTGGTTCCTGCGCCTGCAGCACGTTGCGCCCGAAAACCACCCCGGCCGCGCCGGCTCGCGTGGCTCGCTCGGCCAGCTCCAGCGCCGAAATCTCTGACTCACACTTCTCAGCCCCCAGCGCAAACACCGGGATCGGCACGCCCTCCACCACCTCTGCGAACCGGTCGCCCGTGTAGAAGGTCTTGATCGCGTCGGCGCCCAACTCACAGATGATGCGACACATCTTCAGGATGTAGTCGTGAAACTCATCGGGACGCTCACGAAGCCCGGCCACCGGGAAGACTTCACCGATCAGCGGCATCCCCAGGCGGTTCGTTTCCTCGGCCAGCGCAGCAAAGCCCTGAACGTTGCGGGCGTCATGTTCTTCGCTGCCCGTCCGCAGCACCAGGCTCGCCAGCACCATGTCCGCGCCGGCAGCTACAGCCGTCTCCACGGAAACCCCCTTGACAATGTGCGCTTGTTGGTAATGCCACGGCTCGCAATGGATCGTATTCCAGTTCAGGCGGACAATTGCAACCGGGCTGCCTTTGCCGCGGAAGAGGTTGCCCGAAAAGCGCATCATCTGCGGGGCCAACAGGACGCCATCAGCCTCTTTCAGCCGCTCGGCCGCCGCGGTGAAGTCCACCAGGCCGGGCATCGGGCCAAAAGTCTGACCGTGATCCATGGCGACAACAACAGCCTTACCGCTTGCAGGGAACAGCCTGCTCAAACGCATCTCTTTGGTGGTCAACGCTTCCTCCTGGAAATCAGTGAGTTGGGATCAGACCAGGATGACTTCTACCCCGGCATCACGCAGGGCGCTGATAAAAGAAGCCGGCGCGCCCTCATCGGTGATCAGCTTGTGCACCCGTTCCAGAGGCAGAATCGAAGTGAGGCCGATCCCTCCGATCTTGCTCGAATCCGCGACCAGGATGACCTCATTGGCGGCCTTGATCATGGCGCGATCCACTTCGGCCTCCAGGACGTTGGCCGTCGTGACG
>Ga0172370_10002005_pt1 | contig 29992 bp, 34 predicted proteins | sample LakKiv5m_FD_114538 | JGI IMG/M metagenome (GOLD analysis project Ga0172370, IMG submission 114538) | Freshwater microbial communities from Kabuno Bay, South-Kivu, Congo - kab_022012_11.5m | ecosystem: Environmental > Aquatic > Freshwater > Lake | place: Democratic Republic of the Congo...
CGCGGCGGGCGGTGTCCTTCGAGGCGCCTTTTTCGACTTCCCTCTCGAAGGCTACCGCACGCCCGTCCCAAACAAAACCACCCAAACCACCAAAAATAAAACCCCCAAAAGAGAGGGCGGGGCGATTTAGGATAATTAAACATAGTTTATGCTGGAATTTGTACACGTCCTTTATCCTCGGGATAGTTTTTGAAGTATTTGGCTATTCTTGCGCAAGACGAGCAGACCTCGGAAGCATTGCAAATCTCGCAAAAAGGCAATACTCCCTGAATATTTAACCCTGCGGTCTGCTTGCAACTCTTGCACTTAAAATCCTCACACGCCTGACAAGCAAGATACGGCATACCTATGTGAGGGCAATTTTCGCAATCCGCTGTTTGACAGCTCTCGCAAGGATTCTCTTCTTCTTTAAAAGTTGACTGAGCTTCAAAAGCCAATTCCCGGGTTTTCTCGTTTATCTTTGAAAGATCTATTTCCGGCAAATCAACCAGCTGGAGCTGAATCTTTACATAGCCAAAGCCGTTGCAGGGTAGTTTTACCCTTTTTGTGGCAATGCTGCCTTTAGCATTGGCTATTACGATGCTATAAGTGTAAAGATTACGCGCGTGGGCGTCATCCTGCGAAGAATGGAATGCTCCCATATCGTGGTGGGAGTGGATTATTCCGTCACCTCCCAATTCCTCTTTGAATTCGCAGTCAACTGAGCCTACCTCCTGTTTCGGAATCTTAAAGCTGGTTATGGTATTGTCTTTTACCCAGAACACAGCTCCCCACTCTTTGTCGCCCATGCGTTGGCTGATATACTGCCACTGGCTCCAGATGCTCCAGGGTATCTTAAGAGTTTCTTTGTGGTCATGGTCAACGCAATAACCGCATTCGCCGTAATTTTTTATTTTTACATCCAGAATGTTACTTCTCTTTTCTGCGCTTTGTTCTAAAGTAAACATACCTCTGCCTCCTTTTTTCTTCTCCAGTTCTTTTCTATGGCTGTTATCAGTTTTTTGTCCTTAAAGGTGTTTGTTTCGATTTCCTCAATTATCTTGTCATATTCATCATTGCGCGCCTCTTCCTTGATGTCTTCTATCTCATCGTCGTTGTAACGTTCTTCGCAATCAGGACAGTAGCCGTAATCAGAACCGTCCGGATCGATCCTTGAACAGTCTTCGCAATATCCGTAGCTGTCGGGTATATGCTCATCGATATTGTCTATAATGTTTTCTTCTCCCTCATTTCTTGCGTCGTCTAAGATTTTGGGGCAGATGTGAGAAGATTTCTGGATATGAAGTTTTCCCAGGTCATCCATAAGGCAAAGTTCTTTATATGCCCTTGAGGATACTCCTGCTGCCGCAGCCAGCACTGCCGGTATAACCCAAGAAGGAGTTACGGTATAGCCTCCTTCATCCTGCGTATCTTTCAGAGAAAGCGGGAAAGTCTTTGATACATTCAAGATCGTCCCGTCATAGCCTATTCTTTGGTAGTCAAGATCGTTCTTCTTGCAGAAAGCGCAGATTATCTGCTGGCTTTTTAAGTTATCCGTACAGCAGAAGACATCGCCTCGCAAAATCTGGCAGTCTATGGGTTTTTCAATGCGCGAATCCTGAATTTCAATCCTTATCCCTTTTCTTACTCTGGAAATAAGCTCTTTTAAGGCTTCTGCCTTCTTCTTGCCCACAGCGCTCTCTTCTAAAAGAAGCCTGTTGAGGTTGGATACCTCAACTATGTCGGAATCAATTAAAATCAGCTCATCCACTCCAGACATGGCAAGAAGAAGCGCGGTCCAAAAGCCTGTTCCTCCGCATCCCACAACTGAAGCGATTTGCGGAATGTGCAAATCGTTGATTAAGTTCTGTCTTTCGTAAATAGCTTGTTCTGGCATAGTCTTTCCTCCTATATAATCGGCTCAATTAAACCCTGCTCGTTTAATTCCTTGAATTTGCACAAAACATCCTTGTCTTTGTTTGACAAAATATTCCAAAGATCTGAGTAGACCTTTGGCAGGATCACAGTCCCTAAGGATTCAAGGTTTATAACCCTAAGTGATTTGATTATCTTAAGGCAGGCTTCTTTAAGCAACCCCAGAGATTCGGGATTAAGATATTGGATTTCACCAGTGCAGATAGTATGGCCTTTGTCGGTCATGCCCAGATAGTGAAAGCCTATCTCCGGTTCCGACACAAAGGCTATAAAACAGCCTGTCTGGTCGTAGATGCCGTAAATCTTAAACGGGTAATATTTGACAGGCGTCTTTAGATAATAGGTCTTATGCTTATAGTAGAGTTTGTCTATAAGCAAGAGGCCGGAGTAACCCTCAATAAGCATATCGTCTTCCTTTATCATGCAGTTATAGCCACCGGTAAAGGGAACCGTAAAGATGCCCTGCTTTAAGCTTTGGACAAACTCCCGCCAGGACTCATCAATCTTCTCAATCAGCGTTGACTTTTTCTTTGCCTTTATGATTAGTTCCGTATCTATCATTTTAGACAGCTCCTTTGAAGCTTTAAGAGAGGGAGGAAGCTTTTCTCCCTCCCTCTCTTTTCGGCTTTTTTGCTTTAGCAGCCTGCCTTGACGTATCTTTCGACTTCGATGTCATGGCCGTCAAAGGTCGCAGGCAGGTTATCAGTTGAGGTAACCTCATCACCGTCTACCAGGATGGTAAAGGAATCGATTCCCTTTTCCTGCAAGAGTCGGGTTAAGGTTTCCTTTACGGGATCGCTCTTTTTTACCTCTGCCTCTTGTCCTGCGATGGTTATTTTGGTTTTTTCGTTGCTAAGCTCGTTTAAGTTCATTTTATTCTGCCTTTCTCCCCGTATAGCCGATAGGACAGCTTTTAATTTTTAATTCTTTAAGCCTCGTAGGCTGCAAGAACCACTTCTTGCAATTCGTTTTTTGCCTCAGGCGTTAAGAATTGGACGGTATCATAATACTTATTGTCACCGCCTAAATGGGATGGCATGGCTGCGAACAGACCGCTGCCGTCCTTTTTTGCCAGCACTCTGATGCCTTTGATTAAAACCGCATCTGCGACTTTAATGTCCACAAAGGCCTTGAGAGCGCCTTCGTCTTTTTCGACTTTATAGACTCTGGCTACTTCAATCATGGTTTTCACCTCCTTTCGTGCTTGTTTTTGTTTTGTTTTTACTTGGCTCATGTAAGCCTCCTTTCTTTTGACGCCGGAAAGTTAAAACCCAAGAGCTTGAAGTATTTTTCAGGCAAACCAGAAAAATACGTCTTTTGTCAAGAAAACATGGAATGCCCGAAGGAAGCGAGTTCCCAAACGAGCGTCCTTCCTGGGAGTCTTTTGGAAAAATTGAGACTCCCCGAAGGGTTTTAAAAAAATACCTTGCAGCTTGAGGCAGACCACAAGTGCAAGGTAGAGATGAATTTTTCCAAAGGATTTTCTTGAAAAAAGTCAGGATTGGGTTATTGTAGGCGGATAAAAAGAAAGAGGCTTACAAAATGAGGCAAGGAAAAACAAAAAAGTAAGAAAGGCGGTGAGTGATTGAAGTAGCGGTTAGGGTTTTCGAAAAAATGGTGGAGAGGCTGTTTCTGCGTTCCTAAAATAACTTATTCTTTCCAATCTAATTGTAAACAGCCACATTGACAAGATATCTTATCCTGTCCTGGAATTTTTGACTCGCGGCAAACACATCTGCCATTCTGGCAAACAAATAAAGACCTAAACTTTCGCACTTTTTCTAATGTTTCGTCAATATCAGCACCTATACTTGAAAAATCTGGATTATGGTGCGATGTTACAGTAGTGATAAAATTAGAAATTTCCAGGTCTTTGTACTCCGCCTTATCTTTTATTGTACACCTATGTTTATTTAAAGTTGCTGTTAAAGCCGGAAACATTGTTCCAATCATTCTCTGATCATTCTCTATCCCGATACGGAATGGCAATGGCACATCTAAAGAAACACAAATATCTTTCAGTAGAGATTCAATGCATATTCTGAGATTGTTACCAATATTTTCGCCTTTCTTGCGCCTAGCAGCTAAATCTGTTATGGGGTCTAATTCGGTATCTTTAAAACGAATGCCATTTTCAAAGGTCCATGATACTTCTTTAAGAATCCAGTTAGGGAATTTTCTTTTTATCAATTCATACCAATATTCTTCATGGGTAAATAACAGGACTTGATAGTCTCCAAATTCCTCTGCCAACAAATCTAATAATCTAATACGATAATTTCTATCAAAACTCACCAATACATCATCCAATACAAAAAACTTATTCGCTTTATTGAATTTCTTTACCGCCGCTAGGAAAAACGATATTCCTAGGCTATTGAATTGCGATTCACTTAAATATTTCTGCGGCGGAGAAGCTACATTATCGTAAAATTCCAAAGAAAATTCTATTCCCTCTTCTCCAGCAAGCACAAGCTTAACATCCTTTATTTTATCCTTTCGGTTCAAATAACAGAAAAACTTATTTACGTCCTGGGATAATAGATCGAGGATTTTGGCCATCGTGGTATTTTGTATTTCTAACATTTGGCTCTCGATATACCGCATGCTTAAAATAAGATTTTTAATTGCTTCGATCTCTTTTTGAAGAGCCAGGTTTTCCAATACAAGACTCTTACCCCTCAATATTTTCTGATATGCAGCATGTTTAGCCTCTTCTTCTTTCGTAATAGTTAAGCTTTGAATTTTGCTTGCAAGTTGAGAATTGATATTTTTTATTCCCGAATTAACCTTGGTAATGATATTATTTAAAACCCCTATATCAATCCCTATTGCATCCCGTGATTTATATTTACTCTCCACTTCCTGCTTAAGAGTCTTTACACCCTCCGCATATTCTTGCAAAGATGTGTCATGACTAATTCCTTTTGAAGTTAGAAGCTGGATAATCTCAACCAGCCCCCTTTCAATTTGTTGCAACGTATTTAAAGAAGATGAAATCTCCCTGCCGCAACTATTTAATTTTTCCCTAATATCAGCCAACTTGCGATATCTTTCAATAATTCTCTTCAGCAACAAATCTTTATCGCTAATTCCTTGTTCACATAGGGGGCACTCTTTTAATTGCGGATTAGAATTTATGACGCGCTCCGCTTGACGCAGAAAATCATCAAGATTAAGATTAGAAAGGGTATCCTTATCGCTAACTAATTCGTTGAATTTAGATATACAAGTTTGAAGCACCCCCAAGAATCCCCCAGTGTCTAGGCTCTGCAATTTCCTTTGAATGGCTTCAAGCTCTATTCTCTCCTGGGCTCTCTGTTGATTGGGCAAACTTTCCATGGCCTTCTTTAATGCACTATCTAAGTCAGGGATGTTACTTAAATGCTCTTGAATACCAAATATCTCTAACAACTCCTCGCTTTTTTTGAGCATTTGCCCGACATCACTGATAGCTTCCCCATAAACTTGAGTTGTTAATATACCCTGATTTTGAGATAACCTTCTTTGGGCATCAGAAAGGCGATCATGACGTTCTAATCCTCTTAAAACTGCCGACACTGTAGATTTAGCTTTAATAATCTCTTCATATCCAACAATTTCAGCGATGGATTCTTTCTTTTCACCTTTCGTCCGAAGAAGAAACCAAAGGATTGATTGTTGATCTAGGTATATTCGGTCATACCGCACTTCGTTCTCAAAGTAGGTAACAAATCTCTGAGAAGTATTTGAAAGCCGGCTTCTTCTCTTGGCTTTGTCAAAGGTTCTGGATGAATTCAATGCATTTTCATTAAAAACAATATTAACTACAGTCTCATCTTGGGCGGAAGAAGCAAGATTGACCAAATCTTCAGTTACTATGCCCTCTCCTCTTAAACGAGCAATTCTATCCATATAGAACCATTCTATTGCTTGCGTAATCGTGCTTTTTCCCTCTCCATTGTATCCGAAGACAGCGCAACTTTTGCAATCATGACCAAAGTCTAAATCTAGTAAGTTTTTTGCGCCGCGGAAATTCTGCAAAGATAATTTTCGTAATTTAATGTTTGGCATTTATTTCGACCTGCGTTCGATTAAAGCCTCTATTTCTCGCATTAAATAGGTTGTTGTACTCAATCTTTTTTGTTCCCAAAGGTCTTTCATGATCTGCCTGACGTCCGAGTCAACATTGCCATCTTGCGCTAGCTTCTCGAAGTAATCATTCAAGATTTCAGTACCCGTCATAATGCTATCTTCTGGCATTTATTAACCTCCAAAAAAATCCCAGTCAATTTGAGGAAGATCGCCAAATTCTTTTCTTTCTTCAAGACATCCCCTCCTATTATTACATATGGGATAAACACCGAACGAGTTGGCGAAACTCTCGAGAAAATAAGTCTCCATTGATTCTATGTCAAGAGCCGGAAAAACATGCTTTAAAAACTCAAAGTCCAAATAGGTGAAGCTAAGTTTCCATTTCTTATGATAGCCGATAATTCCTGTGTTTTTCGACCTCCCGGCTATATGGTCCCTAAGTCTGTTGCCAATGCTATTCGCCTTAGATTCACTCATTCCTAGATAAATTAATTTTGATCCTTTGAAAGGATAGGGAATTATTAAATCTTCAAGAAAAATAAAATACAATCCCACAGAACCAACCAGGGTTGAAAAGTTCTTAGTATTGAATTTGTCTACTAGTGTCTTATTAAAACGGACTATCATTCGCAATTTAATGAAATTACTGCATCATGTAATACCTTTTTAGTTGATCATTTATTTCTTAACCAACTCTACATCTAACGCTGATCTAAAATCGGCAACCTTACTTCTATTATCTTCATGCAAGATTGAATTGCTTAATCTCTTCTTTGATAAGTGCGACAAAATCGCGCGCTTCTCGAAACATCTCATCTGCCTCTTTCTGTGAGGCAATGCCGGCAATATCATAGCTTAGTTTGTTTCTTTTCTTGGCAGCATTTTCAAAAAGGAGTATTGACTTACGAGCCTTCTCTCCCAAAACATCCTTCATACACTGCCATACAATATAATGATGCCCCACCTTAATAGGCCTATAGCCATAGCATTTGATAAGCGCAAGAGCTGCTTCAAATGCGGCCTGATAGGAAAGTATATATTTCTGGTCGCTGGATAGTCCTTTTATACCGGCGTCCTGGAAGTTTCTTTCGACTACTCCCATAATTGCTGTTAATTCTTCTTTTGTTGCTGTGTGCTTAAGAAGCTTACCTTGCGTGAACCAGTTTTCTAAGGCCATCTTCGTCCCCCTTTAGGAATATTTTTGGTTCTTTTAAGACATTGGATATAAAGTTGTTCTTGCTCTTATATTTCTCTTGAAATTCCCCCCTAGAATAGATAGTAGGATTTATTTCCCGCTTGGTTTGGTTTTCGATTCCGGAAATTATCTCCTGCAGGTCCCTGGAGGGAATGCTCCCTATAGCAAATAGATCAATGTCGCTTTCTGCTCTCTCGGTATCCTTTGCGTATGAACCATAAATAAAGGCAATTTGTATATCGTTTCTCTTCTCTAGAGAACTTTTCAAAGTATCGCCAATGCCGACTGTTTTTAATATCATCGATTTTACTTCCGGAAAAAGTGTGTGAGTTGAATTGATAGAATAATACTTTTGTCTGCCTGAAATACGGCTTTTTAAAAGGCTTATTGACTCAAGGCTGATTAATTCTCTGCGTACAGGATCAAACGCCTCGCCTGTTAAACGCTCGATTTCCCTCACATAGTATTCTTTTTCGGGATTAAAAATAAATAGCTTTAATATGTTTATCCTTATTCTGGAACCAACGAGTTTTTTCAGCATAGTTCTCCTCACTTGACACCTATAATATGTCATATGACACTTATTGTCAAGCCGAATCTAGAAAAGTTAAAGGGGGAACTAACTCGGAATAGGTAGGTTAGTGTTTAAGTTTTCGCTCTTTATAGAGATAAATATGAAATGATTATTTGGGATATTATGCCTTTTATTGCGCGCTTTTGTTTTCGGTTACTGGAAAATATATTTCCTTTTTATCTTGGCTCTCCTTATCCTCATCGAAATATGAAGTAGTGCCATCATCGTTTATAATGGTGTTGAGCTTTTCTTTTTCTGACTCTGACAATATACCGGTTATGGCCTCGTTGTAGTCTTTGTAGATTTGCCTTTCTTCTTTGAATCGCTCCAGTTTTTCCTTAAGGTAATTATAATCCCGCTCAAGAACGCCTCTTTGCACGTCATCTAAGCCCGGTGCACGCATTGCCTCCAAAAGATCATCCATTGCCTGCCTGTATTGGGCAATGGTCTTAAAGTAAGCGATGTCAGAGGATATTTTTGAAACTGCGATATACTGCTTTGCCTTGGGCATTAAAGTTATGTCTTTTATCTGCTCTTCTGTCACCGGATTATTGGGCAAAGACATCTCTTTTAAGGAATCAGCGGATACGGTCTGTGAATTCAGGTATTCATCCGTAAGGGAAAACAGTTTATTAGACGTATCGGTTCTGAAATCATCGTTTACCTTGTAGATGGACTTTTCACCTTTGTTATTTTCAATCTGGGATGAGGTGATAGTGGTTTCCCCAACCGCTGACTTGACGAAGTCCTTTCTCTCGTTAGAGATATTTATCCGCTTAAAGATATCTGAGATTACATCAATTTTGCCTCCCTGTGCCAAGGGAATGCCTTCGGCATTCTTCAGGAAGGCAAAAGGGTCTTTATTCTCCTTGCAGGCCTTAAGAGCATTGTCTATATCCAAGCCTGTACCGACCTTTTCTTTAACGCACTCACTTTCGCTCTTTTTCCTTAGCTTATCCATGTACTCACCGGCTGCCTTCTCGATATCCTCGCACTGGGTATATCTTAAACCTAAGCGCATATTGGTCATGGTATTAAAATGCTTGATGATATCAGCTAGTGTTGGCGAGACATATTCTAAAAGCAACATGGGCGCAGCTGCAATGGCTTCGCCTGATATGCCTTTTAAGTAGTCTGCCAAGATCTGCTCTGAAAGTACGCTATTAAAGCTCGATGCAAGGTCAAAACCGCTGCATCCTTTTGAGCCGGAAAGTATCGAATATCCCACACCCGGCTCATCAGGCGGGACATTGGGATGATAATCCAGGCCTCCTCGGTAATAGAAGCCGGATCGGTCTTCAGAAATTGCGCTGTCTATTGTGTAAGGGTTAGAATTATCGTCCCTAGAGAAGATATCGGCATAACTAGCGCTATTTGATATCAAGATTAAAGCTAAAAGAATGATGGATTTTTTCATTTGAAAAGATTGAGTATCCTGTCTTTATCCATAAAACCTGACAGAAAATATCTTTTATTATTTTTGTTAAATACCGCGATAGCCGGATATGATCTAACTTTAAACAGGCCACTCATTCCGTTATCCTGCCTGGCTGAGAATCGAAAGTTTTCTAATTCCCGGTCAGAAAACCCTTTGGCAAAGGCTTCTATTCTGATTTCAGGATGATTAATGTAGATATCCTCTATTACCCGGGATTCTTTCTCACAAGTCGGGCAGCCTTTGAGCATAAAATAAAAGAGGTACCCTGTGCCGGTTTTTACATCATTGCCTGAATCCTTAAAAGTATCACTATGCTCAAGCAGATTCTTTGTTTCCTTCATTACTTCAAGCTCCTTTGCTTCTTTTCTTAATAACTCCTGAGCTAAGATGAATTTCTTAATCCTCTTTAGGTTCCACTGCAAATACGCCTTTGCATTTTCCGAATCAGGCTTATCCAGAAAATCCCTTACTTCCTTTGGCGGTAGATAAATAGTTACTTGGCCCGTGGGACTGATTATCGGCTCAGCCCATTCATTTGGAACGACTTCAGGAGAATGGATAGTATCAGATCCCGGTTCTTTCTGTATCTCTGTATCTTGAAAAAAATCAATCCGTTCATATCTAAAAACGGTCTCTGCTTTTGCCAAAGCAAGATGTGCCAGGAAAATAATAAACACAATAATAACGACTCTCATTTTTCAAGCTTAGATACAAAATCATTAAAATCAGATAACCCGGTTAGTTTTTGCTGGCTGCCGTTAAAGGTAACGAGATAAACCGGCGCCTTCATAATATTGAACTCTTTTGTAAGGCTACTGTTTAAATCAATGCTAAATTCGATACCGCTACCAAAAAACTTCTGCTTCGCAAGCAGTTTTTGCTTTAAATCATCTTTACTTCCTATAATAACACCCTTAACCGACCAGCCGGGGTTCTCATTCTTAAACTTAATCAAGGAATTAGCCGCTTTATCAAATGAGTTGTCGCTAAGATCAATAAACAAAGTAACTTCATTAGTGTTGGTACTTTTATTAAGATTACTGGAAATCCTCTTCTCTATCGCAGCAACCTTATCTTTTAAATCCGGATTTAAGTTAAGCGAAACGCTTTGACAATTGCTGCACTCGCTTTGCTGTATTGAAGTATCCTTCTCATCAAAGAAGCCAGCCATTACAGAAGCGGGGTTCAATAACAGAGAAACACTTAAGATTACGCTTAATAGATACAACATATTCTTCTTCTCCAATACACCCATAAATATTTACCGGAAGCAGATAACTTCCCTGACTCCCAGGTTGCCGGATGCTGGCCTACTCTTATACAGCCAGACGGAACAGGATAAATTAATTCCAATTTATCAGCTTCAAAAAATGGGATAAAACCTGTAGTTTCTAAGACGATATGCGAGGTAGAGCCTAAAAGCGAAGCAATACTTACCGCCCTAGTTGCAGCTATTGCGCTTCCTACTACTTCACTCTGATGCGTAACAAAACCTCGTCTGGGATAACTTGCTCCCCAAAACCCCATGCACAGATCATCCAAAAATGCGCCTGTGGCAGCGCAGGTTAAACCGCTTACTGCCGAAGCAATGCTTTTTGGATGCAAGGCTTCTACGGCGCCTATACGCCACTCTGCTGAATCCAATTCAGACAGATACTTGATAAATGATCCGGTTGGTAACTTATCCAGGCACTGCATATCAATAAAAGCCATGATTTCATCCCTAAAGGGAAACTCATACACGTGTGCCTCGTTAAACTGCAAGTTGGTGCCGGTTATCTTACTGGAGCTGGATCCGCTTGAGACAGCCACAGGCAATCCTGTGAGCCCGGACATAAGGCTTTTGGTTGCTTGGGAAGCCATATCCGCAATAATCGGCTTTAGGGAATCGATCACCGTATCACCCGGACGTTTGACGGTTTCGATTAAAAGGGCGGGCTCCCAATACATGATTATAATGCCTGGGATACCTATAGAATTTACACATACGCCGATTACCCTTAGGTCTATGCAATTTAAATTCACCATCCCTAAGATATCAGCAGACTCAAAAGCAAAGGCTTTTCCTAATAAAACAAGGAGCAGTAAAACAACGCTGAAGACTTTCTTTAATTTAGGAAGCATCTAAGAGATTTTCATAATGAAGCAGAGGGCATAATACGGCGGGAGCACATTAAAAGGCTGGCCGCCTCCCACAGTGCTAGTCTGGTGATTGTCATCGAAACTCCCTTTTGCTGCCAATTCACTGCTGCCTGAGAAATACCAATAGGCCCACCAGCGGTAACTATGCGAATGCGGAGGCATCTCAGCAATAGTCATGGTATGCTTTGCCTCTCCTCCGGTCTTGGTAAGACTTCCTGATACGGTAGTCATAGCTGTGCCACCTGAATCCTGCCGCGCTCCCACCACAAACTTATCCCGTAAATCAGGCGTGCCGTTAGTGCCGTCGCAAAGCTGCCAACCCGTAGGTATGGAAGCCACGGTTCCAGACCAGATGATGATTGAGCCTATCTCAAGAGAGTTATTTTCGCTGCCAGGCGCCGACACAGCACTGCCGACAATAAGCCCGGCTATGGAGCTGGTCGGCAGATCTCTTGCCACAAGACTAGTCCACTCCTGCGGCACAGTGGTTGAGACTGTAAAAGCGCTATTAGTCGTTGAAATAGCATACGCATTCTGCCAAGGATTAAAGGCAGACCAGGAAGGATTTAAATATCCGGCTGCCTGCAATGCTGCGATGCTCGCCGGCCAGGCATTGTTGGTGGCGTAATAAGCTAATGCCGCCTGCTCTATTGTAGACATCTCAAGAGCAGTCTTTTCACCTGCCTTAATCTGAACTCTCTTGATAAAAACAGGTGTGATGGATGAGGTCAAAATTACCAACACCCCTAAGGCAATGCAGAGCTCGATTAAGGAAAAACCCTTTTTATTGGTGATAGATGTATTTTTTCTCATATTTTAACTTCCATGTTCTTGATTCCGGCGTTTTGGTAACACTCACCAGATCATTGTTTCCTTGATTTACAACCACAACCTCGCTTCCGTAACTCTTAGAAGTAATCAGCCCTTTTGGCAAGACTGTAGATATTGAAACGCTTGAAGTGTTAGAGGAAATTGTGTAAGCATTGCCAAAAGGATTACTGTCGCTTGAACCTTGCACCAGGTAGCTGGGGCGCAGGTCGGCTAAGCTCACCGGCCACGCCCCATGCTCGCTATAATACCTAGTACTTGCCAGAGCTATTGATTCAAGCTCCATGATCACCCTTTGCGCTTTAGACACCTGGCGTATTTTTGCCGCAGAATAAAACGCCGCGGCAATAAATACCCCCGCAAGCATAAGCACAAGGCTAAGCTCTGCTAAACTAAACCCCCTCCTTGTAGTTAGTACGTTATGGTCCATGTGTTCGACGCATAGTTCGTTGCTGACGCGCTGTTGGCAAACAAAGCTGACAGTCGCGCTGCCGCAGCAGCACTTACGCCGGTAAGCGAAATATCCACCTTATTGGCGTCTGTGTTTGGGGCTATCGCGTAGTTACCGCCCCAGGGATTTGAGCCTGTTGCACTAAAAGCCGCAGGCAGAAACCCTGACGTTTGCAGGCCTGCCACGGTTATTCCGGTATAGGTCATGGACCCTGCTGCGATGTAGCTTTCTGAAGCGGTCCTTAAAGCCTTGACCGATTCGGAAGCCGAATGCACTTTGGCATTCTCCCTGATGCCGCTGGTTAAACCGACCGCCATGATCAAAAGCGCGATAATACTTATGACCAGGACCAGCTCAATCAGCGTAAAACCGCTTTTCTTACTCCTTAACCTCATTTCTCTCTCACCTCCTTTCGCCTAAAACTTAACATTGCCTCCTGCAATGTTAGATAAGTTGCTGTAAACCGGCATAATAAATGCCGAAACCACAAACAATAAAATCACCGCGCAAAATATAAGAAGCGCAGGCTGGATAAAACTTAAAATTACACGCGTACGGCTCGAAACCTTTTCAAAATAATAATTAGAAAGGTTCTGCAAGTATTCATCAAGAGAGCCCATCTCTTCGCCTTTTCTTACCGAATAATATATGAATGACGGAAAGAAACTGTCTTTCTGCAGCGCCTGCCAAAAGCTTAGGCCGCTTGCGATATAATCCTTGAGCTTACCGATCTTTTTGGCTAAAAATTGATAGTTGGTTGTTTCCTCGATCAAGGAAAGGGCATCAGCTATATTGATGCCGTTTCGCTGCAGGACCGCAAGGTTTGAGAAAAATGCGCTAAAAGCTGCGTCTTTGGCAACCGGGCCAAAGAGCGGGATTTTGTAATAGTAAGAACCAATTCTTTCAATCGGACTTTTCCTGAACCTTGAGTAAATAAAAATACCGATAACAGGCAGCAATAAACATACAAACCAGTAATCTTTTAAGAAATGGCTCAAAAACAAAAGTATCCTGGTAGAAAAATAACTTTTGCCGTTTATGGGAAGAAGCGCCTCTAGATGCGGTATTACCGAGAAGGCAACATAAAACATTGTTCCAATAAGCATACAGAACACTACTGCCGGATAAATCACTGCATTCCTTAAACTGCGCAGGAATTCCGCCTCCCGGGAATAATATTTTGCCAGATCGGTAAATACCTGCTCAAGGGAACCTGATTTTTCCCCTACCTTAAGCGTATTTATAACCAGCCAGGGAAAAACTTTTGTCTTCTCAAAGGCTCGTGATAAAGAAAATCCATTGGTAAGATCATACTCAACAGCTGACAAAGATTTAGTCAACTGCCGGTCAATGGATGATTCGCGCAAAGCGCTTATCGCCTCATTCATGGCAATGCCGGTCTTAAGCATATTTGCCAGGTCCTCAAAGAATATGGACAGGATTTGCGGTTTGATAGTTTTCTTCTCCAAGATAAACTTTATTGACTTAAATAAATCCGCTTCCATTGACAGGACGTAATAATTCTTCTCTTTGAGCCTCTTCGTTATCTCAACATATGTGCCCTGCTCAAAGCCTCTGATTTCGTTGCCGGTTGGCGTCAATACGCTGTATCTGTAATACATTTAACCAAGGATCCTTTCTGCCTCTTCGATAGAGGTTATCCCTTTTAAAAGAAGCTCTCCTGCGTCCTGTTCCAGGGTCAGATAAGCTTTCTCTCTCCATTTGCTCCTGATCTGATCGAACTTTCCGGAAACTACCATATCGCGGATTTCTTCGTCAAAATCCAAGATTTCGGCAATCACAGTGCGGCCTTTGTATCCCGATAAACAGTGTTCACAGCCATCTGCCCTATAGAGAGAAATCTCGTTCTCATCTTCGCCGAGCAGGAGTCTTTTAAAAGAATCAGGGATAGCTTCTTTCTTGACCTTAACCCTCTTCCTGCAGAAAGGACATAACTTGCGGATCAGCCTCTGAGAGATGACGCAAAGTACGCTGTTTGCGATATAAGACAGGTCTATGCCTAAATCCTTGAGTCGATAAATAGAATCTACTGCGGTGTTGGTATGCAATGTGGAAAGCACCCTGTGTCCAGTAATAGATGCGCGGATAGCTTCTTCTGCAGTATCGGCATCCCTTATTTCGCCGATTAATATAATATTCGGATCGTGCCGCAGAAATGCTCTTGTGGCATGGGCAAAACTAATACCCTGCTTTTCATTAATCTGTACCTGATTTACTAGCGGCATCTTAATTTCCACAGGATCCTCAATAGTCAGAACTTTTGCGGAAAGGTCTTTAAGCTGGTTTAATATGGCATAAAGCGTGGTGGTCTTTCCGCTTCCTGTAGGACCGGTGATAATGATAATGCCGTGGGGCTTACGCACTATGCGGCTGATATTGTCATAATGCAAATGATCAAACCCAAGATTCTCCAAGGTAATCAGAGTTTTATTTACATCCAAAAGTCTTAACACAAGCGCAGGCCCGAAAACAGAAGGTATGCTTGAGACCCGGATATCAACAGAATGGTCCGAATAATCATGCTGGAACCTGGCATCATGGAAGCGGTAAAAATCGGATACCGTAATCTCTGCCCGACTGAACACCACATTTATTAGATTGTTATGCACTTCCAGCGGTATCCAAGTCTTAAAGTAAAGTATGCCGTCAATCCTAAATCTGATAGTACTTACCTTCTCTTCAGGTTCAATATGGATATCAGTAGCGTTGTGGATGATGGCGTCATTTAAGAGTTCATTTAAGAGTTCTTTTAACTCATCGCCGACAACTCCTCTTTCCTTAAGCAGGCTTATCTTGCGGTCAATCTCCTTCTTTATCTTTGTGTTCTTTAAGAGCTCTAAATGCTGCCGGATTACGCCTTCGCTTCCGATGTAAAACTCTTTACCGCGCAAGCCTAAGCTTGCTAAAAGATCGGTTGCCTCGATATCGAAAGGATAGGCAAAGATAAAAGCAAGTTCATTTTCTACTTCTACGGGCACAAAGACTCTGTCTATCAAGAAATCAAGCCCTATCTTGTCTATTACCGGAAGGTCTAAAATATACTTTTTGTCAAAATAGTTCCAGTCAACCTGCTTAGCCAAAGCCTGGGCGATCTCTTCATCGGTTGCGAAATTGTAATACTTAAGGATCCTGCCTAAACGCTTGCCGCCACCAGAGCTTTTTTGCATGGCCAGGGCAAATTCAAGCTGCTCTTTAGTGATTACTTTAGAGCTTAAAAGGATATTTCCTATTTCCTGTACCGGCATATTAGTTTATGAAGTTGAGTTTAAAGCTGCTTCCATCAACCTGCTTAAAAGTAACTCCTGTCTGCTCAATTTGCTCAACCGTCAATTTTGAGGCAATAGAATCTCCCTCCTTAAAAACATAAGGAGAGTTTTTAAGAGTTATCTGACCTTCTTTCAGGTTATCCGCTATCACCAACAGCTGTATTTTTATATCCGAAGGATCCACCAGGGAAGCTTTTACGTCCTGGGTGAACCCACCGGCTACAGAAGAAACATCGCTTTTCCCTTGCGGAAGGGATTTATCGATTTCAAAGATCTCTTTTTCCGCCTGACGGTTCTTTAACATAAGGTCGCTTTTTTCAAGATCAAGCTTGATGACTTCAAGCTCCTTTTGCTTGTTTTCTAAAGCCTCCCGGTAAGCCTTCATATTCTCTAATTCCTGCTCTCCTGAATCATCAGCAGGATTTGCTTCTTCTTGCGCTGCTTCGAGCTGCAGAGAGCTTTCTACTTTGGAGAGAGCTTTATCTGCCGGTGCCTGAGTCTGAACCTTAGGCTTATTGTCAATCTTATCTATTGCCGAGATATTATCCTGACAATAGCCCAACTTAAAACTGACTGCTGCAACAATAAACATCAACAAAAACAATTTCCTCTTCATTTTTGTTTACCTCCTCCTTTTTAACTTCCGTAGAGCCGCATGGTTAGAATAACGAAACCTTTTTCTAGACTTATATCCAAGATGCTAAGGGGTTTTGATTTTAGCATTTTATAAAGCGCATCGAGTAAGTAGGAGTTGCGCTGTTTTCTTAAGTCAAAAGAGCATGTTAAATCAATCTGTTTTATCCCCTTATATAGGGACTCCTTGAAAAAACTCCTGATATTTACCAGGTCTTTTGCACCGACAATTTTGACCTCAACCGGCGCACGGTAATAAAAAGAAATCTCTTTTATATCGTTAAACACCTCAAGATAAAACTTCTCCAAAGAAAGAGGTTTTTCAGCCTTATACTTAACCAACATTGCTTGCTCAAGTTTTATCCGGCTGATTTCTTTGACAGCATTTTTTATCCCGTTATTAAGCATATTTATGTCCGCGGCAAGATTCCAGAGCAGTACCATTAAAGCCAAAAGCAAAATCATAAAAATAAGGGTTATCTTTTTCATAGGTTTATTAGTTTAAAGGTGAACCAGCGGATCCTTAAAATAATCCGGCTGGTTCACTCACCTCTAGTTGTTATTTTTGCTCCTCAGCCGCAGTAGCTGCGCCAGCGCCTGTTTCCGGCTTATTCTGCTCTGAGAGAAAATTTATTTTCTCAAGATCCAGAAATACGCACAGGTCGTCATCCTGCCTGTTTTTTGCCCACGATGCCCTTACCGGCAGATTGCAGATTTTCCCGACGTAATACTCTTTATGCTGCTTGCTTACTTTACGCGAGAGCTTTCCGATAATAAATGACATTCTCATCCACCTCCTTCGTTTTAATGAATATCCAGAGTAATCCTTAACCCTGGGTTGTCCTTAACCAAAATGTTCTCTATTCTTGCTTGCTTAAAAACTTTAGACAAGCGCATTTTGCTAAAAGGCTTATCCTTTGCATCAAAAGATATTATTGCTTCAAACCGGTAACGCCCGCTTGATACCTCCCTGATGCTAACTAACTCTGGATTACATTCAGAAGGCAAAACCTTAAAGAAAGCATCCAGATAATAAGGGAAGTTTGCCTTTTTTTCTTTTCTTAAAATATCTTTGTATTTCGCCTGGTAATCTTTTTCTAATGCCTTGTTTAATGAGATTGCCTCAAGCTGCAAATTCTTCAGGCGGGACGCTTCTGTTTTATTTACGCTGTAAACTCCAAGCAATACTGCCAAGAGTGCCGCGAGGATCCCTAACATCACTCCAAGCTTAAAAACACGCTTCTTAGCGCTTTCAAGCTCTCTTAAGCGGATGAACTGCTCAGGTAACATATAGTGCATGGAGAACTTTCCCTGTTTTAATCCGCTTAGCGCAGGGTAGGCATCCTCGACAAAAACAATATTCTCTTTAGTCTCATAGCCGCCGGAAATAATCTCCTCAACTATCTCTTTCCTGTTAGTAACGATCAGAAACTTGATTTCCTCTTCACTTTTATTCTGCGCTTTATAGCTTTCCTGACTGCGCTGGAGTTCTCTTGTAACCTGTGGAAGTATTTTTGTCAGGCGCCGTGGAGTAGTATAAATCTCCTTATGAAAAATCGTAAGCAAGACTTGATCGCCCAAGTGGTCCAAGAAGACTATTCTTTTTTTCTCATCAAGCAGCTTATTGCTTTTAAGGAACTCTCTTAAAGCAACCGCGTAAGGAATAACGAGTTTGACGTTTTCAGGCCCAAGATATTTATAAACTTCGTTAATCTTGGGCTTCTCAACGGCTATCACCTGAAAGAGGTTTTCGGATATCCTCTCTGCTTGCGTCAGATACTCTCCCGTAAAACTGGACGAGAGAACCTCATCGCGTCTTAAGGGAATCTTTTCCGGAGCGGCAATTTGCTTTTGCAGGGTATCTATAACCAACACCCGCACTTCCATGGCAGAACCTTTAAAAACTGCCCGGATATCGCTCTTAGGAGCAATACCGGTCTTACCGTCTAAATCGTAATAAATATCATTATCAAATATTAGGTAGTTCATTTTTGTAATATTTTAGGGGTTATGAAAATTACCAGCTCTGTCCTGGTGTTGGTTTTACTTTTATATTCAAAAAACCTGCCTAGAAACGGCAGGTTGCGTAATAAAGGAATACCCTTCTCATCTACTTTGTCATTGGAGGTAATCAGACCCCCTACTGCTATAGTGTCGCCGTCCTTAATCTTCACCAAGGTATGCATGGACTTGGTTGAAGTCTTAGGCGCCTCAATGGTAGTACCAGAACCCATGTTAATGCTTCTAATAGCATCCAGCGTAGTAACTACAGGAGTAAGCTGGACCAGTATCTTGTCATCAAGAATACTGGCCATAAGTCTCAAAGATACCCCTTCCTGCACCTGGTCAGTGGTGGCGCTTGTGGCAGCAACACCCGTACCGGTTGTAGTAGTCGTGGTATTGGCAACATAGCTGGTTACAGTGCCTACCTGCACCATAGCTGCCTGGTTGTTAAGGAGCATTACCTTGGGCTGAGAAACCACCTCTACCTTACCCTGCGATTGCAGCGCTTTAATCAACGCACTTAAACCGTTTGAGACTGTTCCTGAATCATCCTTGGGTCCAGTAGCGGTCAAAGTAAATAATCCGGGTGAGGTAATCCCTTGGGCCGCAAAGTTAGAAGATAGCGTCAGCTGCTTTATATCACCTAAATTTTTGTAGATTGCATTCCAGTCTATGCCAAAGGTATTTTCCCGGGAAAGTGTTACCTCCAGTATCTTTACCTCAACCAAGATCTGTTTGTTGGTTTCCGTGTTAACCAGGTCAATGTAGCCTGCGATTTTATCTAAGACTTGCGGTGAGTCTGTAACCATAACCAGGCCCGCAAGCTTATTAAAGGAGTATTTCCCGTTTGCAGAGACCATCTTTGCAAGATTCAACTCTATATCCTTCCAGAAAGACAGAGCTTCTTCCTTGCTCTCCACAAAAACCCTGGCTCCTACCTTAACACTCATATTGGAATTATTATTATTTGCGTTATTGTTGCTGCCGCTGGTTGTGGTTGTATCATCCGCCTTGGTCCAGGACTCGTTGCTGATGGTGTCGGAAAAGGTCTGTGTATTCGGGGGCAGAGTGAGCTTAAAGGTGCGCGTTTCCTTGGCTAAGATCACCAGATCCTTGTCTTTTACCTTAAAGCCGTAGTTTAAAGGAAAAAGCAGAGTATTTAACGCCCGCCACACCAGCACATCCTGGGTGTCCAGTGACACATTTGCATTTGAGTCAACTTCAGAATCATAAATCACGTTGTAACCGGTTATTTCTCCTATTCTGGAAATAACTGTTTTTAGGTTCGCGCCTTGGCTTCGCAAGGTAATCTTTTTATTAAAGACTTCGGGCAGCTGGGCTTTAAGGATTTCCGGCTTTGGCTTAAGGACTTCTTCAGCAGCTTTGTTTTCGCTTACAGCCGCTGCTTGCGGCTTTTGAATCTGCTTCCATTCCTCAATGAGAATCTTTGTCTTTTGCTCTTGAGTCTGTGCAAGCAAAAGACTCTGGGTACACAGTGATATCGCGATTAGCGATATTAAGGTAATTAAACGCATAAGGCTCTCCTCCTTCTTTTTTAATTGGTTTAATCTCTTTTTCTTTAGGACAATTTATCGGATAACCCTCGGTCTTACGCCATTGGCTAGGGTCAATAACTACCGGCTCGTTGTGCTCTGGGATAAATACGCCGTTTTCAATGTGCGCAGGAATTTTAACATTCTGCACAATCGGGCTTTGCCAGTAGAAATAAGGAAAATCATTGCCGTAGAAGTTTGAAGCAAACTCTTGGATATTTTCCCGCGCGCCGACCTGATAGCCTGCTTCAAAGGCCTTGTTTTTTCCGCCAAATGTAGAGCACCCGGCTAAAAGCAGGATAAAGCTAACCGCAAAAAACTTTTTAATGTAATTCATTCCTTCTCTCCTTTATACATTCGTTAATCGCTTCCAGATAATTACCGCAATGTTTTTGAATCTTGTTCTCCAAATATTCATTGTCTTTGGCATCGCTTGTGGCTATCCAGTAAAGGAACGGATCAGGCACAAGCCGGATTACGCCTCTTGAGCTATCCGAAATCGCAAGAGCCTCTGAGAATTTACCTTTTTGTGTCTCAACGGATTTTAAAAGTTCTATCTCCTTATCTGACAAGGACGCAAAAGTCTTTAATGAATCAACGACATTGGGCTCCTGCTTTAAGAAAACTTTATTTGCTGCGTTTGCCTGGATAGCAATACCAGAAGCTGCTCCTACCAAATCAGCTATTTCCTGGGTAATAGCAACCGCAGAACAACGGTACTTACGATAGGTCTTAAAGGAATTAGTGATAAATTCCGCTGTGTTCTTAAGCCGCAATAAACTCCAGGCTTCATCAATAAGCAGGAATTTACGCTTAGGCTTCATTTCAGCTGAAGAGACAAAATTGGTGATAAAGTACATAATGTTTAAGAGGACCACTAACTGCAGATCAGAATGACTGCTTAAATTCCCTAACTCAAATACCGTAAACCTGGTTCCCAGGTTAAACTGATTTCTTCCGTCAAAGAACTTTCCAAACTGGCCTTCCTTGGTAAAGGGCCGAAGTTTTAGAGCAAGGGTGATGCCGATATTTTCTCCTGTGCCAAGGCCCCTGTTACAGGCATGGCTTTTTAGCTTATCTACCACGTCAGATAACGTTACCTCCTGATCAGGATTTTTTCTCTCCTGGTAGCTTGCTGCTACTGCCTTCTGCAGGACGCTTTCTTGTTCCCTAAAGAGGCGCTCGCGGTCATCACCCCCAGAGCACATCTCTGAAAGAACCGTTACCAGAAAAGACATATGTTCAGGATCTGGCTCTTTTAAGAAAGGGTTTATAGTCACCGGATTATTCAATTCAAACCTGATATACTGACCGCCTAAAATCTGGCAGAGTTTTCTGTAGGAATCCCCTTTATCCAAGACAAAGAAATGGCTGTCCAGCCTTGAATTCTGCAAAATAAAGTCATTTACAAAGAAGCTTTTTCCCGCACCAGATGCGCCGATAATAATGGCGTGCGGATTGGTGTTGGAATCAAAGAAATCCCAGAATACCGGCTCGCCTCTTCTATTCAGGTATACTTGAGCCGGAGTAGATGTACCTTTAACTGAGCCGTATAGAGGAAGCATGTCAGCTAAATTGCTTGAGATCATACGCCTGGTACGCTTGACAAAGTTTTCAAAAGCATGGTCAAAACACAAAGGCAAACACGATATGAATAACGAGGCGCCGATTATTTCTTCTTTTAATCCCTCGCAGCCCATGCGCGAGAGCATATTCAAAATATTGGCAATAGATGTCTCGCATTTTTCTTTTGAATCTCCTGAAACAATAAAATGAATCCTGGGATAGACTATCTTATGTCCCGAGGAGAAGGTTTCCCGAATCACGGAATCAAGCTCCTCTTTTTTCTCAATTGCCTCAACTGATTTATCACCGAATAGATTGGAACGCTGGGTAAAGGCAAAAGCCTTTTGCAACTTTATCCTGCTGATTGCTTCTTCCTGCTTAGGAATATAAAAATTAATCACCATGATGAAGTCTTTTAATAAATCCAGCATGGAGAAGCGCGTTCCTCTGGTTAATTCCGCGGTGAACATACCGGTTTCCGTGGAAAGAGGCAGTTCTTTTAAAGTAATTACCTTATAAAGTGTTTCCTCAAACTCAAAGCCTTCAGCGCTTGCCTTAGGGCAGTTGTATAAAAGCTGATCCTCCAAAGACTCATATTCCCTGAATGCCGACATAGGCAGGCTGCCTGCGCGTTTAGGGTTAAGCAACTTATAGAGCAGCCTGGATAGATCGCTTTCGGATAACTTAGAAAATTTGATTTCGCAGGACCGAAACACTCCCTCAACCACATCAGAAAATCTGGTCATACTCTGGCAGTTCACCAAAAAATCTTCTTCCATTCTGTTTTTAATTCTGTTCCTTCCAGAAAAATATGTTTGAAGCTTCACCCCAAGGTCTGCATGACTCCAGGAAGTAAAATAACGTAAGCTAAAGAAACAGCGGATTCTCTTCGATGAAAACGCTCCGGTATGTTGCTCAAAGAATCCGGTTTTACCAAGATTTAGGTGATTAAGTTTTGTAAGGCTTGCCTGTTTTACTATCTCATTGTCAAAACCTCTTGAATAATCAGAGTATTTCTTAAGATCATCAGCAAAATCCTCATCGCAAATAAGGATAAACTGGCAGCTTACGAGGTTCTCTGGCAAGCGGATAGCAACGCCCTCAATCATTTGAGCTAATTGCTCTAAATAGGCGGAAGATTTAGTCTCGGTTTCGATTAAGGAGATTTCCCAAATTTGCCCTAAGCTGCCGTCTTTTAAAACAAAGAAGCCGTTCTCATGCGAGCAATAAGGCAAAAGTTCTGTGAAGCTCAAGCCTTCCTCAAATAAAGCCTCTATTGTGCTACGCTTAATCATTTTTTATTCGCTTCCTTATATGGCGTTACCAAGGGTATCTTTGCATCAGTCTTTGTCTGGCTATCTATAAACCAGCTTGATTCTTTGACCATGATATAAATCCAATGTCCTGCCACTAAGACTTCAGGAGCTGTCTTTGATTTATGCGCGGGAATCCAGACTAATCTGACATCAGCTGGCTCAACTACCGGCACATAGGGTTTGACATAGCCGAACGCCTGGTTGATTTTTAGGTTCTCCCTGATATAATCAACAGAATCAGCTCGTCCATTTGAAACAGCCTGCAGGTACACATCCATTACCCTGTTCGGGCTCTCTTTAACTAATCCTTTAGAGCCAGCGCATCCGCTAGTCATCAAAAGAGCTAAAATTACTGCTTGGAATTTCAAGGCCTTCAATTTGCACTCCTTTCTGGATAACAAGAACTGCTTTTTTGCCCGCTTCAATTTTTACCGCAGGGATCAGGGCTTCTAACTGCTTCTGGTAATAACCAGACATTCCTTGTGCGCTGTTGGCCAGGCCTGAGAACATGGCATAGCGGTTGGTATTGCCGGTAACATTAGTATTGTTTAAGCCAAGGGCGGTAGTGGTAGTTGAGGTTTGAGACTGGGAAAGTGCCTCAGCTCCTCCTGCCAGGAATCCGGATAAAAAGCTTAGAGACAGCTGCTTTCCTGTGTTATAAATTAGCTCACCCGGTATCCCTAAATGACCGTCATCATCAGCCAGGTACCCCAAGTTTGCTTCATGCTCAAAAACCTTGCCATCCGGCAACACAGTTGAGAAACTTACTATCTGTATAACTGCTCTCTTAGAAACCACATCCCCTACAGCCTTGCCAATGGCAAAGGCGCCCTTTAGTGGAACCCTGGTATTATTCGGGCCGTAAAAGGCCTCATCTACGCTGATTAGGACCGGCAAGGGATTGCTTTCGTTAGCAGGGGCATACACGCCGGTAAGAAGAGTGCATTTGACAAAGCTGCCCAAAGGAAGATAAACGTACCTCTTCCCGGGAGCCTTTTCCTCGCTTCTTATTTCGCCGACCTTAGCCGACTCTAGATTAACCGATTGCTTGGCAGCTTGCGGCGCAGAGAGCGAGCCGATCAAATTCTCTTCCAAGGAACCAGCGCTTTGCCCCCGCTCAACGCCTTTTTTTGATACTGTGTTCTGCTTATTGGTATCAGACATCCTCTTATCAAGATCAATGACAATTTTGCTGACTTGAGTCTGGTTCTTACGCAGACCCTGCGAGTCCTTTTCTAAGGAAGCAATACGGTCATTCAGAGAATCAAATTTTGAAGATATGTCGTAATACTGCTTTTCAATGCGGTTAACATAGCTCTTGGTATCTACAGAGCCGGTTAATACCCCTACGTCTTTATCCTGTACAGCTGATGCGGCTTGCTTACCTGAGCTCAAATCAAGGCTTTTCCTGATTTCTTTGGTTTCCTTGCCTCCTGCAAATAATAAAAGAGTAAGCGCGATCAGAAGAGCCAAAATAACTACGATAGTAAATTTTGGATTATTGCGCGCTACTTTCGGAAGCTTATTAAACCCGGGTATTTTATCTAAAGGTATTTTCATTGGTTAAATCCTTCCACAACCATATAAGCTTTTGCCGTGTAAGCTGAACTTTTCTTTTTAAGATCATGTGGCCTTGCTTCCAATATCTGCCTGTCCACGCTGACTGCCAATAAACCGGTGAGCTCAATGTGTTCGATTGGCACAACCAAAGGTTTGTGCGTCAAATTCTCTAAGGTTAAACATAAAGCTTTTACGTTATTGGGGAATTCGTAGATCTCATCTATACTGATGCGCAATTTAGCGTCATTAAATATCTCTTTAGGAGAATGCAGTCTTGAAGCAACTGAATCGGCAGGCTGCTCTCCGGTCAAAAGAGCTTTCATCAGCTCAATCGTATTGACTGCGCCTTTATCCTGCTCATCGTTTCTTTGCTGATTGGATTTCTCAATTTTTATCCGGCTGACCGCCCGTGTTTCATCAATGGATAGATGCAAACAAAATGATTCATTATCCTGGGTAACCACGTAAAGCTGCGTATCCAGACTTTCCCTGGGCAAGAGAAACATCCTATTCCCCAAAGTCTCAATCTGCAGGACCTCATTTGAGATGCTTTTGGTAACGTTAGCGATCTTTTCCGGGAATTCTGCTTCTGTGATCATTCCGCTTTTTAGCCTTAAAGGGATTTCGACGCCAGAAGATGCTGCGTGCAAAATATTAACCTGCCCTGCCAGAAACAACCCGCAAATAACCGACAAAACAAAAACCTTCCTATATATTGTCATTTGATTTCTACCTCTTCCTGTTTTACCCCGGCAATTACCAGGCCGTAAGGGTTGGTTTCAATGGGCGGGATTCTTTGCAGGGTAACTGTATAGAAAAGAAGCCGGTCATCCAGCTTTTCCTTACCCATGAAAATAATCTTTTCTCCTGTTAAGGCAACCTTGAAATCCGTATTGGAATCTTCCAGTTCCGGATCTTTGCTTAAAGAGAACAACGAAGAGATATTATCCCTTTCAATGCGGGATATCTCATCCTCTAAGGAAGCCTTTGTCCTGGAAAGAAGCTCAGGCGCCATGTAACGCATAGCCCTTTGGTAAGTGTCTTTTACTGTCTGGGGAGTGAAATTGTTGCGGTTTAGAAGCCAGTTTGAGGCAAAACCACAGACTACAGACTTATCAATACGGTTAGGATAAGCGATACCTGCTTCCTGGGTGCTTGGTATGTAATAAATGGATTGGGGTTTTGTAGATACCTTAAATAAGGTAAGCAATAATCCGACACAAAAAGCAATTACGGCAAAAAGAGTGATTCCTAAAAATGCGGAAGTCTTTTCTGCGCTAGCCCACTTCTCGATAAAACCTGTTCTTTTTATTTTTTCTGTCATTAAAGTTTAAAGGCAACAAAAAAGGGGCTGGCATTCCTGAGAGTTTCCTCAGAAACACCAGCCCCTTGGTTCTTCAATAGGACTGTCTTACATTGCTACCGAATTGTCAAATTTAATTTTACCTTACACTTGAAACTTGTCAAGCACTTTTTGCAAAAATACTTATCATTTATTTCATTACCGACCAAACAAGCGATATTACCCATCCTAAAACAGTCCACCCCAGGAGTAGATTCAGTAAAAATATCGCGAGCTTATTTTTGTGCTGTCTTATAAAAGCGATCAATGTCGGCAAGAAATATACGGTAAAAATTAATATTACTGCCAACAATCCAAATACTGTGAAATTCTGCATCTGCATATTTAATCCTCTTTTTTAAAAACCGAGTACCTATCTCTTTTCTTTGGCGGATCAATTAAGCCTTTTATCTTTACTCCATGTTTATAGAGCATATGCGTGATATATCCCTGGGGCTTACCTTGTTTGACTAGTCTTAAGAAAAACCATCCGCCAAAAAATACTACACCCGCATAAAAGGTATCAAAGAAAAGTATCATTGAACCGCAGGCTAAAGCGAGTATCCCCACGTCTTCCGGCTCTAAGCCAAAAAGTAAAAGCGGTTTATCAATGGTACGCAGGCATTTTCTCATTACTGCTTAAACAACCCTTCCAGGATTTTTGGTATAAACATAAGTATCATGAACCCAAAACCGCAGGCAATAGCTACACCCTGCTTGCCATTGAGAAGAGCGACTACACCGCCAATCAAAAGTATCGCTCCCAATATTTTTGATACCGGCCCTGTGAGGATATTGATGATGAATGTGGCAAAATCGCTTACTACCTGCTGTTCCTGGGTTGTACTTATCTGGGCGAATACATAAGGCGCAGCTATTATGGATAACCCAAGCACAAGGCACAACACCGCAAAAGTCCTGACTAAAAACTTTTTTCTAAACATCTTCATCCCTCCTTAGTTTTGTTATCATATTCAAACGGGCTTGCAATAAGCCTGTCTCTTTCCTTTTTATCAAATAAGAACTCATGGTTTGCGATTGCCGTGAGTTTTTCCCTTAAGAAAATAACGCTCTTTGAAAAGGGCAGCCTTAAAAACACGTTCTCGGAAATATAATTCTTAACAGCTGTCCGGATATTTCCCTGGGCAGACCTTAAGCCGTCGAGTTTGACTCCTGACTTATCATCCTTCATATTATCCACCTGCAATACGGTCTTATCCTGATAAGTGGTTTGTCCGGTTTTGTCAGACCAAAATCTGGCATCAAGAGGATCCTCCTGCATGAAGATTACTTTGGTGGCGGTATTGGTAAAAATCGCGTTCTCAAACGCCTTCGATACATTGGAAAGATTTCCCCGCGATTGATTTGACAATACCAGGCAAAAATTAGCGCTCCTTACTTTAGAGATTACATCCACAAAGTGGTTGCAGGCCAAATTCTGGAATTCATCAATAAAGATAAAAAACGGCGGATCGGTTTCCTTGCGGGATACCGCTTGAGCCTTTAAGTCAATTATCAGCATCCTTCCAATTGCCTCGGCTAATCTGGTATTGACCTGGCTCTTCAAGGCAAAGAATACAACATCGCCGTCTTTAATCACTTTACCCAAATCAAGCTCATCGCGGTTTATTACATCAATTCCAGCAACCCAGGAAATTACCGCGACTAGCCCTTTGATTTCCTGAACGGTTGCATCCACTCTCTCTAAAATATCGTGCCTGTCCAGCTCATCTTTAACCGAAAGGAAGTTTATCTTCTTCTTGTCTTGACTCATTTCTCTTAATAATGCGGTAAACACCATTGTCTGCACATTAGAGTAAAAACCGGCCGGGCCCTGGTAAATCAGCTCCAAAGCGGTCATAATCCGGTCTACCTTGGAATGGATATCGCCTGAAGAAAGCGGATTATAGCCTATTGAGAGCTCATTAGGGTCAATGCTGAAATAATAAAATTTCTTTCCTTTTTCCTTTGCTTGAGACTGCACATACTTTTTAAAGACCTCGTCTCCCTTAAAGTCAATAAAACAGCAACCCCTTCCTTTTTCTATGGCCTGCCTGCTTAAAGGAAGTATGGCCAAAGAAGTCTTGCCTCCTCCTGTAGGCCCCAATATGTGCAAATGCCGGTTAAGGATACTTTCCTCAACCACGATATCCTGCTTATCATCTGAAACAGCCAAAAAGTATTTGTCCGTCTTGGCGTATTGTTTCAGCTTTTTGTTAATATCGAAATGGATTTTTTTGAACTCAACGGTTTCAATGGAGAGCTCTTTTCTCTTCTGCTCTTCTTTGTCTACCTTTAGGAAATCCTCAAGTTCCCGCCTCTTGCGCGGGATTACGTGTTTGACCAGATAGATAAAAGAAAGCGCGGCAAAACCTACTACCGATAAACCAAAAGCAATCACCAGGAATATCCTTCCTTCTCTCATAATAAACCCGTTCCAAAAACTCCAAATAATTACCTGCCAGCCGTCATTAGAAAAGGCTAAGTTTATATCATGGTAGCCGATTCTTCCGAACCAATAGCTAAATACCCAATACAAGTAATACATCCATATCCACAAGCGCCTCAGGGCTAAGGCGATGAACAAAACCGCTATTCCTATTAACCCCAAAACGTCGTAAGGGAGACCGCTATCTTTAAAGATATTTCCCATGGCTTTTGAAACAAGAATTGTGTCAGAGTAAAGCCAGGGATATTTCTTTTCGATCCTCTCAAGGAATAAATAGGGAGATAAGCTTAATACATCCTTGCTTCTGCCTGCAGCCTTAAGCATATCGCTAAGCTCGCTTACTGACAGGCTTCCTAATCTGCGCCTGGGGTTTTTAAACTCATGGACTACAGCCCGGGAATACTCTCCTGTCATAGCAAAGGTCTTGGGAAGCAGCATATCGTCATTCGTTGGGTTAAAATCAAAGTTCCAGGTTCCCGGCACTTCAAAATAACCCTTTATTTTAAAATAAGTCGCCTCTGGGTCAGGATTAGCAGCTTCTTTTGGCGGTACGACCATCACCAAGGTGGTATTGCTAGAACCGGAGATATCATCAAGGGGCGTGCCTAAAAGACTTGTCCTCATTGACACAGGGATATTCTCAAAGGGCCCCAAAATGGTACCCTTTCGGCCGTAGTTGATACCGATATACCAGCCGAAACCGATATAGAACAGCGGAATCAGAATTAATAACCTTATAAACTTTTGTTTTAAACTAAGCGGTTTGTCCATGAGTCTCTATTCCCTCTTTTAACAACTTTATTGCTTCTTCAATATGCGTCATCTTAGCCTGAAAATAACACATCCCCAGCTCAAGCATTCCCAGGTCAGCCAGGATAAGAAACCTTGGGCAGAACTCCGGTGCGATATTATAAAACCTTCTTCTTAATCCCTCATAATTGAACCTGCTTGAGGCAATAACCATGAGGCAATTATACTTAGGAACCTTCTCAATATCGTAGCGGTATTTCTTAACAAAAGTCTTAAGAATCCCAAGCGTCTTATAGCGGGTTTCCACTTCCAAAGCGATATTAAGGCCGTTGGCAAGAGTTATCATGCCGTCAGGGATTTTTTCGCCAGGACGCTTGCCTCTCCTTAAGTCCCACTCACAGACCCATTCTTTGATATTCAGGTGGCTCTTAAGCAGTATAAAAGCTTCTATCATGTTGTTATGGTGGATAAAGGTGTTTAACCCGGCGTGAGCCTTTTCAAAATGGTAATGTTCAACCAGGGCTTGATCGCCGATTGTTTCCCTGCCTTTATAAGTTAAGTAGTAAATCTTTGTCTTGAATAAAGGCTCGTAATAAGAATCTATAAAACCTGCTTTTTTGGAATAGTCTATAAGCCATTGTGTAGAGGTTAAATTCATCACCACTTTAATAAATATCTCCAGCTGCTTTCTTGTTGCATACCTGAAGGTATATATAAATAATAATAAAGACTTGATTCTGTGTGCCTGTTCTTCCTTAGTCAACCTGCCTCTCTTCATAACAATGCCTTTCCAGCCCCGCCCTCTCTTTTGGGGGTTTTATTTTTGGTGGTTTGGGTGGTTTTGTTTGGGACGGGCGTGCGGTAGCCTTCGAGAGGGAAGTCGAAAAAGGCGCCTCGAAGGACACCGCCCGCCGCG
>Ga0172370_10002006_pt1 | contig 29981 bp, 26 predicted proteins | sample LakKiv5m_FD_114538 | JGI IMG/M metagenome (GOLD analysis project Ga0172370, IMG submission 114538) | Freshwater microbial communities from Kabuno Bay, South-Kivu, Congo - kab_022012_11.5m | ecosystem: Environmental > Aquatic > Freshwater > Lake | place: Democratic Republic of the Congo...
ACTCCGGCTTTGGAAATTGCCCACACCGGTTCATAAGCCACAATAAATTCCTTGTCATTTAGTTCCAATCCTTGGCAGGCTTCCATTATTTGTTTTTTCAAACGATATTCGCGCTTGTTTTCTTTTCTGTCTTCCATGGTTTCACCAACACAGAGCACTGGCGTTAAACCGCAATCCAGAGAGGCTTCAATCTTTTTTCTAATATCTGCATTGGTTTCACCAAAAATGTGCCGGCGTTCAGAATGACCAATCAGCGCGTATTGGCAACCAACTTGTTTAAACATTTGCGCCGACACCGCACCTGTATAAGCGCCTTGCGGGGTCCAGCTTACGTTTTGAGCTCCCACAGCAATATTGGTGTTTGACAGCACTCCTTCCACATTTTTTAAAGCCAAAGTGGATGGAAAAATTACAATTTTATTTTTATTAGAAAATTGCTCAGCGGCCAATTTTTCCGCCAAGTCAACAGACTCATCATAATTTAAATACATTTTCCAGTTGGCAAAGATGTACTTCATAAATAGTTTATAAAGTTAATAAAGTTTTTAAAGTTATAAAGTTCGCCATAAGAATTCACCACTTGATAAACTTGATGAACTTTAAAACTTGATGAACTGCTGGTCAACATCCCCAATTACCGCCACTCTTATTTTATTCCAATCATAAACTTCTTTGGCCACTTTCTTAATTTCTTTCGCCGTCACTGCTTCAATCTCTTTTAATTTCTCTTCTGGGGTTTTTATTTTATCGGCAAACAATGCCTGCTGGCCATAATAATTGGCCAAAAAACTGGAATTTTCCATGGCCAAGGTTAAGGCACCGCGCACACGAGTTTTGGCATCATTCAATTCCCGCGCTGTTGGCCCCTTATCCGCCATTTTTTTAATCTCGGCTTTTATAACTTTAAGCGCTTGATTAATATTTTTAGCTTCCAAACCCACACGAATATATTCATACCCAATATCGCGAAAATGCTCTTCACCGCTTCGCACCATATAAGCCAAGCCACGGCGCTCGCGAATTTGAATAAACAAGCGCGAACTCATAGTACCACCCAAAATGCTGTTCATTACGCCAATCGCAGTATTGCGCTTGTCATTATAGTGATACCCCGGAAAACCTATCATCAGCTGTACTTGATCTGTAGCTTTTTTCTGAATTGATGTTCTCTTCGATTTTGCGCTTGAACCAAATTTAGCGGGTAAGTATTTACCCGCCGCGTGATCGTCGATAGACGATTTTACGCGGTCAAAGTATTTGTCTAATTTTTGTTTAATATTTTTAGTAATATTTCCCGCTATCACAATCGTCATGTTTTCCGACGAATAATATTTTTCCCGATAATCCAAGACATCCGGCCTTTTAAAACCCAAAACATTTTTTTCAGAACCGGCAATATCACGCCCCATTGGACAGCCAGCAAACATTAATTCTTCAAAAACATTTTCAATATTTATTAAAGGATTGTCTTTATACATTCTAATCTCTTCCACAATCGGCCCTTTCTCACGTTCCATTTCCTTGGCGTCAAATTTGGAATTAAACAGCATATCAGACAAAATATCCAAAGCTGTGTTTACATATTCGGAGTCAACTTTTATATAATAGCCGGTAACTTCTTTGCTGGTAAAAGCATTGTATTCTGCACCCAATCTATCAATCTCTCGGGTTAACACCAAAGTATTGGGGCGCTTCTTGGTGCCTTTAAACATCAGGTGTTCAATGTAATGCGACACACCCGCCATTTTATCATTTTCATAGCGAGAGCCAACCGGATACAATACCAAAACCGTCACCGCCTGCGTATCTTGCAACGGAACTAATAAAACCTTGGCTTTATTTTTAAGTTGGTATTGTTCGTAGTGCATAAGATTTTATTCTTTATTTGCCTCCGGATTTGGCTCAAACGGATTTTCGCCGTTTAATGTTCCGTTAGTACTATGAAAACAATTACGGCAATCACCTATTGGTGCAACACCACCACATTTCTGACAAACTTCTACACCTGTAAATTTATCAACACCGGGTGTGCCGGAGTCATCATTTGAAACGCCTGCTCTCATACCTTCAAATCTTCCCCGCAATGAGCGCTGCCTTTCCATCTCTTCCATTGGTGGATTATTAATTGGCATAATATTTTGATAGTATTTTACTAATATTTGGTTAATATTTTATTAATATTTAGTTAGTATTCAACATCAAACATAACCACAAGGGATTCCTCACTTCGTTCGAAATTGGTGATTGAGGTAATCCGACAATTCACTCATCAAAACTCTCTCCTGTTTCATACTATCACGCTCACGAACAGTCACTTTTTTATCTTCCAATGAATCAAAATCAACTGTCACGCAAAACGGCGTGCCAATTTCATCTTGTCGGCGATAACGTTTGCCAATTGATTGGGTTTCATCATAATCTACCACATAGGTTTGGCGCAAATCGGCGGCCAAATCTTTGGCCACACTGGACAGTTCTTCTTTTTTAGACAAAGGTAATACTGCCACTTGCACTGGAGCCAAATGTTTGGGAAATTTCATCACCACTCTGGTTTCTGTCTCTCCTTCTTCAGTTGTGGGAGCTTCTTCCTCATGATAAGCCTCTAAAAGACTTACCAACAACATTCTATCAATACCAAAAGTTGGTTCAATTACATGCGGTAAAAATTTTTCACCAGTCTCCGGATCAGTATAATGCAAATCTTCGCCGCTTACTTTTTCATGGCGGCTTAAATCAAAATCTGTACGATAAGCAATGCCGTGCAATTCTTTAACGCCAAACGGATATTTGTATTCCACATCCACTGTACGCTTGGAATAATGGGCGCGCTCGCCATCCTCTATTTCATGCCACACCAAATTATCCATGTTGATTTGCATAGCGTCTTCCCACCAGCGCTTAATTTCTGAGAGCCACATTTCAAAAATCTTTTCCCAATCCTTGGGATTGATGAAATATTCAAACTCGCCGATTTCAAACTCGCGCGTACGGAAAATAAAATTGCCGGGCGTAATTTCATTGCGAAAACACTTGCCAATTTGCGCAATGCCAAACGGCAAGCGTTTGCGCGTGGTATTTAAAACATTTTTAAAATTTACAAACATACCACCTGCAGTTTCCGGACGCAAATAAGCGACAGTGGAAGTATCATCAGTTGTGCCCAAAAAAGTTTTAAACATCAAATTAAAGGCCTTGGGTTCGGTTAAATTGCCCCCGCAATCCGGACAAGTTATGTCAGTCAAATCAGTTGCAGTTTGCTCTTTATCATACTTAGGTTCAATACCCTTGGCTTCCAGTAAATGGTCAATGCGAAAACGATGGTGGCATTTTTTACACTCCACCAAGAGGTCGGAGAAATTTTGCAAATGTCCAGAAGCTTCCCAAACTTTGGTATTCATAATAATGGCGCTGTCCAGTGGTACCACGTCTCCTCGTTCTTGCACAAAAAACTTCCACCAAAGTGACTTGATATTTTGCTTTAACTGATGGCCAAGTGGGCCATAGTCCCAAGAATTAGCCAAGCCGCCATAAATTTCTGAGCCCGGGAAAATAAACCCCCGGCGCTTACAAAGAGAAATAATTTTTTCTAATTTATTGTCCATATATTTAAAGTATAACAGATAAAAAATAAAATAAAAAGACCGCAAAAAACGGTCTTGGGACCCCGGCGCGGGGCGGTTCCACCCAAGTTCCAATTTTGCTAATTAAAGCAAAATATGGCACTTTATTCTTTCCTTAATCGCGAGGGAGCCAAACCCCTCATCTCTAAATTTAGTATAACAAACTATTAATTAAAAGTCAATCAAATTAAAGAACGCGCCGTGGCGCGTTCAATTAAATCACAACTTTAAAACTTTATAAATTTTACAAACTTTATAAACTAAACTGTATTTATCTCTCTCTCCTTCTCCTCACCCACTTCTCTAATCCTGTCATTATATTCCTTTACCATTTTTTCCAAATCATCCAAATATTTAAATTTTTCATCTTCAGAGATTTCTTTGTCTTTTTCCATCATTTCCACCAAACCTTTAACTTCTTCGCGAATTTTACGCACAGCAATTTTGGCACCTTCCAATTTTTGATGCAAAACTTTAATCAAATCTTGCCGGCGCTCTTGTGTTAATTCGGGCAAAGGAATAAGAATTGATTTACCGTTATTCACCGGATTAATGCCAAGCTGTGAAGCGCGGATGCCGCTTTCCACAGCCATCATTACGCTTTTATCCCAAGGGTCTATGGCAATAGTGCGAGCATCTTGCACGGTTATGGTAGCCAAAGCTTTTAAGGGCTGTTTCATACCATAGGCTTCAATAGTTAAATCCTCTACCAATGCAGGTGTAGCGCGCCCCGTGCGCAAGCTGGAAATATCATGCTTTAGAAATTCTATTGCCTTATTAAATTCCTCCTTATTATCATCGATTATAGACATATGAATGAAAAGATTATTAATAATGTACAAGGGATATTAAACTTGCTAAAAATAACAGAAATTATGAAATTAAGAAATTAAGAAATTATGTTACACAACCAAGAATCTTAGATGTGTATCACAATTTCCTAATTTCCTAATTTCTCAATTTCTTTCACATCACAATCTTCAGCTTCTATTCATTTCGTATATTTCGTAGTTTTCGTAATATTATGCTGGCTTGGAAAACGCCACATACAACCAACCATCATGATCGGGATGGATGCGTAAATACACCGGAATTTGCGCCGACGGCAATTTTCTGGTCACCCAATTAACCCCGCCATCGCTACTGCGATAAAGGGTGGAACGATTATTTATGGTGGCAGTATAATATATTTCTTTATTGTCTTTGGGATTAACGGCAAAGGCGTAAATTTTGGCACTGCCCGGCGCTGTGATAAGTTTTATATCAGTCCAGGTGTCACCACGATCATCAGAAACCAAAATACCATAAGTAGATACCCAGTAAAATTTATTTGAGTCTAAATTATCAAGCAAGTGCCGGCGATAATCATTGGCACCGGAAAAACCTTTCATGTTGCCAGACAAATTTGTCCAAGTGGACCCGCCATCAACAGAACGATAAATATTGTCGCTAACGCTAATAACATAAATTAAATTTGCGTCTAATGGATGGGTAACTACTGTGGAAAGCCGTTTACCAAATCTTTTGACCACGCTCCAACTTTCTGAACCATCATAAGATTGCAACATATCGCCATTGGTTTCAACAACATACACTTTGTAAGGACTACCAAAGGCAAAAGTTAGGCCCTGCACACGCACATCAGAACGCGATTCGCGATATACTTCTGTCCAAGTACGCAAACAATCATCGGTTCTAAAAACCCTACTGCCATTGGTAGCATATACAATGCATTTATTTTTGGGATGTATTGAAACCGAGTAAACATAGCCGCTGGATAGTGGTCCGGAAGCATGCTGCCAAGTGGTGCCATCATCATTGGTGTAAAACAAACCATTGGCACGGCTAGCCAAATACATAGTTTTCTCATCATTGGGATCTACGGTTATGCGGTAAACATCCACACCAGCAATGCTTTGCACGCCTTTTAAACTGGGCAAAGAAACCACTGGTTGCCATTTTTCTCCATTGTCAGTGGACAAAAACATACCCGATGGACCGCTGGTCTGCGGTTGATTTTTATTGGGGCCAAAGTTAACACCACAACCAGCGCCGATTATAAACAAACTGATGACAGCCACACCCAAAATAATTATTTTATTTTTCATACGCTTTAATTTTAAATTTTGAATTTTTAATTTCAAAACAATTTTTAATGTTACAATTTTCCAATTTTAAATAATAAGTTTAAGTCATTTAAAATTAATTCATTCGAAATTGTTTCAAAATTCAAAATTAAAAATTTAAAATTTTTATGGTATCATCATCAACACACTTTCTATCAACAACCTTGGGTGTACATTCTGCCCCAACAGTTCCCGAGCCTCTCCTATTTTATCATAAACTTTCACAGCTTGCATCTTTTCCAAGCTCATTTTTTGAAAATTTGTATCCAACAGACTTTCACGCCAAACTATTTGCCAAATACCCAAAATCTCTTGCAACTTTCCCCTCTCCTTAATGTGGTCGCTTTTATCACCAAATAATTCTTCCACGGCTTGCAATTTTTCGTAAAAACTTTTGCCCATTAAACCTTTAAAGCGCTTTATCTCAATTAAATATTGTTCATACTGTGTTAAATCATTTTGCCATGAAAGCGCCAGTCCGGGCAAGCCATGCGCCAAATGCGCCATCTCCTTGGCCTGTCCAACATTTTTTTCCAAGGCCTGCAAAGCTTTAGAAATTTTTTCTTCTGCCACTGGATAAAAATATATCAACTGACAGCGGGAAACAATGGTGGAAGGCAATTCTCCTTCATCTTTGGTGATTAAAAACAAAATAGTTTTTTCCGTTGGTTCTTCCAAAGTTTTTAAAAGCGCGTTTGCCGCTTTAACATTCATCTTCTCGGCATTGTCAATAATTGCCACTTTGTAGGGAGACAAATAGGCACGGCGCGACAAATAGCTGCGTAATTCCTGCATTTGCTCTATGCTAATATCTTTTTTGGTTTTTTCTTCTTTCTCATCAAACAATTGCTCTACCACAAAAAAATCCGGGCTTTGTTTCAACTTTTCTCTATCAATTTTAAATAACTGGGCAGAAATTTCTTCAGCTACTGTTCGCTTGCCAACTTTTTCCGGCCCCACCAAACAGTAAGCATGGCTTAAATTACCACTTTTAATGGCTTTGCCAAAAAACGATAAAATCTCTTCGTGACCTATTAGTTTCATATTTTTAGAATACCATAATCTCAGATAAATTCCAAACGCCTGACACCAATAACCAGACACCGATCAAGGAGATTGGTTATTGGAGTCCGGGGTTAAGATTTTGAACGTCTCTCCGGCGCATTTCTCCCACCCAAAATTTTTCACCCTCTCCAATCCCAATTCAATCTCCTTTTTACGCAGTTCTTGATTTTGTAATAATTCTAATATTTTATTTGCAATATCTTCTACATTTAAAGGATCTATATACAAACAAGCTTCGCCCCCCACTTCCTGCGAAGCAGTGGTGATCGAAGCCGAACCACTTCCTTTAGACGCCACTACCGGCACTCCACTTGCCATTGCTTCTAAAATCGGCATGCCAAAACCCTCATACAAACTAGGGAAAACAAAGACCTCTGCGCCTTGCATCAAATCTGGCAAGTCCTCTTCTGACACCCAACCAGGGGTGATAATGTCATTTTTAAATGGGCTATCCACTATCGCCTGATGAACCTCATGATAACCATGTCCAGGCTGGCCAACCAAAACCAATTGTAACTTGTAACTTGGAACTTGGAACTTGATTTTATTAAAGGCTTCAATTATTTTAACTGTGTTCTTTTTATGTTCCAATCTTCCAATACTCAACAAATATGGTTGCTCAATATGATACTGGTTCAATTTATGTTCGATTTCTGCTTTATTTCTTTTAGTACAATATCTCTCATCGTAGCCATGCGAAACAACAAATACATTATCCGGTGTTTTTTTGTTTTTTTGTTTTTTTGTTTTTTTGAGTTCGCTTTTCGTAAACTCCGACGGCGCAATCACACGCCATAAATGATTTAGAGCAAAACGCGCACTCCAAATGGTATACCATTTTTCAAACCAATTATAACTTTCGGGAAATTTGAGAGCGGCAACATCATGAATGGTCATGATTGTTTTTTGGGGATGAATGATGGGAAAGACATGGGCTGGAATAAACAAAACATCAGGTGGATTAACAAGCATTTCCCAGCTTAAACGAATTTGCGTCCAAAACCTCTTTAATTTCCAATTCAAGACTCGCTCCTCCCAACCCTCTGGCAAATTTGCCAACTCCCCTCTCAATGGCGTATTCGTATACAAAATCACTCGCAAAGTGCTCAGGTGCTCAGGTGCTAAGGTGCTAAGGTGTTTTTTTAATTCGCAAATTAAAAAATAAGCGTACCAACCTACGCCTGTTTTCTGTTCTTCATTCGCGCGTGAAGCGTCAATACCTATGAGCATAATGCCAATATACTAATCTTTACCAATGATACGAATACACCATTAGTATTATTGGTATTAATTCGTATATTGGCATTATATTTTATTTGGTGGAAAGTATACTTCTCTTATAACTCTCTAAATTCTCCAACGCAATACCTGTTCCCTTAGCAACGCAGAGTAATGGTTCATCGGCCACATAACAAGGTACACCAGTGGCCTGAGAAAATAATTCATCCAAATTGCGCAGCAAACTGGAACCACCAGACATCACAATTCCTTTATCCATAACATCAGCAGATAATTCTGGTGGGGTTTTTTGCAATACATCTTTAACAGCTTCAATTAAGCCATGCAAATCATTTTGCAAAGCCTCGGTTACATCATCAGAGGTAACCACCAAATTACGCGGCAAACCCGATACCATATCACGGCCTTTAATTTCCATACTAAGTGGTTTATCCATAAACATGGCCGAGCCAACTTCTATTTTAATTATTTCCGCACTGCGCTCGCCCACTGCCATGCCATATTTGCGCCTAATGTGCTCGGCAATTGAAGCGTCAAAACGGTTGCCGCCAATACGCACTGAACCAGAAGAAACTATACCACCCAAAGAAATAACCGCGATCTCGGCAGTACCACCCCCAATATCAATTACCATATGCCCGGAAGCACTGCCAATGGGAATGTCCGCGCCAATGGCTGCCACAATTGGTTCTTTAATAATATAGGCCGCGCGCGCTCCAGCTGCCATGGCGGCATCAATTACTGCGCGGCGTTCAGTAGAAGTAATTCCAGCAGGTACAGCAATCATCACTTCTGGGCGAAACAAACGTACCCCGCCTAAAGCTTTATTAATAAAATAACGAAGCATGGCTTCGGTAGTGTGGTAATTGGCAATTACACCGTCTTTGAGCGGACGCTCGGCTACAATGGTATCTGGTGTACGACCAATCATATCCTTGGCTTCCAAGCCCACGGCCAAAACCTTTTTATCTTCACGGGATATGGCCACCACGGACGGCTCGTTAACCACAATACCACGTTTGGGAACGTGAACTAAAATATTGGTTGTGCCAAGGTCAATGGCGACTTTTTTGATTAACATAAATAAATAATTTCAGATTTCAAATTGCAAATTTCAAAATGGCCAATTGGTATTCTGCAATCTGCAATTTGAAATTTGAAATTCAAAATCCGACCTCAAAACTTCTGTCCACACTTAAATCAGTTGAGTACTTGTATTTATTATCTCCCCACTCTGATTCTGCTTCTGCGGGTTTTGCGGACACTATATTATTACCAAAATTAAGGTCCAGTGTCAAACCATTATTTAGCGTGCCCAATTCCTTTTGAACAAATAAATTATACAAACCTTTGTTTATTTGTTCTTCAATATTTTTAGGTAAGTAATATTTAAAAGTTAAGGCCTTGATCTTACCAGGCTCAATGGCGATAAAAGTGCCAAACCATTGCTTGCCCATTTCTTGACCTTGATCAATTGTGCCAGGCGCGGAAGTTCTGTCCCACTTCATATCGCCATCAACTGAGAGCAATTCACTGTCCAGGGGTGCATAAACGCGCGCATAGGTGCGATAGCGAGTGGTGCGCCAATCAAATTTGCCTTTATTTTGATAAACCATTTGCGCGTTGGCCAAATAGCGACCACTCTCCTCCCGCGTTATTGTGTAATTTAATGTCCGCGCCATTACCCTGTCGGTTTTTAAAGAGGCCAAATTAGCGTCTGCCCACAATAAATAATCTCCTCTAACATTTTTCAAAGCACCGTCAGCCCCAAAATTCTCAATTTGTTTTTGAAGTTGCACGTCATTCGCATAAGCCATAATTTGTTTTTCAGCCACCAATTTTTTACCAACATTTAAATAATCTTTCATTTGCAGTAAATTCCAAGAACTAAATTTGGCCATCACTGCTTGCAAAAGCGGTTGCATAATTTGTTTACGCTCCAAAAAATGAATACCTTTATCATCATAACCATATTCCACTTCATATTCCAGTTTTTCAGTTACATTATCAGCATTAAATTCTATGCCTTGTACAGTTACGGGGCCGGACAAACGCAAAAGTTCTTCCAATACTGTTGGCGTTATGGCTACAACAGCACCAATATCATTGGCTGCTATGCCGTTTTCAGCAGTATATAAATCCAAGGCCTTTTGCGCGCTAACAGCAAAATCTGGCGACCAATTGGCATCGCGAAAAAACCAGCGTTTTACTTTTAAATGTTCTTTTAAAATCTGTGGCGGTTCAATTACTGTACTAGTGGGCGCATTTTTGTCCAAAACTTCTGTACCTTCCATTTTCAATAAATTAAATTTGCCTTGTGCCAATTTTACCACTGCATAACTGCCAATAAATCCGCCGCCCGGACGCAATTCAGTGTTATTTTCAAATAAAATTAAATAAGTCATGGGCTTGGCATAACCCAAGAGCGTTGGCAAAAGATTAAATAATTGCTGTTCCTCTCTACCAGATTGTTTAACCACATTTTGCACCAGCCCGGACTGCAATAATTTTTCGGGTGATAAATTTTTTATATAATAATAACCAACAACGCCAGAAGCGATAAATATAACAATGATGGAAATTAGCACCCATGGCCAAACTACTCTTTTTTTAGATGGTAAAAACATAATTGAAATTGAGAAACTAAGAAATTAAGAAATTATGCTACACAATTAAGAAAGTTAATTACGTTGCGATAATTTCCCAATTTCCTAATTTCTTAATTTCCTGCTTGTATTCGTTTTTTTATCGACACATTAAACCCTAAATATTTACCCAGCATTAAATGTGTCACCGCATCAATACAAGGAATTGCTGACACAAAAATCATGGTAAAGGGCACCAAAACCCATTGTAAAATCATTAACAAATATTGATACTGCGGATGCGACTGTGGCCGGCGCGGTAAAAGTGGCAAACTAAAAATGGTTGAGAGAAGCAAACCAAACATGGCCATGGTCATTAATATTTCTAAAACGTACGGGGCATTAAAAAATAAAGCACTCTGCCGAACGGTGTCAGAAGCTACCCACAAAGGCAACCGACCCAAAACCGTGATTAAAATTGCTACACAACCCCAAGACCACTTGCCTTCCCATTCAACAAACAGCCATTTAAATTTTTTCCAAAGCGGCACTTTTTTACCTCGGCCCTTTTTGCCAAATTCCCACAATAAAAAGGGAATGTGCTCTGTGCCCCAGGCCCAGCGCCGTTGTTGTTTGTATAAATTTTTTATGCTTTGCCACCAACTATCATCGCGCACCGTATCCATAGACACCGGTAAATACAAAGGTGTCACTTGATAATCGCCATTATAGGCCAATAAACATTGATAGAAGATGCGCGAATCTTCACTCACAATTCTTTTTTCATGAAACCCGGCCTTAACCACTGCCTCAAAACTCATGGAATGCGAAGAAAAAGTAATTAACCCATCTTGGCGGGCCAGCGAGGTTAATGTCCAAAAGGTAGTACTAAATGCCATAATGCGCAGTAATGCTGGTGATTCCCACAAATTATTATTATACAGCGCCACCGGCTGAAAAGAAGAGTGTGTAGGGCGGGGGTGTCGGCAATATTCGTAAGTTAAATAGGCAAAATATTGTTCATGGCAAATGGTATCAATATCAAATACAGTTTCAATTACTTTCGCATAATCCCAACCACGCTCATCAACGTATTTTTGCATTTGCCGTTCAGCATAATTTAAATTAGAACCCTTGCCCGAAATTTCGTCCGGCAAATTTGCGGGGTGCATAATACCCACAATATCCAAAAAATTATTGCTAAAATTCTCTTTAACTTTTGCCAAAATCATTTCATAATTTTCTTTTTTTCGCTCCTCGCCGGCAATTACAATTACCATTTTAGCTTTATCATAGGTGGCGGCAGAAATGCTCTGTATTGAACTCTTTACCACTTCCCAAGTTTCATTATATAAAGTAAGAAATACCAAATGACGCTTGTCAGCATAAGCTTGTACCTCGGAAAGTAGTTTTTGTTTCCAGTTAATGCGCTTAACCACTCTAAATCTTTTCCAGGCTATAATTAGATAAAAAGCATAATTCAGGGCGCGCAATACCCAATACACGTCAAATACCAAAATAAAATAAATCATCCACAGCGGACGAACAAAAGACAAAACAATACTCAAAATCAAAGTGAGCCAGATGGATAGACCAGGCAAAATTTCGTAGAGACGATAGCGATGATAATCACTTAACATAATTTCAAATTTCAAAATGCAAATTTCAAAATGGCCAATTCACATTCTGCAATTTGAAATCTGAAATTTGAAATTAAAAACCTATCTCAAACCCTCCAAATTTTCTTTCCTCAATCTCTTCCCACTTCTCCTCTACCCTCTCAACTCTCGCCAACCGAGGTCCTATTTTACACCATTCCAGCAATTTTTTCAACTCTGTTTCTTCGCCCTCGGCATACACTGCAACTGTTCCGTCTGCTTCATTTTTTACATAGCCAACCAAACCCAATTTTTGAGCAATTTCCAAAGTGCTTTCTCGAAAAAACACTCCCTGTACTTTGCCGGAAATTTTGAGGGTTAGTAATTTCATAACTTCCTCACAATCCCTTTCTTTTTGTAATATTCGGCTCAGCACTATAGGTCGCTGAGATATAGCGACCGACTTTTTGTTTAAGCAGTTTAGGAATCAAACCCTGCATTTTGGGAATATCATTTTTTTGAACAGCCAAAAGCGGAATTTGCCGGGCATAAGCAAAAGCATTGGCCACCACCGTGGCAATACGAGTAGAAGTAAACGACCCTGAACCAACCACCACCATTATTCCTCCAATTTGTCTTAGTCCTTTTTCCTTACTCCTTATTCCTTTATTATCGAGTAATTTATCTATACAACTCAAAAGCTCACGGTTGCGGCCACTAAAACTTTTGAACACAATTTGTGTACTATCAAATAATGCCAGGTTGATTGTGTCGCGTTCTGAAGTGTCGATGAGTAGATACATATAATATAAATACCAAGCCACAGGTACTTTAAAAACTTTATAACTTTATGAACTTTATAACTTCACACGTTAAACTTATTCACCACCTTCACATTCTCACACTCAAACAAGCTGTAAAGAAATTTATCCATCATTTGCCGGCGATCGGTAAATTCCTTTTCAGTCATAGTTGTATAGCGCAATTCATGACCAGTTTCCTTTTCATAATTTGCTATGATATTGGCAATATTTCTCTCTTTTAAATTATTTCCTACCAACAACATATCGCTAGGAGCTTCACGATCGCCGGTAAACTGCCCGGAAAGCAAGAAAAATTTAATTTCACCGCCTTTATGTTCAATACTTTTTATAAACTCCTGCTCGCCCGCCAATTCTGCCTTAGCCAACAAAGCTTGCAATTCTGGATAAAGTAGAGATTCAACATTCAACATATAATAACGACGAAGGCTGGCGCCAGCTTCAAACCCCTTTTTACCTTTATCCTCTATCTCCTTGATTAGTCCAGCTTTCAATAACAATTCCAATTCTCGGCGTACCGCATTAATTTGCGTACCCAAGAAGCGGCTTAGCTCCCTAACATAATAAGACTTTTCCGAATTGCGGAAAAACAGGCGCAATAATTTGTATCTGGTTTTTGAACCAAAAAGGTGTTCAAGCATAGACAATAGTTATAAAGTTTGTAAAGTTATAAAGTTTGTAAAGTTGTACAAGATGACAATTTTATCAGCAAAAATTGGCAAATTAATGTTTTTGTAGTATACTAAAACAGTTAAATAAAGTCAAAAATAGGCTGTTTTGACATCAATTTAGACTTTATGAACTTTATAACTTTATAAACTTTATGAACTCGTTTATAGAAATCCATGAATTTTTTGTTGAGGGTAATAATCAAGACCGCTCACACGTATTGCTCCATATTACCGAACCCGGCACACCTGAAGAAGAAAAAAAGGGCTATTTTTTTGCCGTGGCCGAAATTAATAATGGCAATTTGGAACAAATTGAACACTTGCAACAAATGATTGATGATTTGGAATCCGGCTATTATGAAACCGACGACAAACCAGAAAAGAGTGCCTTTGAAACCACTTTGGAATTTATCAATCGTCGCGGACACCACATATTGCAATATGAAAACGCAGTGACCAATTGTTTGGTTGGCGTATTGCGCGGACCGGATTTATCTTTTGCTTATCATGGCAATCCCCAGGCCGTACTGTTTTACCAGGGCAAGGAAGAATTGGAACAAATGGAATTGATTGAAAAAAACAATGAGGAAACACCAACTGAATCTTTATTCTCTTCGGTAATGCAGGGCAATATTAGTGATGGGGACTATTTCTATATTTCTTCCCCTCATGTAAATGATTACTTTACCGCCGACCGCGTCAAAAAAATAATTGTAGGACGCAGTACCAGACAAGCTTCCGAACACTTGCAAAAGGTGCTTTCTGATTTAAATAATGAATTATCCTTCGGCGGCATTATTTTTCACATTCCTACCAAGAGTCAATTTCCTAAAACCGGCAAATTGCCAAAAATTTTAACCGCCACCGGCTCTGAAGAATCTTTAAATAAAATGCTTGAACAGGAAAAAACCACCAAAGAAATCCTTTCCCCTTCATTGTTTAATAAAGTAGGCCAAGGGGTCAGCAATTATTTGGCAGAAAAAAAAGAAAAAAAACAGCAGGTTGAACAAGAAAAATTAGTTATGGAAAAATTAGCTCCCGAAAACGAACACCGAGTGGTTAATTATGCCAACACCAACATCAACCAAAAAGGACGAATAGAAACCAACTACAGGCTGTCTGAAGAACCAAAAGACTCTCTAATGAATATTGTGCTAATTGCCATTGGCCGCGGATTGGTGCAAGGCGCTATTGGTATTTTCAATTTCTTAAAAAAGGCGGGTATGCTTATCGGCAGAGGAATTTTGGGAGTTTTTCTTTTAACAACCAACCTCCACAACAAACGACAAGATGTTATTTATGAATACAAACGCAAGCTGGCAGAAAAACGGGGACGCCTGGAAGATATGCCGCTCATTAGCAAGATAATCTTTCTCATAATGATTATTTTGGTGTTTGTTTTTTTGGCCAGCTTGTTGGTTTTTAAAATAAAAGAAAATCAACAAGCCGAAGCCTTGGCTTACAAAAATCAATTACAGCTGATTAATGACAAAAAAACCGCGGCCGATGCTTCCTTACTTTATGGCGATGATGCCAAGGCCTTACAACTTTTGCAAGAAGCGCAAAAAACCTTAGACGCCTTGCCCCAAAAAAACAAAGAACAAATTGCCGAGGCCACTGATTTAAAAAATAATTTGGCTGCCAGCTTGCAAAAATTACAAAAAATAAATTTTGTGGCTCCACAACTCTTGGCCGACCTGTCCACTCTTACTCCCGCCCCAACCACGCAAAAATTGGCAGTACTGGACAACTCTTTAATTGCTTATGGTGCTGAAGATAAAAATCTTTATAAAATAGATTTAACAACCCAAAAAATACAAAGTATTGATCACAGTGTTTTCCCCCGCCTGTTATTTGCAGATACACCTAAAGAAAATGACCGAGTAGTTTTTGCGATAGGCAACAATTCTTTGGGAGTTTTTAATAAAGACAACACCTTCACTCGCCCGGACATTGTATTTCCTGTAGATAACGTTATTTTGTCCGCTTTCGCGGTTTACAGCCAAAAACTTTATTCTGTTGATAGTAATAACAATCAAATTTATAAAAACAATCCCACCCAAACCGGCTTTGACAAAGGTCAGGCCTGGTTAAAGGACGGTGGTGTGGACGTAAAAGATGTGGTTTCAGTAGCTATTGACGGAGACCTATTTGTCTTAAAGAAAAATGGACAAATTTTAAAAATCACCGCTGGCCAAAAACAAGACTTTACAGTTTCTGGCTTAGACCCGGCTTTAACCGCGCCCACGCAAATTTGGACCTATAATGGTGTCAACAATCTTTACATCTTAGAACCGACAACCAAGCGCGTAGTGATTTTGGATAAAACCGGCAAGCTGGTGGCTCAATACACAGCCCAGCTTTGGCAAAATCCCACGGGAATGATTGTAAAAGAAAGTGAGAAAATAATTTATGTGTTGGATGGGAATAAGGTGTATAAATTCAATATCTAAGATAGCGCGGATGCCTGACGGCCACAAATAACACAGATATTAAAAACGCCCGAGTAATTTCGAGCGTTTTTTCATTTCCATGTAATCCTTTTTTTCTGCGTAATCAATGTTTTACTTCAAGGTCACCTTGCCGCCAGCCTCTTCAATTTTCTTTTTCATTTCTTCGGCATCGGCTTTCTTTACAGCTTCCTTAATCACCTTGGGGGCCCCATCTACCATGGCTTTGGCATCAGCCAAACCCAAACCAGTGATTTCTTTTACGGCCTTGATCACATTAATTTTGTTAGCGCCGGCATCAGTTAATTCAACATTGAATTCTGATTTTTCTTCGGCAGCAGGGGCAGCGCCGGCAGCTGGAGCGGCAGCCATCATCATGGCTGGAGCAGCAGCGGACACGCCAAATTTCTCTTCCAAGACTTTAACCAATTCGGCCAAGTCTAAAACTGACATTTTTTCAACTGATTCTACCAAAGCTTTAAATTTCTCTGGTACAACGATAGTTTTTTCTTCAGACATAGTATTATATAGTTATGTATCCTAATTTACGAATTTTAATCCGAATATAACGAATAACGAATTTACGAATGTATTTGTATATTCGGGCATTTGTAAATTCGGATAAACATTCGCGTATTCGGATACTAAATTTTACTTTCTTTAATATTATTAAGTACTCCCACCAAATTGCGTAAATTGCCTGCTAAGACATTTACAAAACCTGATACTGGAGCATTGAGAGTGCCAACCAACTTGGCCAAAAGTTCTTGCTTGTTGGGGAGTGATGCCAATTCCACCACTTTGTCGGCACTAATAAACTTGCCTTCCAAAATACCGCCGTAAATTTCTACGGCCTTATGGGTTTTGGCAAATTTATTAATCACCTGGGCGGGAGCAACTTCATCCTGCAAACCAAATACTGCGGCCACGCTACCTGGAAAACCTTTGGCTTCCAAGGTAAAACCGGCGGCAGAAAAAGCTTTGTCTAACAAAGTTTTCTTGCTGGCCATAAAGGCAATATCTTGCCCACGGCATTCTTTGCGCAATTCTTCGGACTCTTTAACTTTCAAGCCTTGAAAATTGGCAAAGACCACGGCTTTGGCGTTCTTGGCATTTTCTGTCAAAGCGCCTATCATTTCTTCTTTTTGTGTTCTGGTTTTAGCCATAATTTAGTTTATTAGTTTACTGGTTCATTTTAACCAATAAAAAACTGTGGTTTTAACCACAGAGACTTTGGACATTACGACCTTTTTTACTAATTAACTAGTAAACTAATCAACTAATAAACATTTTGTCCTCGGCAGGAAATTAAGTCTTACGACACCTGCTGTCTGTGGATTGAGATAATAATACACTACGATAAAAAAATTGTCAAGTGTTAGGTGTGGACTAAGATTTTATCACAGTCTTGGTAGGCAAAACTGTCACAGTTTGGGCAATAATCAACATTTGATCTTTGTCTACCACTCCCACCACTTTAACTTCCATATCTTGGCTTAAATTGTTAATATTTAGCGCTTTTTTAACTTGGGGCACATAAACCTTGGTTTTGGGTGTGGTACTTACAGTATATACATTATCTTTAACTTGTACTGTAAAAAACTTTTGTTCATAATCAACTTCAATAACTGTGCCTTGAGTTGTAGGGATTTTTGGTTTTACCACTTTTTTCACGACCGGTTTTTTTACGACAGTTTTTTTAGCTACCACTTTTTTCACTACGGTTTGAGTCTTGGCTGGGGCTTTGGTGACAGTGGTTTTGGCCACAGTTTGCGCCAAAGCTGTTCCACCCATGGTTAAGGATAAAACAAAGATTATTAAAGTGATTAGAAATTTTTTCATAGTTTATCTTGTAAGATAATAAAGGGTGAATGGTTAAAATAGTATTAAGTAGTATAACAGAAATTTAAAATCAGATCAATCCTTGACTTTATCAAGAAAATGTTGTATAATTTTCGCAGTCAAAATATGGCCCCATCGTCTAGTGGCTAGGACACCTCGCTTTCAATGAGGTAACAGGGGTTCGATTCCCCTTGGGGCTACAAAATAAAATACCGAGCATAAGCTTGGTATTTTGTTTTTGTTGGTTGGTATGGGGAATCGAACTATGGAATGGAAAAACCGTGAGGTTTTTCTTTTTGAGGAAAGGTTGGGAAAACCCGTCTTCGACCCTGAGCTCAGACCGAAGGGAAGGTTTCCCCAGGAGAAGCGCCTGCCTGCCGGCATGCAGGAAGCGACGAGTGAGATTCCCCTACGGGCTACTAAATAAAAATCGGTTTTATGCCAGTTTTTATTTTGTATTGTTCAATTTGAATCTTATTTTGCCTGAAATAATAATACAATTCTAATCCTTTTTTTCCCAATTTCGTTTATATACCAGTCGTACAGTATCAGGCATTGTAGGATTGTCTGGAAAATACAACCTTCCATTATTAACATCTAAACTAGGAAGACTGGACTGCTCGAGGTCTATTTCCCAGCCCAGTTGCTCACTAACCTTTCCAGCCGGAGTTTGACGGGCGGCACTTACAACATCTAATCCCCTCTCCAACCCGCTACGATAAGTAGTATAATTATCACTGTCGAGTTTTTTCCAAGCACTACTTATATCCGGATGAATTTTACAAATATCTGCAAACATTCTTGTGTTTAAACCACATCGCTGGAATGCAGGCTCAACGTCAACTTTTCCTATATTAATTATTCCACCACCAGTAACATAATTAATAAAGGCCACTGTCTTACCATCTACAGCAACTTTAAGTTCAAAGCCATGACCTCGATAAGAAAAAGATTCCACTGCATTAATAGTATGGCCAACGGCATTTTTGAAAGTTAACTTTCTTGTCGGTCCGAGTTGTCTACTTTCTCTGTTTATTACATCCCCATCCTTTGGTTTGAGTATACTGTCGGCCTCGGTTTTCCATATATCAACAACTGCATCTTCATTTTCTCTTAAATTTCTAAGATCTGCTGAGATAAAAGGTGGCTCAGTTTGCATAATTTAGTATTACCATTATTCTAATAATGATTGTACCATACATTAAATGTTTCATCAACGAAAATAAGGGACGCAGTTTCAATTCTAAGGCATTGGTCAAAATAATCACAGTCATACATTCGTTTTTGTTTTAAGATCATTTTGTGCTATAATCGCCTTAATGAGCAAGAAATTACCCTGCAAATATAAGGTATCAATTGTCTGCCTATTGCTGATTATTTTTGCTTTGCCAACAATTGCCCGCACAGCCTCCCCTACCCAGGCCGAACTGGAACAACAATTGGTGCAGGTGGAACAAGAAATTGCCAACTATCAAAAACAATTGTCACAAACAGTTACCCAAAAAAACACTTTAACCAATAAAATCAACAAACTTAATTTGCAAAAAAAAGAACTGACCGCTTTAATCAAGCAAACCACTTTAAAAATTAACAAATTAGCCAAAGACATCACTTCTACCCAAGCCGACTTGGACAACGACCTGCTCAAAGAAGAACAATTAAAAAAACAAATTGCCGTGCTTTTGCAATTAATCAACCAACAAGAAATTCGCCCACTTTTTTTGCTAACTTCGGCCCAGGGTTTTTCCAGCGCTTTCACTGCCATTAAAAATTATTTGGCTTTAAGCGCGCAGTTAAAAATCTCTATAGATAAAGTGCAAAAATTACAATTGCAAATTATTAGCAAAAAAAACAACTTGGAAAAACAAAAGGCGGATAATGTAGATTTACTGCAAATTAAATCTATCCAAAGCAAAGAACTGAGTAGTACCCTTAGCGATCAAAACACACTCTTAAGTCAAACCAAGGGGCAAGAAGCCAATTATAACAAAATTTTGGCAGACAAAAAAAAGCAAGCAACTGAAATTCGCAGCCGCATTTACGAATTATTCAATGCAGGCAAGCAAATTAATTTTGGCCAAGCATTGGAAATTGCCAATTGGGCCAATAAATTAACCGGCATTGATCCGGCATTTCTTTTGGCAATTCTGACCCAAGAATCGAACTTGGGAAAAAATGTTGGTACTTGCAATCGCAGTGGCGACCCGCCGGAAAAAAGTTGGAAAGTAATTATGAAACCAGACCGCGACCAAGAACCTTTCCAACAAATTACCCAAGAGCTTGACTTAAATATAGATGCCACGCCAGTTTCTTGCCCAATGCACGATGCCAAGGGCAATCAAATTGGCTGGGGTGGCGCCATGGGCCCGGCGCAATTTATTCCCTCCACTTGGCTGGGTTATCGCGGTAAAGTAACAAAATTAACTGGCAAAAGTACTGCTAATCCCTGGGACATCCGCGATGCCTTTATTGCCGCGGCCATAAAATTAACCGGCAATGGCGCCAACGGCACCGAGCAGGGCAATTGGAACGCGGCCATGATATATTTTTCGGGTTCTACCAATACCCGTTATCGTTTTTATGGCGACAATGTAATTGCCACAGCCAAAAAATACCAAGCTGATATTGATAACCTCAATAATTAGCCAATTTTTTAATATTTTTACAGGGGTGGCATTTTTGCCGCTTTTTTGTTAGAATACCACCGGCCAAACAAGGAAATTACGAAACTAAGAAATTAAGAAATTATCACAACTAAGATTCTTAAATATGTACCACAATTTCCCCCCTCGGCCTGGTTCCACTGAGGTCACCACTCGAAGTGAGCTCGGGACGAAGGCAATTTCTTAATTTCCCAATTTCAGCCAGGTACTTTATGAATAACAAATCGACAATCAAAAAAATTATTAATTTTATAAAAAAACAGGTCAACAATAAACCCATCGTCCTTGGTCTTTCCGGTGGCATTGACTCTGCCTTGGTGGCTTATTTGGCAGTAAAAGCTTTAGGTAATAAAAAAGTGCATTGTCTAATAATGCCAAGTGATACTAATACTGAGCAAGATTTAAGACTTGCTAAAAATGTAGCACGATATCTTAATATTCAATATTCAATATTCAATATTAAACAGATATTAAAAGTCTATTCAGCCACATTAAACTTCAAACCAAACAAAACCACAGTTGGTAATTTAAAAGCTAGGATCAGGATGTCCTTGCTCTACTCACTGGCCAACCAAATAAACGGCATAGTGATAGGTACTGGTAATAAAACAGAAATTTCAGTTGGCTATTTTACCAAGTATGGCGATGGTGGGGTGGATATTTTACCCATTGGCAATTTATATAAAACCCAAGTTTGGAAACTATCAAAAGAACTTGGTGTGCCACAAGAAATTATTGACCGTCCACCCACAGCCGGACTTTGGACTGGGCAAACTGATGAAAATGAAATGGGTATTACTTACGAAACACTGGATAAAATTTTAACGGCAATTGAAAAAAAGAAAAGTTTAGTAGGTTTTAAAAAGAGTGACTTAAAGAAAGTAAAGTTGATGATGAAGAATTCAGAACACAAGAGAATGCTACCACCCGTTTGCAAATAAATATGTATCCGAATATGCGAATATTTATCCGAATTTACAAATTCCCGAATATACAAATACATTCGTAAATTCGCTATTCGTTATATTCGGATAAAATTCGTAAATTAGGATACATATTAACTATGAAAGCCTTATTTATTGGCCGCTTCCAACCCTTTCACGCCGGACATCTTGATGCCCTAAAACAAATTTCCGAACCGGAAGTTATTATTGGTATTGGCAGTTCACAATATAGTAAGACGAGTGATAACCCATATAGTTTTGAGGAGAGAAAAAAAATGATAATTAGAGCTCTAAAAAATTTAAAATTAAAATATAAAATTATAGCAATTCCTGATATTCATGATGAAAAAAAATGGGTGGCTCATGTGGAAAAAATTATCGGCAAGTTTGATGTAGTTTATACGGGCAATGCTTGGGTGGCGAAATTATTTAAGAAAAAAAATATTAGGGTAAAAAAAATAAAAATTAGAATTAATATAAGTGGAACAGAGATTAGAAAAGAAGCAAATTGTCTTTACGAAAAACTACACCGTACTTGTTTTACCGAAGCTGATTGTGAAAAAATTGCGCCTTTAACTTTGGAAATTAATAAATTAAAGAAAAAACAAAACGCCGTAATTCTGGCGCACTCTTACCAAACACCCGATATTATGTACGGCGTAGCCGATTATATTGGTGATTCCTATGGTTTGAGTAAGATTGCCAGCAAAACAAAAGCCAAAAAAATAATATTCTGCTCAGTCTATTTTATGGGCGAAACTGCCAAAATTTTAAATCCAAAAAAAACTGTACTGGTACCTACCGTGTCTGGTTGCTCCTTGGCAGAGTCAATTACTGTAGCTGAGATTAAAAAGCTAAAAAAACAACATCCGGGCGTGCCAGTAGTTTGTTATATTAATACTTATGCCGAGGTAAAAGCCGAAAGCGACATTGTCTGCACTTCTGCCAATGCTTTGAAAGTTATTGAATCTTTACCAAATAACGAAGTGATTTTTATTCCCGATAAGTTGATGGGAAAAAATTTACAAGCTTTGACAAAAAAGAAATTAATTCTCTGGGACGGCACTTGTACGGTTCACGAACACTTTAACGCGGGTAGTATTTTAAAACTGCGCCGGCAATTTCCCAAGGCAAAAATTTTAGTCCACACCGAATGCAACCCGGCAGTAGTAGAGCATGCCGATTTGGCGGGCTCTACCACCGATATTGTAGATTATGTGGCTAAGCACAATGATGACGTAATGTTAGTTACTGAGTGTGGTATTACGGACCGCGTGCGTACCGAGTTTCCCAATCGTCATATTGTTGGCACCTGCAATCTCTGCCCTTACATGAAAAAAATTAAACTGGAAGATGTTTTGCAAGTTTTACAAAAACCGAGAAAAGAACAAATAGTAAAAATCCCTAATGTTATACTTAAAAAAGCAAGCAAAGCGGTGGAAAAAATGATTTCGATATAATAAACCATTGTGTATCCTAATTTACGAATTTTAATCCGAATATAACGAATAACGAATTTACGAATGTATTTGTATATTCGGAAATTTGTAAATTCGGATAAATATTCGCATATTCGGATACATAACTAAAATATGCCCAAAAAACAAAACATCCAAAAATACTTCAACCAGCGTCATGAGTTAACCCTAACTAATCCCACATACAAGCGTCAACTTAAAACTTTGACCACCTTTTTTATTAACGAAGACTTAGGCGGCAAGGGTGATGTCACCAGCGACTTAATGATAAAAAATAATAAAATCGTGACTGCTAAAATTATTGCCAAAGAATCTGGTATCCTCGCCGGCCTCACCGAAGTCATCTGGCTCGCCTCAAGTTACAAGTTACAAGTTACAAGTTACAAAAACGATGGAGACAAAATTATGCGTGAACAAAATTTATTTAAACTAAAAGGCCGCATCAAAACAATTCTCCAACTCGAACGCACTCTGCTCAACATTTTACAGCGAATGTCCGGCATTGCCACACAGACAAATAAATTAGTTAAACTTACTAACAACAAAGTTTTAATCTGCCCTACTCGTAAAACTCAGTGGGGTTTACTTGATAAAAAAGCTGTCACACTTGGCGGTGGTGGCACGCATCGCTTGGGACTTTATGATTGGCCGCTCATCAAAGATAATCACCTCAAAATTGCAAATTTCAAATTTCAAATTTCAAATTTTCACGAAATTGAAGTAACAAATGAGAAAGAACTTCTACAAGCACTCAAACATAATCCAGGTGCTATAATGTTAGATAACTTTTCGCCAACAAAAATTAAAAAAATATTTACCCTGTTAAATCGGCCTTTGGCCGAGCCGCTTTTGCCAGTCGGCAAAAGACGGCAATTTAACAGGGCTAACAAATATTACCTAAATATTAACAAAACAATTATTGAGGCTTCGGGCGGGATTAATGAAAAAAATATTGCCGAGTATGCCAAGACTGGGGTGGATGTAATCTCTATCGGCGCGCTGACGCATTCGACTAAAGCGTTGGATATTAGCCTAGACATTATTTAGATAATATCTCCTATTACCTATCCCCTATTTTTATAGAGAGATAAAAGATAAGAGATAAGAGATAAAATGAAACATGTTAGATTACAATTTAATTTTTTGGTCATCGGCTCTGGCATTGCTGGTCTTAATTTTGCTTTGCAAACTGCTAAGTTTGGCAAAGTGGCCATTGTGACTAAAAAAGAATTAGCCGAAAGCAATACCAATTATGCGCAAGGTGGGATTGCCGCAGTTTTAAGTAAAACTGATGACTTTAAAAAACATATTGCCGATACTTTAAAAGCCGGTTGTTTTTTAAATAATAAAAAAGCAGTGGAATTAATGGTGAAACAAGCACCTAAAGAAATAAAACGTTTAATAAAATTGGGGGTGGGTTTTAGTAGAGAGCAAAATAAATTATGCTTAACGCGCGAAGGCGGACACTCCGAACGTCGTATTGCCCATGTGAATGACACAACGGGCAAAGAAATTGAACGAGCACTGATACACCAGGTGCGGCATAATAGAAATATAAAAATATTTGAGTCACATTTAGCGTTTCAATTGATAACACAAAAACACGAAAACACAAAAACACGAAAACACCCACAAATTCACCAATCACCAATCACCGATCACAATTTTGAAATTTGCAATCCTGCCTGCGCAGGCAGGTTGCAATCTGAAATTAGCTGTATTGGCGCTCTTGTTCTTGACACCGAACAAAATAAAATAAAAACTTTTCTTAGTAAAACAACTGTGTTGGCGACTGGTGGTGCTGGACAAGTCTATGAGAGAAATTCCAATCCCAAAATCGCTACAGGCGATGGTATTGCTTTGGCTTTTGAAGCTGGTGCAGAAATTAAAGATTTGGAATTCATGCAATTTCATCCCACGGCTCTTGATAAAAATAATAAGCCCGCATTTTTATTATCTGAATCTTTACGAGGTGAAGGTGCATATTTAGTAAATGCCAAAGGCCAAAGATTTATGCACAAATATCATAAGTTAAAAGAACTGGCTCCCCGTGATATTGTATCTCGCGCAATTTATAATGAAGAAAAAAATGGTCAAGTGTATCTTGATATTCGCCACAAAGGCGCAGAATTTATTAAGCAACGTTTTCCTTATATATATAACGAACTTTGGTGGTATGGAATTAAAATGGATAAAGATTTAATTCCCATTGCTCCTGCCGCACATTTTCTTTGTGGTGGCGTGCACACAGATTTAGCAGGGCGAACCAATATCCCCGGACTTTTTGCTTTTGGCGAAGTCGCCCACACCGGGGTTCATGGCGCCAATCGCTTGGCATCCAATTCGTTGTTGGAGGCAATGGTTTTTAGCAGTCGAGCAGTTGCATCAGCAAAAGATTATATAAAAAAGGTACAAGAAACAAGATACAAACAATTACCAATTACTAATTACCAATTACCAAAAATTTCTAAAACCTATAACCTAAAACCTAAAACCTTGGAAAAAATAAAAAAACAAATTCAAAAATTAATGTGGAATAATGTTGGGATTGTTCGTGAACCAAAAAAAATGAAAGAGACTTTACAAAAATTAAAAAAAATATTCACCCGGTTAAATCCGCCAGAGGCGGAGCCGCTTTTGCCAGTTGGCAAAAGACGGCAATTTAACAGGGTAAACCAAATATTATTGCAAGGTGTAAACAAAGACATCATCGAGTTGAAAAATCTTTGTTTAACTGCTATATTAATGACGCAAGCCGCGCTTAATCGAAAGGAGAGTATTGGTTGTCATTTTGTAAAATAACCCCGTCAATTCGTATTTCGTAATTTCGTATTTTTCGTAGTTAGTATGTTAATACTCGCCATCGAATCCTCTTGTGACGACACCTCTGTTGCCTTGGTCAAAGCAACCAGAGGCAAGTTTGAAATTCTCAAAGAACTTACTGCCAGTCAAATTGATATACACAAAAAATATGGCGGCGTAGTGCCGGAAATTGCTGGCCGCATGCACGCGGAAAAAATTATGCCGTTGATTGAGGAGGTGCTGGGTGAACACTCACCCCCTATCCCTCTCTTATTGAGAGAGGGAGGTATAAAACCTGACGTAATTTGTGTTACATCTGGCCCCGGATTGATTACCGGATTACTTGTTGGTGTAGAAGCAGCCAAAACACTTTCGTATTTGTGGAATGTACCGCTTGTGGGTGTAAATCATATTGAAGGACATATCCACTCCGTGGAAATCCAAAATCCTAAATCCAAAATCCTAAACAATAACCAAATCCAAAATTCAAAACAATTACCAATTACTAATTACCAATTACCAAAAATTAAATTTCCGGCACTTTGTTTAATAGCATCTGGCGGCCACACCGAATTAATCTTGATGAAAGACCACGGCAAATACAAAAAACTCGGCGCGACATTGGATGACGCGGCCGGTGAATGTTTTGATAAAGTTGCCAAACTCTTGGGATTGGAATATCCGGGCGGACCAAAAATTTCTTTAAATGCGCAAACTGGTAATCCACAAGCCATCAAATTCCCCCGTCCCATGTTAAAGGAAGATAATTTAAATTTTTCTTTCGCCGGTCTCAAAACCTCAGCTTTGTATTGGTTACGTGATAACGCAAAAAAACAAGTTATAAGTTACAAGTTACAAGTTACAAGTCTGGATGATTTCTGCGCCTCTTTTGAACAAGCTATTATTGACGTCCTTGTCGGTAAAACTCTCAAAGCCGCACAAAAATATCAGCCCAAAACCATAATTCTCGGTGGTGGCGTCGCTGCCAATAAAAAACTGCGAGAAACATTAGCAGAACAAATCGCCAAACTTATTCCTTATTCCTTGTTCCTTACTCCTTCAACAAAATATTGCATGGACAACGCCGCCATGATTGCCATTGCCGGCTATTATCATGCCAAGAAAAAAGAATTTGTGAAGTGGAATAAAATTCAGGCTGATCCGAATTGGGAAATAAAATAATCATAAATCATGTATCATAAAACATGAATCAAATCACCTTGAACCAAATACTATGTTAAAAATCATCGGTGGTAGTAGCCATAAGCAATTTACTCAACAAGTTTGCGAGAATTTAAATATTGCCGAAACCAAAACTCAATCATTCAAATTTAGCAATGATAATCGTTTTGTGATTGTTGATGAGCCGGTACGCGGCGACGATGTATTTGTAATTCAAACCCAACTACCTCCTACCAATGACCATTTAATGGAGTTGCTGATGTTTATCCGCACTTTGCGCGATGCCTCGGCCGAGCGCATTACCGCTGTGCTTCCCTATTTCCCCTATTCCCGCTCTGATAAGAAAGACCAGCCGCGCATTTGTATTACTGCCAAACTAATAACTGATCTTTTACAAACCGCCGGAGCAGATCGCATTTTAACTATGCAACTTCATTCACCGCAAGTGCAAGGTTTTGCCAACATTCCTTTTGATCATATTGTGGGGGCTCCGGATGTTGCCAGTTATTTAAAATCTCACTGGCAATTGGACAACTTTGTGTTGGTAGCCGGCGACTCCGGAGCTGCCAAAATGATAGAGCCATATGCTGATGCACTAAATTTGCCGATTGCCATGATGGACAAAAGAAGAATTGGCAATGATGAAAAAGTAAAAATTAAAGCTGTGCTGGGCGAGGTTAGAAATAAAAAATGCCTCATCATTGACGATGAAACATTAAGCGGTGGCACCTTAATTGAAGACGCGAAATTTTTGTTAGAATCTGGCGGCGCAATAGAAGTAAACGCTTGCTTTATCCACGCCAACTTAGGCATTGGCGCGTCGGACAAATTAAACAATTCTCCCATTAAAAAATTCCTGACAACCGATACCATACCGTGCCTCCACCACGGCCTGCGAGATTTGGAAATTGTCTCAGTGGCCAAGCGCTTCGCGGAATTTATCAAGCGTATCCACGAGAATCAAAGCGTACGCTCATTAAATGACGTAGAATAAATAATTTCAGATTTCAGATTGCAAAATGGCCAATTGGTATTCTGCAATCTGCAATTTGAAATCTGAAATTATTCGTACACTTCAATCTTTCCCTCCCCCACCACTTCTTCCAACCGCTCTAAAATCTCCGAATTATAATCAATCATTGATTGCGCACGAATAGTACTATTGCCCACTTTTATATAAACTTGATAATCGCCCAGATTATCAGCGAACAATTTTTTCAAAACTTCGGTGTGGGCTTTTAACTCTACTTTGGTAAGATTAATTACCACAGCTTTTTCTTGCATTTGTGGCGCGTAATCTTTTACTGACAAACCAAAAGTTAATTGATTGGCAGTTTGTAAAGCCGTATCTTTTTCTAAAAGAGCAGCTTTTTCCACAAAAATTTTATTATCCCCAGCTTCTTTAGGTGTCTTGCCTTGCACTAAAACAATTTTTCCTTCCTGCCAAACACTTTGGGTGGCTTCATAAGCGCGGGGAAAAATAATTAATTCCATTGAACCCGAAGTATCTTGAATAGTGGCAAACATCATAATACCGCCAGCTTTGGTAATTTTCTTTTTTAAAGAGTCTACCACTCCGCCCACAATTACCCACTGGTCGCGCTCAAAATCTTCCACCTGATTAAGCGGGGTAATTTTATCTTTCAAAATTTCTTGAAAATATTTAAACGGATGAGAAGAAACATACAAGCCTAACAATTCTTTTTCCCAACTCAATTTTTCTTCCAAAGTGGCCGGCCGCGCCTCTATAATATTTACCTTGCTGTCCAAAGCAATTTCAGTGCCGGCAAATAATGAATTTTGATTGGTAATCTTTTTATCGCGCACTTGACGAATAAATCCTAAAATATTTTCACTGTTAGAAAGCAATACTCCGCGGTCAAAACCAAAACTGTCCAAAGCACCGGCCATAGCCAAACTCTCTACCGACTTTTTATTCAAATCCTTATCATCAATACGTTCCAAAAAATCTTCCAAATTTTTGTAAGGCCCATTATTTTTACGTTCTTGGTATATTACTTCGCAAATATGTTCGCCAACATTCTTAATGGCAGTTAAGCCAAATCTGATTTTTCTAGGAACTTCAACTACTTTACCCTGAGCGGAAGTTGAGAGTAACGAAGCTGAAGCCGAAGGGATGGCGAAATTGCGAAAACTTTCATTAATGTCTGGTGGCAATACCTCTATGCCAATGCGATCGCATTCGTAAACAATAGCAGAAACTTTTTCCTCGTCACCGGCTTCGGCCTGAAGCACGGCAGTCATATACTGCACCGGATAATGAGCCTTTAAATACGAAGTTTGGTAGGCCACAATGCCATAAGAGGCAGCATGCGCTTTGTTAAAACCATAAGCGGCAAAAGGCTCAATTAATTCCCACAAACGATTAATTTTAACCTCTGGCAGTTTGCCATGCTCGCGGCAGCCTTGAAAAAATTTGATTTTTTGTTTTTCCATTTCCGCAGGAATTTTTTTGCCAATGGCTTTGCGAAATTTATCGGCCTCTTTCCAATCATAGCCGGCCAGTTCAATAGCGGTTAACAGCACATCATCTTGATAAACCAAGAGGCCAAAAGAAGCTTCCAAATATTTTTTCATTCTCGGGTCCAGATATTCCACTTGCTCCGGATTATGCTTGCGTTTAATATATTCAGGAATAGAATCCATGGGGCCCGGACGATACAGCGCTACCATGGCCATAATATCATCAATGGTGGTGGGCTGTAATTCTTTAAGCCAGCGCGTCATGCCCGAGCCACCCAATTGAAAAGTACCCATGGTTTCTCCGCGCGTCAGCATGGCAAAAGTTTCAGCATCATCCAGTGGCAAATTATAAATATCAATTTTATCTCCGGTAGTTTTTTCCACAATTTCCACAGCCTTTCCCAAAATAGA
>Ga0172370_10002008_pt1 | contig 29968 bp, 22 predicted proteins | sample LakKiv5m_FD_114538 | JGI IMG/M metagenome (GOLD analysis project Ga0172370, IMG submission 114538) | Freshwater microbial communities from Kabuno Bay, South-Kivu, Congo - kab_022012_11.5m | ecosystem: Environmental > Aquatic > Freshwater > Lake | place: Democratic Republic of the Congo...
CAATGGTGCCCGGCATTTGGTCGTGAATGACAAAGCGAATGTCGCTTTTGTCAACACCCATGCCGAAGGCGTTGGTGGCCACGATGATGGGCGAGCGACCCGACATAAAATCGTTTTGCACTTGCTCGCGCGCCGCGGCGTCCAGGCCGGCGTGATAGCCGACGGCATCCAGGCCGCGATCCAGAAGAGTTTGCAAAATATTTTCCGTGCGGGCGCGGGTGCCGGCGTAAATAATGCCGATCGGCTCATTTAGACTGGCGATGGCGTCAACAATGATTTGCGATTTCTGACTGTCCGACGCGTTGATGATGCCGAATTGCAGATTGGGTCGGGCAAAACCGGTGATGACTAATTGATAGTCGTTTAAGCCGAGTTGTCTGATAATGTCGTCGCGCACTTCCGGTGTGGCCGTGGCAGTCAAGGCGATAACCGGCGGATTGCCCAAAAGTTCGCGGGCGGCTTTGAGGCGGCCGTAGCTTGGACGAAAATCATGACCCCACTGGCTAATGCAATGGGCTTCGTCAATGGCCAATAAGCCGATGGAAAGTTCGCGCAGACTGGCGACAAAGGCCTGATTGGCAAAACGTTCCGGCGCGATGTAGACCAATCGATAGCGGTCGTTTTTTAATTCCTCCAGGCGGGCGGTCGTGGCTGTTTCGCCGAGTGAACTATTAATGAAAGTGGCGGCGATGCCGCGTTGTTGCAATCGGTCAACCTGGTCTTTCATTAAGGCGATTAAAGGCGACACCACCACGGTCAGTCCGGACAGGACCAGGGCCGGCAGCTGGTAGCATAAAGATTTGCCGCCGCCGGTCGGCATGATGACCACCGCCGAACGTCCGGCCAGAATGGCGTCAATGGCGTTTTCCTGACCACGGCGAAACGAAGAAAATCCGTAATGGATTTTCATGAGGTCTAATAATTGTTTTTTAGAGTTTGTTGTCCTTTCCATTTTTATAAAGTCAAGGCTCAAAAAAGAACAAGGTGCGGTTAAAGCGGTTTTGTAACCGTTTTTTTGAAAAAATTCAGGGTGTTGTTCAGGGCAAAAGCGATAGTGAGAGGTCCGATGCCGCCCGGCACCGGCGTCAGCCAGGCGGCTTTGTCGGCCACGCTGTCGGCATCCACATCGCCGCGGGTTTGACCTGAAGCGTTTTTGGCAATGCCGACATCGATTAAAATCGCGCCGTTTTTAATATGTTCGCTCCTGATGAATTCGGCTTGCCCCACGGCGCTGATGATGATGTCGGCTTGCGTCGCCTGACCGTTATCAATGGATTCGGGCGCTATTAAAGCGACGCGGCCGCCCAACCCCTCCACCAGTAAGTCTAAATTTTGAGTAAAGATGCCGGTTTTGCCGACGATGGCCACGGTTTTATTTCGGCAATCGCAGTCGGCTTCATCAAGACAAGCCAGAATTGACTGGAAGACGGGGGAGATAACTGTATCCCACCGGTCGGAGCCGGATGCGGGATCCGGCTTTCTGTCTGCGCGGTAATGGCCACTGTTTAATTTGGCCAGACTGGTTGCGGTAAAGCCGTCCACGTCTTTGGCGGGCGCGATGGCGTTGACGATTTTGTCGGTGTCCAGATGTTCCGGCAGGGGCAATTGAATCAAGATGCCGTTAATTTCCGGGTCGTTATTTAAAAAATTTACAGCCGATAAAATTTCCGTTTCGTTTGCCTGTTCACTTAATTTGTACAGGTTGGTGTCAATGCCGACCGTGGCGGCCGCCTTTTGTTTTAAATTGACATATAATTCGGAATCCGGCCTGCTCCCGACTAAAATAATAGCCAGGCCGGGTTGACGGGCGGTTGTTCGGGAGCGCAGCTCGAAAACCTCCCGGGCTATGCGGTCTTTGATTTTGTCGGCAAGGAGCTTGCCGTTGATGAGATTCATATTAAGGGGCTGTCGCCGGTTGTTTGCTAAAAGCTTATCACAAAGCTTAAAAACAGGCAATTTGGCAATATTTTGGCTAATATTGTTTTTTATTGAATATTACACCACACGCCACAAAAGTTTTGTGGCGTGTGGTGTGGCGATGACAAAAGTGTTAATTGTTGTTTGTGAAAATTTTATCAATCCGTTTGGCTAACTTTTTAATGTCGGCTTGTTTGTAGCCGCGGGTGGTGACGGCATAAGTTCCCAAGCGAATACCGGAGGGGTTGAAGGGGCCGCGCGGATCATTGGGGATGGTGGAGCGAGACACCAGAATTCCGGCCGCGGCCAATTTTTGTTCAGCTTCCTTGCCGGTTAAATTTTTATTAGAGAGGTCAACCACCATCAAGTGATTATCGGTGCCGCCGGAAATGATGCGGTAATTAAGTTTAAGTAATTCGGCGGCCAAAGCGCGGGCGTTGGCGATGACTTGTTTGGCGTAAGTTTTGTATTTGGCGCTCGCGGCTTCTTTCAGGGCGATAGCGATAGCGGCGATATTGTTGTCGTGCGGGCCACCTTGAAAGCCGGGGAAGACGGCCTTGTCAATCGTTTCAGCCAAGTCGCGGCGACATAAAATCACGGCTCCGCGCGGACCCCAAAAACTTTTGTGAGTGGTAAACATGACCACGTCGGCATAAGGCACGGGGCTGGTTAGTTGGCCGGTTGCCACCAGTCCGGCGATGTGAGAAATATCAGCCAAAAGATAGGCCTTGACCGAGTCGGCGATTTTTTTAAAGGCGGGCCAATCAATATCTCGGGCATAGGCCGAGAATCCGGCCACGATGAGCTGCGGTTTTTCTTTGTTGGCCTGCGCTGCCAGCTGTTTCATGTCCAGACGACCCGAGGCATCCAATTCGTAGCCGATTTGTCGGTACAATTTGCCGGAAGCGTTGACGTGATGACCGTGCGACAAGTGGCCGCCGTGCGCCAGTTTGGCGCCCATAATTTTATCGCCCGGTTTTAAGAGGGCCGAATAAATTGCCAGGTTGGCCGGACCGCCGGACAGGGGCTGAACATTGGCATGTTCGGCTTTGAATAATTTTTTGGCGCGCTCAATGGCCAAAGTTTCAATTCTATCAATATTTTCGTTGCCGGGATAGTAGCGTTTGCCAGCGTAACCCTCGGAGTATTTATTGTTTAACACCGAACCCAAGGCCTCTAAGACGGCCGCGGAAGCATAATTTTCCGAAGCGATCAAGCTGATCATGTCGGTCTGGCGTTTGGTTTCGGCGCTGATCAGTTTAAAAATTTGCGGATCGGCTCGTTTGATATGTTGATACATAAATTTGGCCCTAAGGGCAGAATTCTTTAATTTTATCAGCCGCCTGGCTGTATTTCAGTTTATCAGCTTCACGCAAGTCTTGGCAACCGTCGGCGGTTTGTTGCAGAGAGATTTTGGACAACCCTCGATAAAAATAGGCCTCCGCGGCCGGATATAAATCAATGGCGCGGTTATAGGTGATCACGGCTTCTCGGTGCAGACCCAACTCATATTGGGCTTTGGCCAAGCCGGCGCCCAGATAAATGTAATAAAAATTGTCATCGGGACGGCTGATATTGACGGCGGTTTGATAATCAGCCAAAGCGGCCCAGCGATTATCAAGTTGCCAAAACACGCCGGCGCGGTTGTAGTAAAACATGGCCTCGTGCGGACCCAGGGCGATGGCTTGATTGTAATATTTGATCGCCGTCAGATAGTCCTCCTTGTTTTTAGCCACAGCCGAGGCGATGTTGTTGTAAGTGAAATAATTGCCGGGCGCGAGGTCCAGAGATTTTTGATAGTAGGTCATGGCCTGGTCAAAATCGCCGGCCCGGCTCAAAGCATTGCCCAAGTTGTTGTAAACATTAACCGTTTTCGGATCATGGCGCATGACATCGGTCCATAAATCCAGGTTGCTCTGCCAAACCCAAACGCGCATTTTGGTTAGAAACGCCAAGAAGGCGGCGGTGCAGATTACAAAGATCACAAGCCAAGGCCGGACGGCGCGCCGATGTTGCCACAGCCAAACAACGGCCAGCGCGATCAGCCAAAAATAAGCCAGGCCGGCCAGGTAAACGTAGCGATCGGCCGCGATAGTCGGACTGAATATTTTAAAAGGCACGGTTGGCGCTGCGAGCGCGCAGTAGAAAATTACCAGCCAGATTGCCCGGCGGCGTTGTCGTTTGGCCAGCCACAGCCCGGCCACGCCCAAGAGCATCAGAATCGCGGCGGCGTAAAAGGTCCAGGGCAACCACGGCCCCGTGAGCGGCGGTAAAGGATAATAGGCCGACAAGTCATAAGGTAACAATAATTTTTTTAAATAAAAAAACAGAGAGTAGGGCAGAAAGAATATTTTATGCCACCATTGGTAATTGACGGGCGACAGCACTTCCGACAAATGTCGGCTGCGCAGAGCAACGGCGCCAAAGAGGCCCGATAGAACGAAAAAGGGGATTTTATCCAGCCACAACCATCGGCTGTTGGGGCGGCGTTGATAATAATCAAGGCCCAGCAAGATCACAGGCAGACCGATAATGACAACTTTGCTGAAGAGAGCGGCGGTAAAGAAAAACAGGGCGATCAGATAAGTCCGCCAGTTTGGTCGGCGTTGATAGAAAGTGTAGGCGATCAGGCAGGCCAAAGCAAAGCCGGCCGCCAGCAGATTACTGCGCGCCGACACCCAGGCCACGCTTTCCACTTGTAGGGGGTGCAGGGCGAAAAGGGCGGCGCCGATGAGGGCGATGGCGCGACGGCCGAACAAACGTCTGCTCAGCCAGTAGACCAGAACGATGTTGATTAAATGCAAAAGCAAGCTGTCGGCGTGCAAAAAAATAGGAGTATCGTGCCATAGTTTATTTTCCAGGGCGAAGGACAAGCTGGCTAAGGGTTGATACATGCCCAAGTAAAAACTGGAAAACATTTTTTGCGTACTTGGCCAGGTTAAAGTTTTGATGTCTAGATTATTGGTGATTTGAAGATGGTCATCCCAGTCCACCAGTCCACCGGCCAGAGAGCCGAGGTAAGAAAAAACGGTTAAAAGCAAGATTGCCGCCAGAGCGATGGCGGTCAGAGCGCGTTGATGAGCGAGCAACGATTTTATGGACATAGTTCTTGTTGCAAAGACCTGGCTGGTTCAAAGCCGGCTTGAACGGCCAAACGGGCTTCCCGGCAGGCCTCGTCGGTTTGCTTCAGGGCCCGGAAGGCCAGGGATTGATTCATGTGAGCCATGGCGAAATCGGGCGAGAGCCGTAACGTTTGTTGATAATCGGCGATGGCCGCCGGAAATTGTTTAAGCGTCAAATAGCAATTGCCGCGATTGAAAAAGACCGCGGCGGACGAATTATTTTCCAACTCCAAAGCCCGAGAAAAATCAGTGATGGCCGCTTGACAGTTGTTTAAAGCCACTTGCGCGTTGCCGCGATTATAATAAAACAAAGCGTAATCCGGAACTGATCGGATGGCCGTGTCAAAATCAGCCAGGGCCTCTCTGGATTGATTGAATTCTTCCAAAAGCAATGACCCGCGATCATTGTGGGCCATGGCGAATTTACTGGAAATTTGCGGCGTATACAGGTCGATGGCGCGATTCAAATCTTCCAGGGCCGCCGCTTTTTGTTTGGCTTGCCGCAGAATGTCGGCGCGCAAAAAATATAAATCGGCCGTGTGAGACGCCTGGCCGATGGTGCGATTGAAAAAGGTCAAATTGTCTTGCCATAAGGCGGTTTGTCTGTAAGATAAATAACCCCAAAAAAGCAAAAGAGCCACAACCGCCAAAATCAGGAAACGTTTCAACCGGGGAGTCGCCGGTTTTAACCAATGGCCGGCCACTAAAACCAACCCGAGCATAGGCAGATAATTATAGCGATCGGCGGTTATTTGTTCTCCGATGGGAATGATTTTTAAGACGAGCAGCAGGTTGGCCGCAAACCAACTCCAGCCAAAAATGACTATTTTGGATAATCGGCGTCGCCAAACGATCAGGCCGGCGACGGCTATAATTGTTAAAGCGGCTGTTAAGTAATACGGCCAGGGTAGCCAGGGATTGGCCGGCGGATAAATATAGTAAGCCGATAAATTAAAGGGCGCCAAAAATTTGATCACATAAAAACCCAGAGAACTTAAAATCGTCACCGCATAGTTAAGCGGTTTAAAATAATACCACAGTTGGAAAGTCAAATGTTTGGCATCGCTGCGACCGACAAAAGTCAGCCAGGCGAAGACTGCAGCAATCAGGAAAAAGGGCAGTTTGTCGCGCCAGGCGTTTTTTAAATTACGGCCTTTCAGGTAATCCAACAGCGGCATGATTAGAGGAAAAATCAAGCCGCTGGCTTTGCTGAGAACCGCCAAAATAAAATAAAGCAGGGTCAGCCACCAGGTACGCCGTTTTCCACGGTCGACATAATTGAGATAACTGATGGTGGCCAATAAAATAAAACAATTGGATAGCAGGGCGCTGGTGGCTGAAGCCCAGGCCACCGCTTCCACGTTCATGGGGTGTAAGCCCAGGACAGCGGCGGCCAGCAGGGCTAGCCAGTCGGATTGTTTCAAAATTTTGAACAGTCGCCAGACCAACCAAGCATTGAACAGGTGCAGAATTAAAGAGGCGCCATGGAAAGCCAGGGCAGCAGGACCGAATAAATTATAAAGCAAGGCGTAAAGCAGGGAGGATAGGGGCTGATACATGCCAACGTAAAAGGTGGAAAAAATATTATACAGATTGCTCCAGCTAAAATGTTGAATGTCCGGATTGGCCACGATTTGTAGATTGTCATCCCACAAAAGAAATTGGTTTGTCAGCGATGACCAGTAGACCGCGACGGTGGCCGCGGCAATAGCCAAAAAGCCAAGGCCGCGCCGCAAGCGAGTGGCCGAGAATTTTAATTGCCAGACGCGCCAGACGGCTTCCCAGACAATCCCGCCCCGCAGCTTCGATCGGCCGTTTTGACGCTCTTCAAAAATGATAGGCGTTTCTAAAAAGCGGGCGCCGGATTGCAATGCCAAAGTTTTCAATTCAATCTGAAAACAGTAGCCGTTGGCTTTGGCCGGCAATAATCGTTGCAAAAAATCCAACCGCCAGCCGTTAAAACCACCAGTCAGATCGCGGATGGGCGAACCCAAAATCAATCGGGCGTATAAACTACCGCCGCGGCTGATCAGGCGTCGGCTGAATGGCCAATTTTTAACGCCGCCGCCGTTAACATAGCGCGAGCCAACGATCAAGTCGCGATCGTTCAAGGCCTTTTTAATGGTTGGTAGATAGACGGGTGAGTGGGAAAAATCGGCGTCCATTTGAATCACGGCTTCAAAGCCGCGTTCGCGGGCCCAGACAAAACCGGCCTGGTAAGCCGGACCAAGGCCCTGTTTAAGAGGACGATTGAGCAGGTGAAGCGCCGGGTATTTTTCTTGCAAAGCCATTACTTTGGCGGCCGTGCCGTCCGGCGAGCTGTCGTCAACCACCAATACTGCCAAGTCGCAGTCCAGCTGAAAAATGTCGGTCAGCAAAGAAACAATGTTGGTTGCTTCGTTATAAGTCGGAATAATGATTAATGTTTTCATGGTTTTAATTTTTTGATGAGATAAGTTTGGCGCAAATGGTAACCTAATTTGCGATAATAATCGCGAACGCCTACGCCGGCGATAACGGCCAGTTGTCGGTAGCCGGCCAGACAGGCGATGGTTTCGGCTTGACACACCAAGAGCTTGCCCAGGCCCCGGTGTTGCGCGCCGCGGCCGCGTTGTCCTTTGGTGATTAAACGACCGTAAACATGAAGTTCTCTCAGCCAGGCGGTCTGAGCGAACGGCCCGTCTTGGCCAAGGCGCAGGCGGGCAAAGCCATACAGTTGGCTTTTGTCGGCCGAAGAAAAGTTGATAAAATATTCATCGCCTTCGTTGGCGCGATATTTGATGACAAACAACTTGGCCTGACGCGCCTGAAAGGCGGCCTGGCCGACTTCCCGACACCTGATGCAACGGCATCGGGTACCGGCTTGAGCGAGCAGTTGACGCAGATTAGCCAGCTTGTTACCGGCCACAATATCGGCAACAGGAATATCGCGAATCAGACGGATGATGCGAACATAAGGCGGAATGATTTTTTTGCAGGCGACAATCAAATTTTTCAGTTCATTGTCGGCGTATGGCTGGTAGCGTCCGCCTTGCCACCAATGATACAATAAACTGCCCTTAGTGACCACGGTTGGATAAAATTTAATTTGGTCGGGATTAAAATCATTGGCTTGAAGAGGCAGTCGAATAAAGCTTTGCCACTTGGCCTTAGAAACGCGCGCGGTAATTTTTAATTCGGCCGTATCTTGATCCGGACTAAACATGGCTTGAAACATTTTTAAATCGTGGGCCGGAGCGCTGCCGGGCAGAGCCGGCATAAAATGATAAGTGACTTTGAAGCCGAAATTTTTAAGCTTGGCGGTGGCCTGCCTGATGCCGGCTACGGTATCATCGCGTCGGTTGAGACGCAAAATTTTGTCATCTAAGATTTGCGCGCCCAGCTCCACCCTGGTAACGCCCAAAGCCCGCAAACGCCACAGCTCGTCAGGAGTGATGTGATCCGGTCTGGTTTCTACGGTGACGCCGACGATTTGGTGACGGGCGGTTTCATTATTTTTTTGCGCCAAAAGCAACTGTTGTCGCAGTTTGGCCAAGGGCGTTTGTTGGTTGACGGTTCGCTGTTTGACATTTTTTTCATAATCATTGGCGGCACGAAAACACTCGGCGACAAACCAAATTTGATATTCCATCGGCAGGGCCGACCAGGTGCCGCCGATAATGATTAGTTCTATTTTGGTGGGTTGATGACCGTTGGCAGTTAGAGCGGACAGACGATATTGAATCTGTTGATAAGGGTTGAAATGGCAATGCAGGGCGCGACTGACCGCCGGTTCGTTTTTCAGATAGCTGCGGGGCAGTCCTTTTTCTTGCGGGCAATAAACGCAACGGCCCGGACATTTGAACGGCGCGGTCAAGACGGCCACCGGCGCCACGCCCGACAGCGTTCTGACCGATCGTTTAGTTAAAAGAGATAATAAATTCGGCTTGTCCGCATGACTGTTTTTGATGGCGGCGATCAAATCGGAATTTAAAGGCAGCGGCAAATGGAATTTTTTAGCCAATCGTCTTTTGAGACGCGATAAATCCTGGTGAGTGGCTGGGTTGGCTTGCAATAATTCAGTCGACGCTGCCGGTGGCAGTTTGGTCATGACTTTAAAAAAATGTTATAATAAAACAAAGGCATTAAAAAAAGTTGCATTTTTAGCAATATCTAAATTTAACCATAAAATTATGACAAAAACAAGCTGGAAAATCGCCGTTCTGCTCTTGGCGGTCGCGACATTCATGCCATTCGCGGCCCGAGCTTTTTCGGTTAAGACCGATGATATCGTGACCATTAAAGCCGGAGAGACTGTTGACGGCAATCTTTACGCCGCCGGCGCCAACATCGTGGTGGACGGAGAAGTTAAGGGCGACTTGATTTGCGCCGGCCAATCGGTGGTGGTGAACGGTCAGGTGGACGGAGATGTTTTGTGCGCCGCACAAAGCATTAATTTACTCGGTCCGGTCAACGGCAATGTGCGTGTCATTGGCAGCAACCTTAATTTCGATAACCGCATCGGCAGGAATGTCATGGCCTTTGGTTCCACGGCGGTTGTGGGCGCCAAAACTGAAATCGGTTCGGATATGCTGACAGCCGTTGGTTTGCTAACCGTTAACGGCGCGATTAAAGGCAATCTGCACGGTTTGGCCAGTTTGGCCGCCATCAATGGCCGGGTTGATCGCGATGTGTCTTTAACCTTGGATGAAAGCCGCTCCGGTAAAAATTTAACCCCGTCTTCCGGTTTGATTGTTAATGACGGCGCTCAAATAGGCGGTAACCTGGATTACACTTCCGCTTTGACCGCCACCATTGTTAAGTCGGATAGTATCGGCGGCAAGATCAACCATAGTTTGCCGGATCAGACGGCCAGGGGGCGGATGCTGATCGGTTTGGCCTTCGTGTGGTTGTGGTGCAAAGTTATCGGTCTCTTGGGCGCTTTGTTGATCGGTTTGGTTTTGGTTTTATGTTTCAGAAATCGTTTGGTTGAATGGCTTGATAAATTGATTGTTAAGCCCGCCCAAACTATTGGCTGGGGCGCCGTGATTTTAATTGTTACGCCGATTGTCGCGGTGTTTCTGGCTCTGACCATGGTGGGATTGCCCCTGGCCGCCTTAGTGGCTTTGGTGTTTTTTGCCGGTTTATTGCTGGGCAAGGTTTTGATCGCTATTTTTGCCGGTTTGTTGATTATGGGACGTTACCGACACAAACGAGCCAAGAACGGAGCTAAAACGGAAACTGTCGGTAGCTTGTTGTTGGCTATGATTGTCGGCGTGGTCATCACTTCGGCTTTATTTACCATTCCTTTGGTGGGTTGGATTTTGGAAATCATGGCCAGAATGTGGGGGCTGGGCTTTATCTGGTTGTCGGCGAAAAGAACCTGGTTTAAGTAAAATTATTTTTTTAAGGCCGTCCGCGGGGGCGGCCTTTTATTTTTTGCCAATAAAGTTTATTATAAAATCATATGATAACCAAACCGGAAGTTTTTAAGGCCTATGACTTGAGAGGCATTTATGGCCTTGATTTTGATGAAGAACTCGCTTATAAGCTGGGCTTGGTTTTTGCCGCCTGGCTTAGGCGGACACTTAATCAGAGCGCGGTCGGTGTCGTCGTGGCTTCTGATTCCCGTTTGTCTTCACCGGTTTTAAAACAAGAATTGACCAGGGGACTCGCGGCTGGCGGCGCCAAGGTGGTAGACATCGGTTTGGCGCCAACGCCGACTTTTTATTTTGCCGTGGCTCATTATCACTATGACGGCGGCATTCAGGTCAGCGCTTCTCACAATCCTAAAGAATACAATGGTTTTAAGGTGGTGGGTCGGGGAGCCAAACCCTTGGGTCGGGATAGCGGTTTGGAAGATTTAAAAGAGGCGGTTTTAGCCAATGAGCCGGCGCCGGTGGCCCGGGCCGGACAGGTGGAAGGCCGCGCCGATGTTTTGGCTGATCAGGTAGAACATGATTGGTCTTTGGCCCACACGGAGTTGATCAAGCCCTTATCGGTGGTGGTTGATACCGCCAATGCCATGGGCGCTTTGTATTTTGATGAATTGTTTAAGCGTCTGCCTTGTCGGTTGACTAAAATGAACTGGCAGCTGGATGGTAATTTTCCGGCGCATCCGGCCGATCCTTTCAAACGGGAAAATTTGGTCGCCTTATGCCGAGAGGTGGTGAGTCGTCACGCCGATTTGGGAATTTCCACCGACGGCGACGCCGATCGTATTTTTTTCGTGACGGAAAAAGGGCAGCCGGTGCCGGCTGATATCACCAGGGCGATTCTGTGCCGTTTGTTTTTAGCCGACAACCCCGGCGCTAAAATCGGCTACGATATTCGGCCCGGACGGATTACCAGAGAAACAATTCAACAGTGTGGCGGCCAGCCGGTTTTAACGCGAGTCGGCCATACTTTAATTAAGGATCAGATGCTTAAAGAAAAAATTTACTTTGCCGGCGAGTCTTCCGGACATTTCTTTTTGAACATGAGCGAAGGGTGCTACGAAGTGCCATTGGTGGTAACTTTAAAAATCTTGGCGGCTTTGTCAAAAAGCGGCCAAACTTTCAGCGATTATATCAAGCCCTATGAAAAATATTGGCATTCCGGAGAAATCAATCAGCGCGTTAGCGATCCGGCGGACAAGATCGCCTTGGTCAAGGCGACTTATGCCGACGGTCGGCAAAACGAACTGGACGGCATTTCCGTGGAATATGACGATTATTGGTTTAATGTGCGCGCTTCCAATACCGAACCCCTGTTGCGTTTGAATTTAGAGGCCGTTAGTCGCGAGATTATGGAGAAAAAGCGCGACGCCCTGCTAACTTTGTTGCGTTCCTGATTTTTATATATTTTTTGTGTTCTTTGAAAGGATATTAAAATGATCGATAGCGCCAAAATGGTGGTTTACGCAGGCCGATCCAACCCCGGATTGGCAAGGAAGATTTGCCGTTATTTAGATAACGGTTCGGGTTCGAATGACATGGTGCTTAATTCAAATTTTAGCGACGGGGAGGTCAGAATTGAATTTAAAGACAACATTCGTTTAAGGGATGTGTTTTTGATCCAATCGACTAATCAGCCGGATCAAAATTTGATTGAATTGTTATTGATGATCGACGCGGCCAAGCGGGCGTCAGCCGCCAGAATCACGGCTGTCATTCCGTATTTTGGTTACGGACGCCAGGATCGCAAAGACGAATCCCGGGCGCCCATCGCCGCTTCTTTAATGATTAAAATTTTGGTTGCGGCCGGCGCCAACAGGATTATCACCATGGACTTGCACGCCGGGCAGATCCAGGGTTTCGCGGACATTCCCATAGACAACCTGTACGGCAAACCGGTTTTGGTTAAATATGTTTTGGAATATTTTGCCGGACGTTTGCATGAAGTGGTTGTCGCTTCGCCGGATGTCGGTGGCATCAAGCGGGCCAGGGCTTATGCCAAAAAAATAAACAATGCGCCTTTGGTGATTGTGGATAAGAGGCGGCCCCAGCCCAATGCCGTGGAGGTGGTCAACATCATCGGAGAGGTAAAAAATAAAATCGTCTTGGTTATAGACGATATTATTGATACCGCCGGCACTTTTGTTGACGGCGCCAAAGCCATTGTGGCGGCTGGTGCCCAGGAGGTTTATGGCGTCTGCACTCACCCGGTTTTGTCGGGCGGGGCTGTTGATCGTTTAATCAGTTCGCCGGTAAATTCTTTGTTGGTAACCGACACCATCAGTTTATCAAATCAAGCTTTGATCTGTCCGAAAATAAAGGTGGTATCCGTCGCCAACATCATCGCCGAGGCCATGCTGCGCAGCCGCACCGGTGAGTCGGTCAGCGACTTATTTAATTAAAAAAACAAGGGCAATTACTTTGCCCTTTTTTGTTTGATTAAGATTTCATTATCGTGTTAAAGTTTGTGCGAAAGCGTTCCGCGCGGTTGAGGCGATAATGCTCCATTATTTCCTCCGTGTTTGGTTGTCTTTCTAGTTGCAAGTCTTTGGCCGTAAACAGAATATGATCACAGCCAAACATTTCTTTAAGTTGCAAGGCCTGAGCTAATTGAAAGGGGTGGATATCCGGGACATTATCAAAAACCAATCCTAAGTGGTCTTTAATGGTCGCGAAATAGATATCTTCCCTTTCTTCTGCCGACAGCTCCCGGCCCTTGATAGCTTGCGTTAATTTAATTTTGACATTACCCAAGTCTTCTAAGGCCTCGGCAACCTTCAGCAGCTGTTCTGTAACCAGTTTGCTATTCATTTTCCTGCTCCTTGTAAGGTGCTATAATCCTAAATTATTTTTGACTTTATTGATGGTGGCCAGAGCGACCGGATGCAGTTTGGCGGCATGATCGTCCAAAAGCTCATCAATACCGCGATCGCTAAAGCTGTTAAATTTATTTTGAAAAGCGGCGAGGAAGCGACTGACCAGTTCGGACAAGTCGTTTTTAAAATCGCCATAACCGCGGCCGGCATATTTTTTCTCCAGTTGTTTGACGGTGAGGTTGCTTATCAAGGAATAAATTGTCAGGAGATTGCTGATGGCCGGCTGTTCGGTCGGGTCGTATTTGACAGCGGAGCCGGAATCGGTCACGGCGCGTTTGATTTTTTTGGCGGCCGCGGCCGGTTCATCCAACAGAGCCACGTAGTTGGCCGGAGAAGCGGCTGACTTGGACATTTTTTTACTCGGATCATCCAGGCCCATAATGCGAGCGCCGGCCTGGCGAACAACCGCCTTGGGTACGGCAAAGACGGGACCGAAGCGGTGGTTAAAGCGTTTGGCCAAATCGCGGGCTAATTCCACGTGCTGCAACTGATCTTCGCCGACCGGTACCAGCTCGGTTTGATACAATAAAATATCAGCCGCCATCAAGACCGGATAGTCAAATAAGCCAACGCTGACATTGGTTTTTTGGTCAGATTTGTCTTTAAACTGGGTCATGTTCGCCAGGTCGCTCATACGGGCGGCGGCGCAATTTAAAATCCAGGCCAGTTCGGTGTGTTCTTTGATGTCTGATTGCTGAAAAATCACAGAGCGTTTGGGATCGATGCCGGCTGCCAGATAGATTTTAACAATATCCAAAATTTGCCGTCGCAAATGTTTGGGATCCTGTTCCACGGTAATGGCATGATAGTCAACCACGCAAAAAATGCAGCGGCCGGTGTTTTGCAAATCCAGCCATTGCGTCAAAGCGCCCAAATAGTTGCCCAGGTGAAAATTGCCGCTTGGTTGCACGCCGGAAAAAACGACGGGTTTTATTTTGGCCATATTATTAGTTTATAGTTTTATGCGTTCGGAGTAAAGAGGCCTCACAACTCCCAATTGGGTTTGATTTGGACCTTGTTTAAGGCCGTGGTTTTTTTTCCGTGTGGCCATTGCCGGTAAGCGGCGCTGGCAATCATGGCGGCGTTGTCGGTGGTATAGGCGAGTGGCGGGCAATAAAAATTAACAGACGGGCAGGTTTTTTTTAAGGTCGCCGGCAGTTTTTGGCGCAACAGTTCATTGGCGGACACCCCGCCCGACAGGATAACGGTTTTAGCTTTATATTTTTGAGCGGCCTTAATGGTTTTGTCGGTTAAAACATCAATAATAGCCGCTTGATATTCAGACGCGTAAGCCGGCACGCGTTTGTTCCAGTGTTGGTCTTTGGCCAGGGCGTAGAGCAGGGCGGTTTTTAGTCCGGAAAAAGAAAAATCCAGGCCCTGATCTTTGATCATCGGCCTGGGCAGCGGCATCACCGCCGGGTCAACGGCGGGGTTAAAAAGAGTGGCCGCCTTGGCTATGGCCGGGCCGCCCGGGTAGCCAAGACCCAGAAGTTTGGCGCCCTTGTCAAAGGCCTCGCCGGCAGCGTCGTCGCGGGTTTCGCCGATGGTGTGAAAGGCCAAGTGTTTGGTCATTAAAACCAATAGATTATGACCACCGCTGACTGTTAAAATGACAGCCGGAAATTTGATGTCGGGCGAGTGGTCGGCCAAAAAAACAGAGTAGATATGCCCGGCAATATGGTTGATTGGCAAAAGGGGCAGTTGCCAGGCGTAAGCCAGGGCTTTGGCGGTTTCCACGCCGACCAGAAGTGAGGTGGCCAGTCCCGGTCCGGCGGTTACGGCCAGCATGCCCAGACCTTTGGGCTTATGCTGACGGTCAAAAGTCAAGCCGGCCTGAGATAGGGTTTTTTGCACTACCGGCAGAATATTTAAAATATGTTCTCGGGCGGCCAACTCCGGCACCACGCCGCCGTAAGGCCGGTGTAGTTTAATTTGTGATGAGACAATGTTGGACAAAACCTGAAGGCGTTGACACCGGCCTTCAACCACGGCCGCGGCCGTTTCATCGCAGCTGCTTTCAATGGCTAAAATTTTCATCATATTCACATCTTAACATTTTCAAGCAATCTGGCAACTTTATTAAAAATATTCATCTTGACAAAGCCCATTTTTTTATTTAATATGGGTTTTATCCAATGATTTGGAAATTTTCAATTATTTTTTGTTGGCCCCTTCGTCTAACGGTTAGGACACCGGGTTTTCAACCCGATAACAGGGGTCCGACTCCCCTAGGGGCTACTTCAACAAGCGCCGTTAGCTCAGCTGGTAGAGCAGCTGCCTTTTAAGCAGAAGGTCACTGGTTCGAACCCAGTACGGCGTACCAAAAATCCGATAGCGGATGTCGGACTAACCATAATAAAAACCGTCAGCCATGAGTCGGCGGTTTTTTGGCGGCCTTGCTCTTAGACCGGCTTTATTATATGATGAAACCAAAAGGGATTTAATTTAATCATATGTTTGCCAACAACGCTTCAAGAAGTAATCGCCCGTCAGTGGACGATATTATCGCCCAAAACACCTCGCCTTTGGCCGTGCCCGGTCGGCGTAGTTTTGGTTGGTTGAATTTGGGACTGCTGTTATTGGTTTTGGCTTTAATCGGCACCTTGGTTAAAGTCTATTTCAGTTATCAGGAGGTTAAAATTGCCAAAGATAATTTGGAAAAAAATGCTCGTTTATCAACGAGCGACCCGGCCGGTTTAAGCGATGAGGATTTATTGGCCTACTTGGGTCAAAGAGTTTTATTGCCGGACGGCCGGCCGGCGATTTCCACCATCAAGGACGTGGACAATTTGAAACAACACGATCAATTTTTCACCAAAGCGGCCAATGACGACAAATATATTCTGTATAATCACGAAGCCGTTATTTATCGTCCATCCATTGATAGAATTATCAATTTCGCGCCGACCGGCGATTCCAGTTTAGCCACCGGCGAGTCGGCAACCAGCACCGAACCAATGGCGATCAGTAAGGAAAAGCTGACGGTTGAGGTTAGAAACGGCACCGAGGTGGCCGGTTTGGCCGCCAAGTGGAAAAGTCGCTTGGCAGACGCCGGGCAATACGATGTGGCTAAAATCGGCAACGCCAGCCAAGACACCTATACCCAAACTTATCTGATTAACCTGACCGGCAAAGATGTTTCGGCTTTGGAACAGATTGTGGGAGTTTCCGCTAGCGTCACCATGCCCGCGGGCGAGGCCACTAGCAGTCAGGACGTTTTATTAATTGTGTCTAAATGAAATAGTTGCAAAACTACTTTGGCTGCAATTTCCCCTTTTTGGCCAATACTTCGTCAAACTGCGCCAAATGATTTTCACCGTAGCCGGGGCTACGTCTCAAATCATTATAGCTGGTTTTCCTCGTCTTGACCGAAAAGTTTTAAATTTCGCTGTAAAGAAGTTTTGCCACCATTTCAATAAATTTTTTATTATGCCCAAAAAGACAACTCAGGAAGAGCCAATCGTCGCCGGCGTGGCCGTTGATTGGGTTAAAACCGTTTTGGCGGTTTTATTATTCGTTTCTCTTATCGCCTCAGGGGTTTTGTATTGGCAATATCGCGATGTCAAAAAGGTCTTGACCGATTTGCGGGACCCGGCGGTTCAACAAGCTAAAATAAAGACTGAGACAGCGGCTTTGATATCCAGAGTCGGACAGCTAATGGTTTTGCCGGAAGGCGAACCCACCGTGGCCACGGTGATTGATAGCGAGACCTTGGCCAAAGAACAATCTTTTTTCCGCGACGCGCATAATGGCGACAAAGTTTTGATTTATAAGGATAAGGCCATTTTATACGATGAAGCCAATAATCGCATTGTCAATGTCGGTCCGGTGGTCATGGCTGGCGGTCAAGCGGAGAGTGGCGCGCCGGTTAATCTGGAAATCAGAAACGGCAGTAAAAAAATCGGCGCCGCCAATGACCTCGGCGACAGTCTGAAAAAAGAGGGCTGGCGGGTGGCAAGCGTTGGCAATGCCGTCACGGCCGAATATCCGGAAACTGTGATTGTTAATTTGACCGGCCGCGACATCAGCGCCTTGGCTCAGGAATTACAAGCCAAGGTAACTGATCAATTGCCTGACGGCGAGGCGACCAGCAGTCAGGACGCGGTCATTATTTTAGGCAATAAATAATATGGATAAGTACGACGCGGTAATTATTGGCACCGGACCGGCCGGTTTGATGGCTCAAGTTTACGCCATCCGTTATAATTTGCGTGTTGTTTCGGTGGGGGGGGTGAGCGGCGGTTTAATGACGGAAACGCATAAAATTTGCAACTGGCCCGGCGAAATTGCCATCACCGGAGCCGATTTGGCCAACAAAATGGTGGCGCAAGTCAAAGCCATGTCTGGTGAAATCATCACCGATCAGGTGGTTGGTTTGCATCGCCAAGGCGATGACTGGGAAGTGGCCACGGCGACCAGAAAAATGCTGACAGCCCGGGCAATAATTGTGGCCACCGGCAACGCCCACCGTAAATTAGGTTTGGCCGACGAGGAAAGATTGCGCGGTCGCGGCGTGACTTATTGCGCCACCTGCGACGCGCCTTTTTACAAAGGTCGAACCGTGGCAGTGATTGGCGGGGCTAACAGCGCCCTCACTTCGGCTTTGTACTTGGCCGAACTCTGCCCCAGGGTTTATTTGATTTATCGGAGCGAAATTTTAAAAGGCGAACCGGCCTTGATTGATGAAATCAAGCGGCATCCTAACATTGTTTTGGTCGGCCAAACCAATGTCACCAAACTTTTGGGCGAAGATCGTTTGATCGGCTTGACTTTGGATAAACCCTTTGATAATCAAGCGCAGTTAAATATAGATGGCGTTTTTATTGAAGTTGGTATTGAACCGCAAGTCGCTTTGTTTAAAAATTTGGGCGGTGAGTTGGATGAATTTAACAGAATTAAAGTCAAAACCGACCAGTCCACCAGTCTGCCCGGGTTGTGGGCGGCCGGCGATATCACTGACGGTTCCAACGGCTTTCGTCAGTTAATAACGGCCTGCGGCGAAGGCGCTGTGGCCGCCGATAGCGTTTATAATTTTTTGCGCGCCAAAAAAGCTGAAAGCTAAACACCAAACTAGCGTATGTGATTGTTAGCCCCTAAAAACCGCCTAAGGGCGGTTTTAATCGTTGAGCTGATTATTGATTACCGGAGCCAGTTCTTTGATAGCTTCTGCCAGGGGGCGGTTGAGCAAAACTTGGGCCAGTTGGCGCGTGCCCTGGCCTTGATAATTTTTAGTTAAAGCCAACGCGTCAAAATTTTTCAAACTGTAAACAAAAGCCAGGGTTTCCTGACCGCGGCTGATAAAAATAATCACCACTTCCAAAGTTGATAAATTGCCGATCAATTCCCGGGCCAGAGCGATTAAATCCTGACGTTTTAAATGCAGATCTTCAATGTCCTGATAATCAACGAATGTCCAGGCTAATTTTTCCTGACTGGCCACGCTGAGGTGAGTTAATCCGGCGCCCCATAATTTGAGAGTGTCGATTTTTTTATCGCGATACAGTCGGTTGACAATTTCTTCGCGTCGCGCTCCCAAATTCAGCAATTCAGCGGCCGCGCTCAAAGTGGCGGCGGCCAAGTTGGGATTTTTGAAATTATTGGTGGCGGCGATAATGCCGGCTAAAAGACAGGTGGCGATGTCGGCGTCAATCAGTTCGGTTTTATCGGCAAAAAGTTGCCAAACAACTTCTGAAACCGAGGTGGCTTTAGTGTCAATCAAATTGATTTGACCATAACCCTCGTTGGCCGCCTGGCAATCAATGTTGATAATGGCGGTTTGTTGCCAAAGACCCGGTTGTTGTTCATAAACAGACCCCAGGCAGTCAAAATCCGGACAACCCAGGGTAATGACCGCGTCATAGGGAAAGCCGTCGGCTTCAGTGGTTAAACTTTCCGGCGTCAGCATGCCCTCTTCCTGACTGATAATGACTTCCAAGTGTCCGGGCGTCAGACGGTATTTCAAATCTTTAACCGTCACCGCACCTGTGTCAAGGTGAATAACGAATGAGCGCGCTCCCTCCAGCGCCGGTTGAATAAAGGAAAAAAGCGGTAACCAGGATAGCTGGGTTTGTTTTTCGCCGGGATCGGCCGCCAAGGTTAAACGATGTTGTAGTTTAATCAATAGTTGCGATAAGGCCAGGCCGGATGCCAGACTGTCGCCCGGCCAGTGTTTGTTGATGACCACGGCCAAACGGTTGGCCGTGGTCAATTGACGCCAGAATTGTTCGTATTGAGTTAGCATTGATTTAATTGTAGGTAATAAGCTGGTAAAAGTAAACCATGGCCGCAACTCTGTCAAGCGAATTGACCTCAGAAAGATTTCTTTTTATAATGGGGAATAATTATAAGATAGAGGCCGGGGTGGCGAAATTGGTAGACGCACCTGCTTTAGGAGCAGACGCTTGACGGCGTGGAGGTTCAAGTCCTCTCCCCGGCACTGAGATTCGCATATCAAACATCGGAAAAAATAAACAACCGCGATTTTTCAGTTTAATCTATTTTTGTGTTATAATGATACCGATTTAACAATCAGTTTTTTATTTTTAGTTTTTTAAATTTTAAAATTTCTAAATTGAAAATAGTTTGGAAATTGAAAATTAACTTCATATGTCTAAGTTTATAAAATTTTTTCACGAGATTACCATCAAGGACGTGCCCAGGGTCGGCGGCAAAAACGCTTCTCTGGGGGAAATGTATCAGAAGTTGAGCGTTAAGGGCATTCACGTTCCGAACGGTTTTGCCACCACGGCCGCCGCTTACGATATTTTTTTAACGCAATCCGGCTTGAAAAAACAGCTTAAGGAAATTTTGGCCGGTCTGGACACTCGTCGGGTCAAGGACTTGGCGCGTCGCGGCGCGCGAGCGCGGCAGCTGATTGTCAAGGCGCAATTTCCCAAAAGTTTGGCTAAGGAAATTACCAAAGCTTATCGCAAATTGTCCGAACAATACGGTCTGTCCAATCTGCATGTGGCCATCCGTTCTTCGGCCACGGCCGAAGATTTGCCCGACGCTTCTTTTGCCGGCCAGCAAGAAACTTTTTTAAATGTTTCCGGAGCGGAAGACGTTTTGCACGCCACGCAAAGATGCATAGCTTCACTGTTTACCGACAGGGCCATTTCTTATCGGGTGGACAAGGGCTTCGATCATTTTAAAATCGCTTTATCGGTCGGCGTGCAGAAAATGGTCAGAAGCGATTTGGCCGCTTCTGGTGTTATGTTTAGTTTGGACACCGAATCGGGTTTTACCGGCACCGTGCTTATCAACTCCATTTACGGTCTGGGTGAAAATATCGTACAGGGCAAGGTGACGCCGGATGAATTTCTGGTTTTCAAGCCGACTATGGCCATTATTTCCCGTCAGGCCAGCCGCAAAAAAATAAAAATGATTTACGCGCACGACGGTCGGCGGACCGTCAAAGATGTTAAAGTGCCGGCGGCCAAACAGCATAAATTTTCCATCACCGATCAGGAAGTTTTAACCCTGGCCAAGTGGGCCATAGCCATTGAGGAACACTACGGCCGACCCATGGACATGGAGTGGGCCAAAGACGGCGCGGAAAACAAGTTATATATTGTTCAGGCCCGTCCAGAAACCATTCATAGCGTTCGCGATTACAGCGTGGTGGAGGAATACAAGTTGTTGCAAAAAGGCAGATTGCTTGCAAGCGGTAAAAGCGTTGGCAACAAAATCGGAGCCGGCGCGGTTAATAAAATTTTGGATGTCAAACAAATCAGCCGTTTTCAGCCCGGTCAGGTTTTGGTAACCGATATGACCGATCCGGATTGGGAACCGATTATGAAAATCGCTTCGGCCATCGTGACCGACAAAGGCGGCCGTACCTGCCATGCGGCCATTGTATCGCGCGAGTTGGGCATTCCCTGCGTGGTTGGCACGGAAAACGCCACGCGAGTTTTGGCGGCCGGCGACAAGGTCACCGTGGATTGCGCTCAGGGCGACGACGGTTTTGTTTACAAGGGGCAGTTGAAATTTCAGGTTAATAAAACCAGCATCAAGAATTTGCGTCGTCCCAAGAAAACCAAGGTCATGATGAATATTGGTTCGCCGGACATGGCTTTTGCCGCTTCTTTTATTCCCAATGACGGCGTCGGTTTGGCCCGCGAAGAATTTATTATCAATAATTACATTAAAATTCATCCCTTGGCTTTGATTAACTATAATAAACTGGCCGACCGCCGAGTTAAAAAACAAATCGCCGAATTAACTGTCGGTTATATCGACAAAAAACAATTTTTCATTGACCGTCTGGCCGAAGGCATCGCTCTGATCGCCGCCGCTTTTTATCCCAAGGATGTTATTGTTCGTTTGTCTGATTTCAAATCCAATGAATACGCCAATCTGATCGGCGGCGCGGCCTATGAGCCGGTGGAAGCCAATCCTATGATCGGTTGGCGCGGCGCCAGTCGTTATTACGATTCTAAATACGCGCCGGCCTTCGCCTTGGAATGTTTGGCTTTTAAAAAAGCGCGACAGCAGTTCGGTTTAACCAACATTAAAATCATGATTCCGATTTGCCGCACCGTGGAGGAGGGCGAAAAAGTTTTGGCGATTATGGCCAAACACGGTTTAAAACAGGGCGTGGACGGTTTGCAGGTTTACGTTATGGCCGAAATTCCCACCAACATTATCCTGGCCAATCGTTTCGCCAAAATTTTTGACGGTTTTTCCATCGGTTCCAACGACTTAACTCAACTGACCCTGGGCATTGATCGCGATGCCGGCAATCTGCATGTGGCCGGCGTGGCCAATGAAAACAACGAATCGATTAAAATCCTTATCAAGTATTTAATTCAGGCGGCCAAGCGCGCTCACCGCAAAGTTGGCATCTGCGGTCAGGCGCCCTCTGATTTTCCGGAGTTGGCCCGCTGGCTGGCCGACGAAGGCATTACCAGTATATCGCTTAATCCCGACACCGTCATTAAAACCACCATGGATTTGGCGGCTCATGAACGGCGTCATCACGCGCGCTAATCAATGGCCGGCGGTTGACGGATTTTATTTAAGGTGTTATGTTAAGGTGGTTTAAAATCGGTTAGGCGTGTCGGCGGTTGGCCGGATTTATTTTATAAAAATTATGAGGAAAATTTTGGCTTTTGGTTGGGAAATTGTTAAAATGGCGATCATTTCCCTGGCCATAGTTTTGCCCATCAGATATTTTTTGATTCAGCCCTTTTATGTTAAGGGCGCTTCCATGGAGCCGAATTTTCATGATAAAGAATATTTGATCATTGACGAAGTTAGTTATCAGTTTCACGCGCCTCTCCGCGGCGATATCGTGGTTTTTCGTTACCCCGACGATCCCCGGGAATATTTTATCAAACGGGTGATCGGTCTGCCTGGCGAAACTGTTAGCATTAAAAACGGCGGCGTTTTTATCACTAACGCCGAACACCCCGACGGTTTTCAATTGACGGAAAATTATTTGCCGGCCGACACCCCGACTTACGCTTACACTCAGGATCGGGTAACTTTGGGGCCGGATAGTTATTATGTTTTAGGGGATAACCGTTTGGCTTCCAAGGATTCGCGCAGTTTCGGCCCGGTGTCTAAAAATTTTTTGGTCGGCCGCGTTTGGTTTCGTGGTTTGCCTTTGGATCGCGCCGGCGTGGTTAACTCCGCGCAATACTAAGTTTATTTTTTATGCCCAAAATCAAAAAAAGCAAAGAGGAGGTGCCTAAAAAAATCAATCAAAATTTAGCTCGCGTCAAGGGGTTGAAAGACATTCTGCCGGAAGAGTATAAATATTGGGAGTTGGTTGGTCGCAAGGCCCAGGAAATGGGCAGAGTTTACGGCTTCAGACGTTGCGACGTGCCAGTTTTGGAGGGTCTGGAATTATATGAAAAGGGCTTGGGACGTTCGAGTGAGGTTTGCGCTAAAGATTTACTGTCTTTCGTGACCAAGAGTGGCGAGCGTTTGGCTTTGCGACCGGATGCCGCGGTCAGTTTGGCCCGTTCTTTTCTGGAACACGGCTTAATCAGTCCGGAAACCACCACCAAAAGTTTTTGGTTGGGTCCGGTTTTTGCTTTTGATCGCTATCAGGGCGGTCGCTTAAGGCAGTGGCATCAGTGGAGTTTGGATGTGTTAGGCGATTTTGGTCCGGCGGCGGACGCTCAACTGATGATGATCGGTTATAATTTCTTCAAAGAGCTGCAAGTGGAAGTCGATCTGCACATCAACAGTTTAGGTGATGCCGAGTGTAGGGAGAATTACGTTAAGGTGATTAACAATTATTTTAAAGAACGCGGCCGCAAATCAAAACTGTGTCCCGACTGCCGCAAGCGCCTTCTTAAACAACCCTTGTTGATTTTGGACTGTCGTGAGGAAAAATGTCAAGGGGTGGCCGCTGATTTGTCACCGATCGTGGACTGTTTGTCCGACGACAGCCGCAAACGATTTGAACAGGTTTTGGACTTTTTGGATAACTTGGGCATTCCCTATAATTTGGACACCAGATTGGTTTCGGTGCGCGGTTTTGATTTTTTCAGCAAGACCATTTTTGAATTTATGCCAGCCGGTGAAAATCGCAAGCATCTGTCTTTGGGCGGCGGCGGCAATTACGATCAGTTGATGGCCAAATTGGGAGGTAAAAACATCAAGGCCTGCGGTTTGGCTGTGGATTTGGAACGCGCCATTTCCCGCATTCGCAGCAAGAATATCAGCGTGGCTGAAAATCACGAAGCCGACATCTTTATCGCTCAAATCAGCGACGGCGCCAAACAAAAAGCCGCCATGCTGTTTGAGGAGTTGCGGCGGGCCGGTTTTAATGTCCGTGAGTATTTTATTTCCGATAGCTTGAAAGCTCAATTAGAGGAAGCGGAAAAGGCGAAGGTTAAATTTACTTTGATTTTGGGACAAAAAGAAATGATTGACGGCACCATTTTATTAAAAGATATGGAGTCGGGCGTGCAGGAAACGGTTGATTTAAGAAAGATTGTTAACGAACTTGACAAAAGAATGCATGTCGGTTAAATTAAATTTTTGGAACTAGAAAGGTTGGTGGATTATGGTTCAATTTAAAAGAAAAAAGGGTGAGAGTTTTGAAGCTTTTTTGCGGCGTTTTAACAAACGTTTGCAGCAAAGCGGCAAGCTAATGGAAGCCCGTAAGGCGTTATATGTCAAAAAAGACAAAAACGCCAATCAGAAAAGAAAAAGCGCTCTAATCTCCTTGGAATTACGCAAGAAAAAAGAATATCTGAGAAAAATCGGCAAGTTGGAAGAGTCTGGCCGCAGAAAATGGTAAAACAAAACCCCCGTTAACACGGGGGTTTTGTTGTGGGGATGGTGAAGACGTTAAATGGCGGGCAGTTTTCATTTGAGGCCGGGAATTATGCGTTTGATGTTGGACAGACTAAATTTACGGGCGAATTGTTTGATTCGTTCGCGGGCTTTGCGGGTTTTGACGAATTTTAACCAGTCATAATTGGGGCCGCGGCGATTTTTTTCCATGACAATTTCCACCATATCGCCGTTTTTAAGCTCGTGCGACAATTCCTGAATGTGGCCATTGATCATGGCTGAAGAGCATTTGTTGCCAACATCGGTGTGGACGGCGTAAGCGAAGTCAACCGGCGTGGCGCCGCGAGGCAAGTCGTAGACATCGCCCTTGGGTGAAAAAACAAAAATGCGATCTTTAAAGATGTTAAGTTTGACCTGGGTGATAAATTCATCGGTGTTTTTGGCTTCGCGTTGAGCGTCTAAAATTTCCTGAACCCAGCGCATGGGTTTTTCTGAAGGCGAGGCCAAGTGTTGTTTGTAGTGCATGTGAGCGCTTAAACCATAAAGCGACTCCTCGTGCATTTCTTCGGTGCGGATTTGAAATTCCGTGGCTTTGCCGCCCGGGCCAAAAACCGTGGTGTGCAAACTGCGGTAACCATTGGGTTTGGGTACGGCGATATAATCTTTAAAACGGTTGTAATTTGGTCGCCACAAATTATGGATCAGACCCAAAACATTGTAGCAGTCGGCCGTATTGTTGACAATGACGCGCAGGGCGAAAACATCGTAAATTTCGTCAAATTTATGGTCTTTGGCCTCCATTTTTTGCCAAATGCTGTAAAGATGCTTGAAGCGGCCTTCAACCAAATGCTCAATGCCGGCTCTTTTTAATTCTTTTTCCAAAATGCTTTTGAGTTGCTGAATGTATTGGTTTAATTCCACCTTTCGTTCAATTTCGTATTTATATTCCAATTTTTTATATTCTTCGGGATACAGGTATTTGAAGCAAATGTCCTCCATCTGCCATTTTAAACGCCAAATGCCCAGGAGTCCGGCGATGGGCGCGTAAATTTCTAAAGTTTCTTTGGCGATGCGCAGGCGTTTTCTCGGTTCCACGCCGTCCAGGGTGCGCAGGTTGTGCAGGCGATCGGCGAACTTTATAAAGATAACCCGAATATCCGAAGCCATGGCCATGAACATTTTTTTCAAATTTTCCCGATAACGTTCCACGCCGCGGTATTTAAGCTTGCCCAGTTTAGTGATGCCTTCCACCAGTCCGGCGATTTCTTCTCCAAATTCCCGTTTCACTGCCGCCAAATTGGTTGCGGTGTCTTCCGGCACGTCATGCAACAAACCGGCGATGATGGTCGGCAGGTCGGCTTTGATTTGCGCCAGGATCATGGCCGTGTGCAGGGGGTGCTGTATATAGGGCTCGCCTGTTTTGCGTTTTTGCTCGCCATGGGCCTGCCGGGAAAACAAGTAGGCCTTCATTAACAACTCCGTGTCAATTTCAGGTTGGTTTTCTTTTACTTTTTGGATGATTTGTTCGATAGTCATGGTTGCGGGATGAAAGGTTATTGTGATATAATTATTATAATTTTAGAATTCAAGGAAGTCAAAAAACAACGAGACGGATATTGCGAATATTTTATTACCAAATGCGCTCAAAACTTAGGCACATTTTGTCGTTGGTGGTAATCCTGACGGTTGGTTGGGCTGGTTTTAATTTAACTTTTTCCTTCACTCACGGCTTTAAATTCAATCAAGTCAGAGCCATCAATGTCTGGGGTGACTGGTTTGACCGCACGGTTGGCCAGCGCGGTTTTGCCGATATCGGTTTTGGTCGCAACGACCCACGGGTGATTATCGCCAACGTGGTTAATATTTTGTTTGGGTTGTTGGGCGTCCTGGCCATCGGCTTGATTATGTACGCCGGCTTCATTTGGATGACGGCCGCCGGCGACAGTGATAAGATCGATCGCGCCAAAACCATTCTGCGTAACGCCGCCATTGGCCTGCTGATCGTTTTGTCATCCTTCGCTTTGGCGGTTTATATCTTGGGCCGTTTATTTTTGGCCACCAGCGGCAATTTAAATACACCGGGTTCTGGACGCGGACAGGGCGGTTCGGCCTTGGGAGCTTTGGGGAGCGGTATAATAAAAAGCGTTTATCCGGCGCCCGGTCAACGCGATGTGCCTCGCAATACGGCCATTGTCATTACTTTTCGGGAAGAGATGGACCCGACCAGTTTATGCGACCAAGTGGTTGATGGACACTGCGCTTCTGACGCGCGTCTGGTCGCCGCCAATATCCATGTTTATAAAAGCGATCAGGGGGACCAGGATGCCGAAAACTTAACTGCTGTTAAGGCCGCTTCCAGCGATAATCGCACCTTTGTTTTGTCGCCCGAGAGTTATTTGGGTTCGCCTACGGAAAAAATTTGGTATAGTGTGGCCTTAACCGAGGGCATTAAACGAGTCAACGGCCAATCAGCTTTTTCTTTGGGCGGTTTTCAATGGGAATTCGAAGTCAGTAATTTGTTGGACCTAACGCCGCCGCAAGTGATTTCCGGCGGTTTGTTTCCGCCGCCGGACAACTCGGCCGATGCCATCGCTTCAGTGCAACCGGCCATCCAGGCCAAGGCCGCTGTGGAATTTATTCGTGCGCCCCAGGTTTATGTGGCCAACAGCGTTTCTTATGTTAAAACCAACAACGACCCGTCCACTCCGGCTTTGAATATCACCAATCCCAACGCCAATATTTGCGACGGTCAGGTGGATATAGTCATTAACAATACTACACCCCTAACCGCCAACCTGGCTTATCGGCAAATGAGCGGCAAGGTGGACACGCCGCAAGCTTCAATTGTGGATCGCGAAATCGACATCGCCTGCGGTTTTAAAGTTAAGCTGGATCCCGGCTTCGCGCCCGGAGCGAGTTGGCGGTTGACCCTGGTTAAAGAAAAGGCCGCCGATTACTTAGCGCTCGGTAACAGCCGTTATCAATTTGTTGATGCCGCTCCCAAGGCCGGAGAAATTCGCGTGGCTGCAAGTCCCAGTCAATTGGCCGCTAATTTGGAAGCGGCTTTATCCGGCGACCCGATCGTGACGGCTAAGGCCGGCGACGCCAAAGTTACGCTCATGGCCAAAGCGGCCGGTCAGTCCGGCAATAATATCGGTTTAAGCAGCTCGGCCGAGGTTGGGAGCTTGGTGATTACGCCTTTTGGCGGCGGCGCCGATCAAAATGTTATCCGCCAGACTTCTGACCGACCGGATCAGCCGAAAAACGCGGTTATTCAAATCAATTTTAATGAAGCCGTGAATCCGGCTACCCTGGAAGGTCCGTCATCTCGTTTGGCTGATTTCGTCAAAATTATCAATTTAACCGACGGTAGCGTAGTCAGCGGCAAATTCAGTTTAAGCAACCAGTATCAAACTTTGGAATTTCAGTCGGATAATCAATGCGGGGTTAACGGTTGCGGCGACAAGGTTTATTGTCTGCCGGCCGGTCAGTTATCGGTGGAAATAAAGGCCGCCGCTTTGTCCGCCACTTGCCAGCAAGATGATGATTGCGCCGCCAAAACACCTTACAATACTTGTCGCAGTGGTTTGTGTTTTGATGAGGCCAAACAAGCGGCTTATCCGGTCGCTCAAGCATTAACCGGCGCCACTGATTTGGCCAATAATTCTTTGGACGGCAATCGCGACGGCAAAGCCGGCGGTCCGGTCAGCGTTTTTAAAGAAAATAATCCCAACTCAAGCGACGGCGATAGTTTTGGCTGGTCATTTTGGATTAGCGATCGGCTGGATTTAACGCCACCGCAAATTATGAAAACCGACGCCGCCACCAACGCCGACGGCGTTGATTTAACAGCTCCGCTGAAAGTTTATTTTGATAAATTGATGATGTCTGGCAGTTTAACCAGCGGCAGCGTGATGGTGGATAATGGTCGGAAAAAAGTCAGTCATCAGTTGATTAATTTATGGAGCAAGGCCAATGAGCCGATCGGTTACTGGATCACCAAGGACGGTCAGGACATCAGTCAGCCGCCGGATAATGTCGCCGATCGCAGCGTGGCTCTGATTAACCACGGCCTTTTTTCCGGCAGCACCGTTTATCGGGCGCAAGTCGGTTCGGGCGTTAAGGATATTTATCAAAATTGCTTTAAACCGTGCAGCGGCGCCGAGTGCGCGGCTAATCCCGCGGCCACTTCTTGCTGTAATGGTCAACCCATGTCTATTGGCGACAATAAACAATGTCCATAGTATGCGTCAGCGATCACTTTATTTTCTACCGATATTAGGGCTGCTGCTGGCGGTTGGTTTGTGGCTGCCGCGACCAGTCAAGGCCGTTAATGTCTGGGGCGACTGGTTTGACCGCACAGTTGGCCAGCGCGGTTTTGCCGACATCGGTTTTGGTCGCAACGACCCGCGGGTGATTACCGCCAATGTGATTAATATCGCCCTCGGTCTTTTGGGTGTGGTGGCGATAGTCTTGATTTTATACGCCGGTTTTATTTGGATGACCGCTGCCGGCAACGCCGATAAAATTGAAATTGCCAAAAAGATTTTAGCGAGCGCCGGCGTCGGTTTACTGATCGTCTTATCGGCTTGGGCTATCGCCATTTATATTTTGAGTCGTTTGTGGTTGGCCACCGGCGCTCAAGGGAACATCGCGCCCAATCAGTCCTGCGCGCCTGACGGTTTGACTTCGGCTTGCGGTTGCGGCGGTGAACGGATTTGTCAGGGCGGTCAATGGGGCGAGTGTGTCGGTTCTGATTGCAGCGACGGTTTGGGCGGTGAACGTCGACCTTGCGACGCTAATCAGTTAACTCCGCAGTGCGATGCCGACAACACGGCGTGCGGTGCCAGCGGTTTTTGCGATCTGGTTGATTGTCGATGCAGTCAGCGGCGTCCTTACGGTCAGTCCTGCGACGGTCAGGCCGGAGACGGCCAGTGCCAGGCCGATAACACTTTATGTCAGCCCGGTTTGACTTGCGATTCGGCGCAGTGTCTTTGTGTGGGCGGCGCCGGGTCCAATGAAGCCCAACCCACTATTGTGTCGGTGGAGCCGGCCACCGGCGCGTCTGGGCAATATGTAACCATCAGAGGCCTTGGTTTCGGTTGGTCGCGGCAAGCGTCGCAGGTTTTGTTCGGCGCGACAGAAGCTGATTATAATTTTCCGGCGGTTTGCGCCGCCAGTGTTTGGGGTGACAACGAAATTGTGGTTAAGGTTCCCAAGGGTTTGGCCGACGGTTCGGTTAAAGTAGCCGTGGTAGCACGTGGCGTCAGAGCCGAAGCGCCGACCGATTTTCAAATTGACAGCCACTCTTCCATAACGCCAGGGCTGTGTCGTTTAGAACCCCCGGTGGGTCAGATTGATGACGCGGTGAGTTTGTGGGGGGAAA
>Ga0172370_10002009_pt1 | contig 29963 bp, 27 predicted proteins | sample LakKiv5m_FD_114538 | JGI IMG/M metagenome (GOLD analysis project Ga0172370, IMG submission 114538) | Freshwater microbial communities from Kabuno Bay, South-Kivu, Congo - kab_022012_11.5m | ecosystem: Environmental > Aquatic > Freshwater > Lake | place: Democratic Republic of the Congo...
ATTGCTCAATTGCTCTACCATTTTTTGCCGTAGGCAAAAAATGGTGGGCAGGGGAGGGTTCGAACCTCCGTAGGACGTTAGTCCGCCAGATTTACAGTCTGGTGCGATTGGCCACTCCGCCACCTACCCATCCTTATCGTCGAGCGAATTGCGTACTGCGTCGTGCGATTCTCTATTTTTTACGCAATACGCATCACGCATAGCGCAATACGTCTTCAAAAAAGCCCAGGAGAGGAATTGAACCTCCAACCTAGTGATTACAAATCACTTGCTCTGCCGATTGAGCTACCTGGGCATAAAAAAGTCGCATGACACAAGACACAAGTTACAAGCGCTTATGACGTGTGACATGTGACTTTGCAACTTGTGACCTTAATTGCTTGACGGCCTCGGGTATCTTATCAATAATATCCGAAGCGATTAAAGAAACTTCCGTCTTCTCTCGCGCGGCAATATCGCCGGCTAAACCGTGCAGATATACTGCCGTTACCGCGGCCTCGAACGCTGGAGCCATCACGGGGCGACGTCCCCGCGGGAGTAGAACATGCTGTCCAAGGAGTGCGGCGATCATGCCTGAAAGGACGTCGCCGCTGCCGGCCGTTGCCATTCCCGGATTACCCGTTATATTCTCAAAGATCTGCCGGCCATCGGTTATTATGCTATGATGGCCCTTTAAAACAAGAACTAAATTATACAGAAGAGCGTACCCCTTCGCAAGTTTTTTCCGCGCGCCTTTAATTTCCGGCAAGCCGTATCCGCTGATGCGGGAAAACTCCTTCAGATGCGGGGTTATAATGAGCGCCCCGCTTTTTGCTTTCAAGGTCTTTACGTGATCAGCACAGGCGTTCAGAGCGTCGGCATCAACAACCATCGGCACGCCGGTATGTACGATGCACGCGCGTAAAAACTGCGCTGTTTCTTTGTCTGAGGAAGCACCCATGCCGAGCGCGACAACGTCTACTTTCTTGGCATACGTAGTAAAAACCGGCAGCGCTTTGCGGGAAATACTCTTTCCGGCAGTTTCAGGCAATGCCAGAGCCACGGCTTCAGGGACCAGTATCTGGGCTATCGGGACTAATGACCGGGGGCATCCGATAGTTACCTTGCCGGCTCCGGCGCGTAAACTCGCCTTTGCCGCCAGACACACCGCGCCGCACATGCCCTCAGATCCGCCCACGACGAATACGTGGCCATAATCACCCTTGTGAGTATCAGCTCTTCTTTTCCGCAACTGCACAGGCAAGCGCATATTCTTCAATATGAGTTAACGATAACGATACGTGAATATGTGATACTTCATTCCTCCGCAACTGACAATACGGAGCGCCGTTCTTGTCGGACAGAATGACGATCTCTTTCAAATTCAAGGGACAGGTCGTGGAAATCGCTTTAAAGACCGCTTCTTTGGCGGCAAACCGCGCGCCGATCCGCTGATAATACATCTTGCCCCGGGGAATATGCGCGATCTCCTCTTCGTTGAAGATCCTCGACAAGAAAGCTACGCCCCATTTCTCAAGAGCTTTTTTTATCTTATCAATACTGACGATATCAACACCGACGCCGACTACCATATCTTCCTTCCAAACTACCCGCCTGCTCCCGAACATCGTAACGGCGGGCAGGCAAACAAATCACAATTAATAATTCATCGAGCTCGCTGTATTAACGCATTCATCTTCTTTACCGCGTTCGGCAAACCGATAAAAACTGCTTCAGCGACAATCGAATGGCCGATATTGAATTCCCGGATCTGGGGTATTGCCGCTACCGCAGAAACATTCTGATAGTGCAGGCCGTGCCCGGCCGCGACTTCGACAAACCCTATACTTTGCGCATACGCCGCGGCAACCTGCAACTTCTTCAACTCTGCCTGCCGCGCGGCTCCTGTTTCGGCATCCGCGTACTCTCCGGTATGCAACTCGATCATATCCGCGCCGATCCGGCGCGCGATCCTTATCTGCTCAGGCACCGGATCAATAAATAAACTCACCAGTATCTTTCTCTTTCGCAACCGTCCGACTGCCTTTTGAACACGGCGGCCGGCACGCATAAGATCTAAACCGCCTTCAGTCGTCAACTCTTTCCTCTTTTCAGGGACCAATGTCGCCTGATACGGAAGGACTTTACAAGCACAGCGAAGAATATCTTCCGCAATCGACATTTCCAAATTCAAACGCGCGCGCGTAAGCCGTTTCTTAAGCTGATAAATATCCGCGTCCTGAATATGCCGCCGATCCTCACGTAAATGAGCTACGATCGAAAAACATCCGGCTGTCTCAACTGCTAAAGCCGCGGCCACCGGATCAGGATATACTGTCCCACGTGCTTGCCGCAACGTCGCGACATGGTCGATATTGACGCCTAAACGTACTTGTTTCATGTTCCTTGAAGTTCCGTGATGTTCCTTAAGGTTTCGTGAAGTTGCAACTTTAAGAAACTTCATGGAACGTTAAGGAACCTTAAGAAACCTTCTTGATTACGGTTTGATCACTCTTCCCAGCTCACCGTTTATGTGCAGCCATGTACCCACAGCAAGGATGAGCGAAAGTACCTTCAACCAAAAGTTCGCAAAAAAGATATTTTTGATTTTTTTTATCATGATCGTTTCTTTTTTAATAATCCTTTCAGGATCGTGTATAGATCGTCCAACGATAGGTCCTTGGTAAGCTTTCCGTTGATCGCCAAAGAAATCCCGCCGGTCTCCTCGGAAACAACGATCACGACCGCGTCGCTATCTTCGGAAAGCCCGACGGCCGCGCGATGGCGCATTCCCAATGATTTATCGATATACGGGCTGTCTGTCAAAGGGAACAAACATCCCGCGGATAAAATAGACCCGTCCAAAGAAAGGATGATCCCTCCATCATGCAAAGGCCCGGCCGGATAAAAAATAGCCTCGATAAGTTCGGTACTCAGTTGCGCGTTAATGATCGTGCCGCTTTCGACATAATTCTTCAGGCCCATTTCCCGCTGTAACGCGACAAGCGCGCCGATCTTTTTCTTGCTCAAGATCCCTGCGGACTGCACCAGTTTTTTCACTAACGCTTCGATTTCCGTGTCTTTATACCCATGCATCAGCGGTTTCTGCCCCAGCCGGCTCAAACCCTGCCGTAATTCCGGCTGAAAAAGTACAAAGATACCAAAGACCGATATCGCAAAGAGTTGTGTCAAGAGCCAGCTGACGGTAATAAGCCCGAGCTTTTGCGAGAGCACAAAAACAATCGCGAGGATAACGATCCCCCGCACCAGATACATCGCTTTTGTTCCTTTAAGAAACAAAAATACCCGGTAGAAAGCGAACCAGAGAACGGCGATCTCGATATACATCTTCCAGTGCACTTCCACGTTTTGCCAGGTCAGCTGCGCCCATATCGATTTTGCCTGGTTTAAAAAGAACAGAAAAAGATTATTGATAGATGTGAGCATAAAAATCAATCACCTCTCTTGTCGGTTTTATGTCATGTACTCGAACCATCCGCGCTCCGGACATCAAAGAACCGTAGACACTGCAAAGGCTTCCGGTTAACCGCTGACGCGGATCCTCCTGTTTCAACACGCGCCCGATAAAAGACTTCCGGGAAGTACCGATCAATATCGGCCTCCCCAACGCTTTAAATTCATCTAAGTTCTGCAACAACTCTGTATTGTGCTCAACCGTCTTCCCAAACCCGATACCCGGGTCTACAATAATGTTGCTGAAAGGAATACCCCGCTCTTGAGCCCAGGATATCCGGTCGTGTAAGAAGGCAAAGACTTCGGCACAGACATCAGCGTACCGGGGATTCTTCTGCATCGTCCGCGGACTTCCCTGCATGTGCATCAATACAACGGCTAAATCGTATTTTCGAATGACCACGGGCATCTTTTTATCCATACGCAACGCACTAATGTCGTTAACGATATCAATGGCCGCCTCGCAGACGGCAGCCGACGCGACCTCAGCTTTATACGTATCCACGGAAATGATCAAACGCGGAAACTGTTTGCGGATGGCCTTTAAAACCGGAATAACTCTTTTCAGTTCTTCGCGCGCGCTTAACCGGCGTGACCCCGGGCGGGATGATTCTCCGCCGACATCAAGGATATCCATACCGTCATTGACCATCTGCTGAACTTTCCTTACCAATTCCGCAGGATCAATCACCCTTGAAGCGCACGAAAGTATTCCATCTCCGCTAAAAGAATCGCCGGTTACATTCAATATTCCCATCAATAACGGCGTTCCTATGACAAGCTTTCTTTTTCTGAACGTCAGTATCGTTGCTCTCTGCCGGCTCGACCGGACAGCGTTGAGTATCCCCCGGCTGACCTCCGGCAAACCAAACGGCTGAACACGCATAGCTTTCGCCATTACCGTCAGTTGCCGTTCCGTGCCAAAAAGCATACACGATGTCTGGCAATCTTTTACAAGGCTCTTACGGGACACTGCCGCGTCAGACCCCAATGACAGCATTTTCTGTTTTAAGATCTGCGCTTGCCAGGACCGTAACGGCCCGATCTCCACAACGGAAAATGTTGTTTTCGGCAGCATGATATCGATCCCCCGCGTATCAACCTGTAAAGCCTGCATACGTTTTTTATAATACGCGGTGTTTCTATGGAGCACGCGTACCATCATATTCCGGGCTGGCCGCTTTTGGGCTGCGGCTGCGTCACTCGTCCCTGCCTTGCCCTCGGCTTCGCCGCGAGGCGAGCCGGCCGGCAGGCTTGACGTAACACTGTGGCGACGCCGACGTCCTCGCTCCTTGTCTCGTTCCAAAATCGATTCAGCCAACATATCTATTCTATTATAAAGACTCAATAGTTTACACCAAGTCTAACGGCGAGATTTTTGTCGGGGCAGAAGAATCGTTTTCTTTCGATGTATGGTTAAAAACACTCTCTTCTTTTTTGATACTCTCCGGAAGATCCAACAGGGTCCGGACCTCTGAAGAAGTCAATACTTCTTTTTCCAATAACGTGGAGCCCAACTTCATTAATTTATCCTCATTCTTTTTCAACATGTTTACCGCCTGGCTATACGCGCCCTGTACGATCCGGTTGACTTCTTCATCGATCAATCGCGCAGTCTCTTCAGAATAATTCCGTTGCTCGCCAAGGTCTCTTCCTAAAAACACCATGTCCTCACGTTTCCCGAGCGAAATATGGCCAAGCCGTTCGCTCATGCCGAATTCCGTCACCATCTGCCGCGCTGTTTTTGACGCGACTTCCAGATCATTATGCGCGCCGGTGGTAACTTCTCCCAAGATCATTTCTTCGGCTGCCCTGCCGCCTAATAATACCACCAAACGGGAGAATAACTCCGACCGCGACGTTAAATACTTGTCTTGAGACGGCAACTGCATCGTATACCCCAACGCGGCTACACCGCGCGGGATGATCGAGACTTTATGCAACGGGTCGACATTCGGTAATAATAACGATAGTAATGAATGTCCGGCTTCATGTAAAGCCACGATCTCTTTTTCGCGCTTAGAAATAACTCTGCTTTTACGTTCAGGCCCGGCAAGAACCCGTTCAATAGCTTCTTGTAACTCCGGCATCTCCACGGCTTGCTTTTCCCGGCGGGCGGCCAATAATGCCGCTTCATTCGTCAGATTTGCCAGATCGGCCCCGGAAAAACCCGGAGTCTGCCGGGCAATGGAATTCAGATTGACGTCCGGCGCAAGCTTCAGATTCTTCACATGTACATTCAGGATCTCTTCCCGGCCTTTAATATCCGGACGGTCTATGACCACGTGCCGGTCAAACCTTCCCGGACGCAGCAACGCCGGATCCAACACATCCGGCCGGTTGGTCGCGGCCACGATGATCACTCCGCCGGTAGAATCAAACCCATCCATTTCTACCAGCAGCTGATTGAGGGTCTGTTCGCGCTCATCATGCCCTCCGCCGATTCCGGCAAACCGCTGGCGGCCGACCGCGTCGATCTCATCAATAAAAATTATCGCGCCTCGGCCTGATACCTTCGACGCTTTTTTCGCCTGTTCAAATAAGTCACGCACGCGGGATGCGCCCACGCCGACAAATAATTCAACGAAATCCGAACCGCTGATGCTAAAAAACGGCACATTCGCTTCTCCGGCGACGGCTTTAGCCAAAAGCGTCTTGCCGCATCCCGGAGGCCCGACTAACAAAACTCCCTTGGGGATCTTTCCTCCCAATCGCTGAAACCTCTTCGGATCTCTTAAGAATTCGATGACTTCGGTCAACTCTTCCTTGGCTTCGTCAACACCGGCAACATCAAGGAACGTAATCTTCACTTTATCGTCTTTGTCGTTCATCTTGGTCCGTACTTTACCAAAAGACCAGATCCGGTTCCCCATTTGGTTTCCCCGGTACGCAAAATACCACAAAAACAGGATGAAAAGGATCATCGGGCCCAAAGAATAGAGGATATTGGACCACAAGGTGCGCGGCGGTTCTACCTCAAAATCAGCCACGTTCTTACGCAATAAGGTGACTAAATCTTTATCCTCAGACGGTACATACAACATAAACCGGCCGCCCCCGGCTTCCGGAGTAAATTCGCCTTCCAACAGATTCTCGATCTTCTTGATACTCTTAATAGACGGCTTTACCGTATTGGCTTCCAACAACTTATAGAACTCGGTATACTTTAACTGTTTCACCGGCCCTAAAAATGTCTGGCTTGCCAAGTTAAACAACGAAATAATAAACAGGGCGATAAAAATCCAGAGAAAAAGGCTGCGCAAAAAATCAGAACGTTCCGGTTTTTTCTTACGGGATTTCTTCGTCGATAATGGGCTATGGTTGTTCATGATGAAAGGATTATAGGGCTATTCCCGCTTAAAATCAAGTAAATTAACGCCTTTTAGATACAAAATTCCTTTATGTTTCTCGACAACGACCCCCGGGATGTCCAACGAGCTAACTTCACTCTCGCTCTCCAGGAGCCGCAAAATATCTTCCAGATGTTTATATTCGATACTTCGCAGTGATCCTTTTACCTCTTCGATCGCCAAACGCAGTACAAGATACTGCATCGACGAATGTTCCTGCAGCAGGACTTCTATCCTGCCGGTCACCAGGCGGCTGCGCTCACGGCGGAAAAGCTTTTGGTACCGGACCCGGGCCTGCTGCAACAAAAAATCGTAATCCGTTCCCGCGGTTTTCGCTAACGTGACTAAAACATCTTTTATTGACGGATTGTATTCTTTTTCTAAATACGGCATCAATGTCTTGCGGATCCTATTGCGCAAAAATCGTTCTTCGTCATTACTCTGGTCAATACAGTAGGGTACCTGGTTTTTCTTAAGATACTGCAGGATATCTTTCTTCCCCACGCCGATCAAAGGCCGAAGGATCGTCATACTTTTATACCGAGACCGGGCGCCAAAACTGGAAATCCCCAGCAGCCCTGATCCCCGCAGGATCCGCATAAGCACGGTTTCAGCCAGGTCGTCCTGCGTATGAGCTAACGCGAGTTTCTTGATGTGTAAAGATTTCGCCTGCCTTAAAAAGAAACTAAAACGATATAACCGCGCGGTCTGCTCCAGGGAATCGACATCTTCCCGGCGGATAGCCTGTTTATCGGTAATACAGCGGATCCGCAGGCTTTGGCAATACTCGCGGACAAAACACTCCTCCCGGTCGGATTCCACGCGTAAGGCGTGATTAAAATGTACCGCGGTCAGCTGCAGCTTGTAGCGTTCCTGTATCCCGGTTAACAGGTGCAATAAACACATCGAATCCGGCCCGCCGGACACTCCGACCATGAGTTTATCGCGTTTCTTTAGAAGCCCGTACTGCGCAATGGTCTTTAGAAAAATATCCTGTATCATGCTCTGGTCACCGGCAACAATGCCGCAACTTATTTTTTCAGTAATTTTCGCATTTGAGGCGGAAGGCTTAAATCGACAATATCCTGGATTTCCATGACGATCATACACTGGGGGGCAGGAAAAGTAGCTTCGTGGTAATGGACACTTTTACGGTCAGATTGGACATTCTTAATAAACCGCTGCGTGATCCTCTTTGTCACTTTCTCTTCCCAAAGCGCCAATATCGGTTTCGGGATCTGCCGGCCTTCCACAATACGGGCTTTTCCCTGTAGGGTATAACCGATATACGCATGTTCATCGATCGCGGAAATACTGATCACGCCGTTCTTTTTTATGTTCGCGCAGGTTATCCCTTTAAAAACATCGACAAGATTAATGATCCCCTTTGATTCGATCGAGACAATACCCTTGGCGACCGAATGTATCCTATGGCCATTATCCAGCGTCGAAACGATCACGAAACTCTGCCGTTCAAGAAAGTTGACGATGTGTGGTATAAGTTCCTTCATATTTAAAACACATGCGTTGATAAATATCCAAAAACAGATAAACACGCTTTTGACCCTTCGCCGCAGGCGATAATGATCTGTTTTTCCGGGACATTCGTGACATCGCCTGCCGCGAAAATCCCTTCGCTGCTGGTCCTATTATAACAATCAACTTCGATCTCTCCCAATTCATTTTTCTTAAGCAGCGGCGCGCATTCACTATTGGGAATCAAGCCGATTTCCACGAATATGCCTTCCGCCGGCAACACCTGCTGCCGCCCCTTTTTTTCTATCCGGATCTCCTTCACAAAATCGCCGCCGCCGATAGCTTTCACTGACGTATCATTGAAGACTTCGACCGCCGAAGCCGCCGTAATCTTCTCGACCATCACCGGGTCACCGGTCAATTGCCCGGCATTATTAATGACATATACTTTTTTCGCGATATGCATAAGCTGCAGCACAGCATCAAGCGCTGAATTGCCGCCGCCGACGACCGCGACCGATTTCCCTCGAAACAAAGGGCCATCGCAGGTCGCGCAATACGTAACGCCTTTATTCTTGTATTCTTTCTCTCCGGGCACATTCAACATCCGCGGTTTTTTCCCGGTCGCGACAATGACGGATCGGGAACTATATTCTTCGGCATCGGTAATCGTGCGTATCAGGGTTCCTTGTTTTTCAATACGCCGGGCTTCTTCCGGCATCCTGATCGAGATACCAAAATGCTCGACATGCTCCTGGAATTTGATGCTCAACTCCGGGCCGGTAATAAACTGATACCCGGTATAATTCTCAATATCGCCGCTTAAGGATGCCTGCCCGCCGATATCCGTGCTCAAAATCAGAAAATCCAGCTTCTTACGCGCGGCATAGACTGCCGCGGTCATCCCCGCAGGGCCGGCACCGACTATGATAAGATCGTATACCATACAAATCTTTTATTGATATACATTGATATTCGCTGCGCGATATACCTGGATATACATTATAGGTCCTTAAAATCTATGTTTTCACAACGTATGTCTATTGTATATCGATGTATATCGCGAGTTCAACAAAGAAGCCAACGAGCATATATCCTCTTTATTATCCTGAACAGCTCGAACAGGACCCTCCGGAACAAGAACTGCATTTTGACGAAGCAGAACCCGACGACCGTCCGGATCCGATTCGAAACGGCGTGAAGACCCTCTCTACGGCGTCATGCCGGCAATGAGGACATCGCAGAACACTCTTTTCCTGATTTATCCCCACTAAAATATCGAACTGTTTTGCGCACGATGTGCAACGATACGTATAAATAGGCATTATCCCAATAACGAATCCAATTTCTTTTTATCGAAACCTAATACCGTTTTGCCGTCGATCACGATTACCGGCACCCCCATTTGCCCGGAAAGCTTAACCATGCGTTCCAAGGCGGCTTGATCGATCGAGACATCAAACTCTTCATAGGGGACCCGCTTTGACGACAGATATTCTTTAGCCATTTGGCAATACGGACAGGTGGGAGTCGAATAGATCTTTACATCCTTCATGATCTTTTCTCCTAATAAAATAATTCCTTCATAACTCCGGAATTATTTTATCATTATGAAAACCTAACATACTTAAATTTTCTGGAACTGGCTCTTATCGACGCCGCACACCGGACAGACCCAAGAATCCGGTATTTTCTCGAAAGGCGTTCCCGGGACGATCCCCGAATCAGGATCACCCACTGCCGGATCATATATGTAGCCGCAGACCATACATTCGTACTTACTCATACTACGCCTCCTTTCTTATCGCCGCGAACGGCATCATTCCCGGCCGTTCGCCTGCATTTCTCCATTATGGGGCTTTATTTTCAACGTCATCGCACAAGCGCGCGCGAGCGGCGATGCTTTGTTTATGCGCGGTAAGGCCTTCTAATGAAGCTAACAATTCCGCGGCCGGAGCTTCCTCTTTAAAAGCCGCGGATGTATAACTGATCGTGTTGACGTTCTTAAGAAAGTCATAGACGGACAGACCTGAGAAAAAACGGGCGGTGGCGCCGGTCGGCAGAACGTGACTGCTGCCGGCAATATAATCACCCATGGCGGTCGGCGTGTACTCCCCGATAAAAATACATCCGGCATTGCGGATCTTTCTGGCCGCTTCCGGCGCGTTCTTCGTCATGACCTCGGCATGTTCCGGCGCTATGGCATTCACCAACGCCAGAGCGTCTTCCGTCGTCTCGGCAAAAAGCAAATCTGCGGGTATCGGTTTATCTTTAAGCGTTTTTACCATCGCCGCTGAAGTCGTAATGACGATCGCCTTGCCGGCATGATGTTCGATTTGCGCCTGCGCGTCGGCGACGATGACTTCTTCTCTGCTGGTTTTATCAGCCACGATGACGACTTCTGAAGGGCCGGCTAACATATCAATATCGACGTAGCCAAAGACTTGCCGCTTCGCCTCGGTCACGTACTCATTCCCGGGGCCGATGATCTTATCGACACGGGGAATCGTCTTCGTTCCAAAGGCTAACGCGGCGATCGCTTGCGCTCCCCCGGCTTTATAAATATTTTCTATCTTCAACAAAGAGGCCATAGCCAGAATAAAAGGATTGATCCGGCCGTTACAGGTCGGCGGAGAGACCAAAACGATCTCTTTTACTCCGGCGACCAACGCCGGCACAACGCTCATGTACACCGTAGAGACCAGCGGATTCTTTCCCGCGGGAATGTACACTCCCACGCGTTCTAACGGGACAAACAGCGATTCCAGGACCTTTCCCGGGAACGGTTTCCATTCCATCGCTTTTTGCGGCAACTGCTGCGTATAAAAAGCTTTGACGTTCTCTATGGCTTTCTTGAACGACTTCAGATATTCAGAATTAAGGTCTTTGAACGCCGCGGTTATCTCGGAATTACTGACTTTCAAACTATGCGCAGTCAATTTCACCTTATCGAATTTCTTGGTATACTCGATGAGGGCATCGTCTCCTTTTTTCCGCACATCTTCAACGATTTTCTGTACTTTTTCGAAGACTCCTTTTTTGACCTTTGCTGAATCTTCCCGCAATCCCGCTAAATACTTACTGTTATTTTTTATCAATTGCATCGCAATACTCCTCGGCGATCCGCGCGATTTCCGGTTCGGATACTGATGAAACATGCAAAACGCCCCGCGAGATATCGTTCTTTTTGCTGCCTTTTCCCGGGTATACCGCAAAAATCCTGTCCAGGAAAGCCCCGCAGCTAAAACCGCGGCTGAGGGCGCCCGGGTTAGCCGTACAAAAATATTGGACTTGCCCGTCGGCTTCCGTAAATAAGAATACGGTCAAAGGCTGCGTCCGCTGCTGTGCGTGCACAGTTTCCGAATACAGCTGGTGCATGCGCTGGCCCTCCTGAACACGATGTATAAACAGCTGGACCTGGCCGAAAGACTGTTTTCTCGGCAAAAGTTCCCGTATTTTAAACCCTAAGAGAGCAGATTCTTTCTCCTGTACGGCTCTTTCCAGTTCTTTTATCCGGGCCAGATATTTACCTGCGGATTCGATGACATCTTTACGGGTTGATTTCAACACCCCGATCAGCTCCTCGCACACGCGCGCGTCAGCGGCAAACGCCCGGTATGCCTCGATACCGCAGAGGGCTTCGATCCGGCGGATACCGCTGCTGATCGAAGACTCCGAGATGATCTTGAAAACTCCGGCTTCGGACGTATTCTTTAAATGCAGGCCGCCGCAAAGTTCCACGCTATGGTCCTGCACCGCGACGACTCTGACGCGGTCTTCATATTTCTCCTCAAAGAATGCCAGGGCGTTCTTTGCCTGGGCTTCTTTAAAATTCATTTCCTGAATATGCACCGGGTCCCCGCTAAAGATATATTCGTTGACCGTACGCTCGATCGCCTGTAGTTCTTCCGGGGATACTTTCGTAAAATGATTGAAATCAAAACGCAAGCGGTCTTCTTCGACTAACGAACCCTGCTGCTTTATATGCGGCCCCAGACATTTCCTCAGCGCGGCCTGCAACAAATGCGTACTGCTATGGGCTCGCTTTAACGCTGAACGCCGCTTCAGATCGACAGCGCATTCAACCGGACTATTTTCCGTAAAAGTGCCTTGAATGACCGTACCAATACAAACAATGCACGTGTTCAATTTTTGAACGCGTTCGACTTGAAAAACCCCGGACGGGCTCTGAATACGGCCGGTATCATGGACCTGCCCGCCGGATTCCGGATAAAACACGCTCTGGTCCAGTATCACGCCGGCCCGCTGCCCTTCGTGTATCTGGGGAAACAAGTGGTCCTGAGAAATAAGGCCGATGACCTTCGCGGCCGCGGAATCATGCGCATAACCGATAAAAGCCGTCGTAAGACCCTTGGTGTCGACGGTTTTCACAAAGATCCCTTCGTCAAACTTACTGCTCTTTTTTGAAATCTCTTTTTGTTGAAGCATGCACGCATCGAAACCGGCTTTATCGATACCCAATTGAGCGTCCTCGGCTATACGCTGCGTCAGATCCGGCGGGAACCCATAGGTGTCATACAGCTTAAAGACAACGTGCCCGTCAAGGACGGTTTTTTTCCGCTGCCGTGTCTCCTCGATCTTTTCAAAAAGCATCTTCTTGCCGACATCCATGGTCGCCAGGAATTTTTCTTCTTCGGAAAAGATGATCTTTTCCACGTCTTCCATGTGCGTAAAGTTGTCCTTATAAAAACCCATTGATTCTTTTAATGCCGGGATGATCGTGTACAAAAATGGTTTATTGATGTCGGCTAAAGCGTGCCCGGTCCAAAAAGCCCTGCGGATCAGTTTGCGTATCACGTAACCCCGGTCTTCGTTTGACGGTAAAACACCGTCGCTGATCGAGAAAAATATCGCCCGGATATGGTCGGCGATCACATACAATGCCGGGCTGTCTTCTTTCTTTTTAAGTATCTGGCGGCACTTCTGTAATATAGGCGCGAACACGTCGGTCTTGAAATTGGAATCCACGCCCTGCAATACCGAACACAACCGCTCAAGCCCCATTCCGGTATCGATATTACGCGACGGCAAAGGTTCAAGTTTTCCATCAACCCGGTTATATTGGGTAAAAACTAAGTTCCAGACTTCAACGAACCGCTTACAGGAACATGCCGGGTTGCAATGCCCCGGATCGGGGCATTTCTGCTGCGGTCCCTTGTCATAGTAAATCTCCGAACACGGCCCGCACGGCCCATTCGGCCCGTTCTGAATGACATTGGCCGGCCAGAAGTTATCTTCATCGCCCAGCTTGACGATAGTCGAACCCGGGACCCCGATATGGTCTTTCCAAAGCCGATACGCCTCATCATCGTCTTTGTACACTGAGATCCACAACAAACGGGGTGAGATATTCAACCGTTTCGTTAAGAATTCCCAGGCGAACTCGATCGCTTCTTTCTTAAAATAATCGCCGAAAGAGAAGTTGCCGAGCATCTCGAAAAACGTATGGTGAGAAGACGTCCTGCCGACATTCTCTAAATCGCCGGTACGCAGGCACTTTTGCACGGAGGCGGCCCGGCGGACGTCTTTCTTGACGCCTAAAAAATACGGCTTGAACTGATTCATCCCGGCCGAGGTAAACAACAAGGTCGGGTCATCCTTAGGGACTAACGTATCCGACGGAAAAACCGGATGATTTTTTTCTTTAAAAAAAGCAAGGAACGCGTCTCTGACTTCACTGGACTTCATCAAGCACCTCTATGATTTCATCAGATAAGAACCCCCGCGAAAGGAGAAATCTGATGAGTTTTTGACGCTGCTGGTAATCAAGCACCTGTTGTTTTGTTTTCCTCTCTATTAACTGCCGTATCGACTGCCGTATCTGCCGGCTTTTTTCTCTACGAAACGTAACCCGCAAGGCATCGATCGCCTCCCGGCTGACTCCCCGCTGCATCAGATCCACAGCGATCCGGTTTATCCCGTACCCGTTGGAAAGTTTATATTCAGCCCATTCCCCGGCAAAATCACTATCCGTTGGGATCAACCCGCCCTCATGCAAAATGGCGATCGCTTTCTTTTGGATCTGCGCCGGACATTGCCGTAAGGTTAACCGCCGTATTAATTCCTGCTCGCTGCGTTTACGATATTTCAACAGCAAATAACAATATTGCAGCGCTTTGTTATAATCGGTTATACTTTTCCCGCGCACATCAACCTCGTAGTGCGTTCAGCGCATTGAGTATTGCGTTCAAAACAAGGACATCCTTAGTACGCAATACGCGATACGCAGTACGCATAACGAATCTATTTCTCTTTAACAATGATGTATCCTTTATCGGTCTTCAAAAGGGCATCGCCCTTGACCTTCCTGGTCACGCTCAGAAAATCGGCGATTGTCTTCACCGGTTCCCCTTCAACACCCGCAATACTATCGCCGACGCTGATGCCGCTTTGGTCTGCGGGAGTATCGGGTTCTATCGTGACGACGACGACGCCTTTTACCCCGGCGGGAAGCATGTACCGGCGAGCCGCCGTTTCAGAAAGTTCTTTTACCACGAGGCCGCGCCATTTCGCTTCCTGATCGGACGGGGCCTTTTTTCCCTCCTCCGCCGCGGAATCTATCTCAGCCGGACGCTTGCCGAGAGTGATCCCGACCGTCATCGGTTTTCCGGCCCGCATAATACTGACCGGGATCTTCTTGCCGACCTCGGTCGACGTTACCTTATTGACAAGGTCGCGGCTGCTTTCGACTTTCTTACCGTCAAAAGCAATGATAAGGTCCCCCTCTTTAATCCCGGCTTTCTCTGCCGGCGAATCCTTGAATACTTCGCTGACGATGACTCCTGTTACGTCATCTTTCAGTTTAAAATACGTTTTTAACTCTTCATTCATACTTTGGATCGTTAACCCTATCCACCCGTAATCGATCGATTCGCCTTTAATCAGCCGGTTTAAAATAACTTTGGCTTTATCGATCGGAACGGCGAACCCGATGCCCTGATATCCGCCGCTGGTCGAGAATATCGCCACATTGATACCGATGATCTTTCCGCGCAGATCGACAAGCGGGCCCCCGCTGTTTCCGGGATTTATCGCCGCGTCGGTCTGGATCAAATCATCCATCGAGCGTTCACTACGGCCCAGCGAAGGTAAGGTACGGTGTAATGCGCTGACGACTCCCACGGTCACCGTCGGCTCGGGATTCTCCAACGAAATACCGAACGGGTTCCCGATCGCCATGACCCATTGGCCGATGCGCAACTGATTGGAATCGCCCAATTCCGCCACCGGCAGGTTTTGTGCCTTTATCTTGATGACCGCCAAGTCCGAAAATGCATCTTTGCCTTTGACTTCGGCTTCAAATTCGCGCCCGTCAAAAAGTTTTACTTTGACGTTACTCGCTTCGCCGACCACGTGTTCATTCGTAAGGATATACCCATCCTTATCGATGATAACGCCGCTGCCGACTCCCATGCGTTTAAGATCTCTCTGGGGGGAACCTCCGAAAAACTCGTCAAAGAATTTCCTGAAAGTATCGTCACCGAGGCCGTCAAACGGGTCGCCTTCAAAATAGAATCGCCGGCGTGACGTTTTTTGGTGGACTTCCGTCACGACCGAAACAACCGCCTTGCCGATCTCAGCCGATACCGAAATGGTCGCGTCTTCCAAGTTTGCCGCGGATAGTGCTTTGGAAGAAATCTGCGTACGCGCGTCTTCCGGACTCCCCCAATGACCGCCGATGACAATTCCCATAATGATACCAAGTGCCGCACACCCTGCAGCAAAGAAACCTTTATATCTTCCCATGGGACACTCCTTTTTCACCGTACACGGGGCTATTCGCCGGCCTTCTCTTCTTTGGGGCCGCCGGTCGAGATCTTCTTCCCTTGCGTGTATACTTCATGTTCCGTGATCTTGCGGATCTCCTGAAACAACTTCTTATCGTCCATCAGCAATTTTTTGACCTGATCTTTTCCCTGGCCCAGCTTCTTATCTTTAAACGACAACCAGCTTCCGGCTTTATTGATCACATTAAGATCCACGGCCGCGTCGATAAGATTGCCTATTTTTGAAATACCTTCGTTATAATATATCTCAAATTCCGTCTCTTTAAACGGCGGCGCGACTTTATTCTTTACGATCTTTGCGCGGACTTTTATTCCGATATTCTGTCCGTTCTGACTGATCGGCCCGGTTTTACGTAAATCTATTCTGACGGAAGAATAAAACTTTAAAGCTCTGCCGCCGGTCGTTGTCTCTGGCGATCCGAACATGACCCCGATCTTCTCACGGATCTGATTAATAAAAACCACAGAGGTCTTCGATTTACTGATTGCCGCGGTCAGTTTGCGCAGAGCCTGCGACATTAACCGTGCCTGAAGCCCCATCTGCGCGTCGCCCATATTCCCTTCGATCTCGGCTTTCGGCACTAACGCCGCGACTGAATCGATAACGACAACATCAACCGCGTTGGAACGGATCAGTGTTTCCGCGATCTCCAATGCCTGCTCGCCGGTATCCGGCTGCGAAACCAACAGATCATCCAGTTTTACTCCGACTACTTTCGCGTAATTAGGGTCGAAAGCGTGCTCCGCATCGATAAAAGCCGCTACCCCGGACTTGCTTTGGACTTCCGCGATAATACATAACGTCAGCGTCGTCTTTCCGGAAGACTCCGGGCCAAAGATCTCAACGACCCTTCCGCGGGGAATACCGCCGACACCTAAAATACTGTCTAAAGAAATGATCCCGGTCGGTAGCGATTCAACATCCAGTTTCACCGAATCGCCCAATCGCATGATCGAACCCTTTCCAAATTGGCGTTCGATCTGGGAAAGAGCCAGTTCTAATACTTTCTTCTTTTCTTCCGCGACCGTACTCTTTTGTTCAATTTTCTTTTCAGCAGTCTCTTTCATAGTTTCCTCCTGTTCGGCCCGATTCTCCATCGGGAATCATTATTATAACCCTTATCTGCCGCTTGTCAAAACCTGCATAAATAAGTGCCCAGTGAACAAGTAACAAGAGAACAAGTGAAGAAAAATAACTAAATAATACTCAACCCGTTCATAAAGGCTTTGCCTTGTTTACTTGTTTACTTGTTTACTTGTTTACTTGTTTACTTGTTTACTTGCTCACTTGTTGCTTACTCAGTGCTTGTTGGGTCATTTGCAAGAAAGCGTTCAAGGCATTAGCTTCTTTTACGGTCAAAGGCCGGCGTTCAAGCATATCTCTGATGACCGGGACAGAAGACCGCGCATACTCTTGTTTTCCCGGAAGTAAACGGTAAATCGAACGCAATTGTTCAAGCGCGAACTCCACCTGTTCGATCGGCGCAAGTTGAACAACGGGAACGCGCATACTTTCCTGCATATGCCTCATCAGCGTATAACATATCAGGACTACACTGTGCGATAAGTTATATGACAACAATCCTGGCGACGCCTCAAGCGATACCGCCAGATTACAGGTGCGCAAAACTTCTTTTGAAAGGCCGCATTTCTCCGGGCCGAATACGATCGCGATGGGGTTCTTCCGGGCTATGCCGACGATATAGGGAGCGGTATCTTCAAAACGGTAGACCACTTCATCGCTTCGCTGCCTGCGGGTCGTCCCGACACGCAGCGTACATCCGCTATAGGCTTCAGCTAAGGTATCGACGACACGGCATTGTTCGCAGATATCCCGGGCGCGTTTAGCCACATCCGCGCTTTTACGCAAGCCGCAGCGTGGCTTGACCACAACCAGCTCGCTAAACCCGGTATTCTTCATCGCCCGGGCAGACAAACCGATATTCTCGGAGATCTCCGGTTCGACTAAGATAATACGGATGTTCTTTGTGATAGCAGATACCATTGGTCTACAAATTGTAATGCAACCCGATTGCCTCATCAAGAAAAATCTTAGGGGCATAGTGATACCGCGTTAACGTACTTATTAATAGCGGTACGCAATACACCGACCGGTAAAAATCAGTTTAACTGTGTGCGAGGGATGACCAGGCTATTCGGCAATGGTGAGTTTCGTGTCTGAAAGGTCCTTATCTGGATGCGCTAATTTTCGAAAGGCCGCTTTCCCTTTCTTAAAAGTCTTCACGACACGCTCCGCGACCTTTTTCCCGGGAATAGGATCCGTAACTTCCTGAGACGCCGCAATAACATCCGGCCCGGAAGCCGACACAATATCCTTCTGGCTCGTCTTGAATTTATTTATCAACGACTGTAACTCTTCCGATTGCTTGGCCATTTGTGTCGACGAAGCCGCAAGCTGTTCTGCGGCGGTCGCATTCGTCTCTGTGATGGAACTATTTTCCTCCATCGACGCGGCCTGTTCTTGCGTCGAAACGGCAACTTTTTGTAACTGCCCTGCGATTTCACTCATATCCGTAAGGATCGCTTTCACATTACTGCCGGCTTCCTGCGAAAGTTGCACACCATTTCTGACCTGTTGCAGACTTTGGTTGATAAGCGTCACCACTTCTTTGGCCGAAACCGCGCTACGTTCGGCAAGCTTGCGGACTTCATCGGCGACGACTGAAAACCCTTTGCCATGCTCACCGGCACGCGCGGCTTCAATCGCCGCGTTGAGAGCCAGGAGATTCGTCTGGTCCGATATCTCCGTGATCATCCCGCCGGCCGCGGCTATTTTCCGCGCGGTCTGCTCGATGATATTTATCGAATCAGCCGTGCTCTCCATCGTCTTTTCGGCGGCATCGGCTTTTTTGACGACATTTTGCGCTAATCCATCTGAAGATTGTATATTCAAAGCATTCGACTGCACCGAAGCCGCGAACTCTTCAAAACTTGCGGACTGCTGTTGCGCTCCATCAGAAATCTGGGTCGACGACGAAGCAATCTGGCTTGCGGCTGACGATACCTGCGTTGCGGCCGATCGAATATTCGAGACCAGCGTCTCAAGGCTCTGGACCGATTTATTGAACCATTCGGCCATCTGGCCGAGTTCGTCGCGAGTTTTGACGACCACTCGTTTTGTCAGATTCCCCTGCGCGATATCCTGTAATACCAAAGCAATATCCTGCACCGGTTTCGTGATACTCTTTACGCACAACCAAGCCATAACCATACTCAGAATAAAAACAATGGTCCCGACGCAGACCATGGTTATATCATTACCGGCGATCACCGTTTTTGTTTGGTCAAACAATAAAGCACTGTCCTTATTGATCTTATCGAGAAAGGTGGTACCGATCGATGTCATGGTCGCCGTAAGTTTCTTAGTATCCGTAATCACAACATCCAATTCTTTTTTTAGCTGCAGATACTGGGCACGCGATGCGATCGCCCCGTCGGCAGAGACGATTAAATCTCCGATTTTTTTCATGATCGTCTTGATGTTCTCCAACGATTCCTTATTTTCTTTTCCCGACACGGTTTCAAGATCTTTTATTTTGCCCAAAGCCACGGTATAGACCGCGTCAAAATCACTGCGGTACAATAACCGCAGCTTATCAAGGTCATTCTCCCGTATGACATTTCCCATAAGCGTCGATATCTCGCGGACCAATACTTTTAAAGTCAAAGCGTATTTAACCGAAGGCAATACTTCGCTCGTAAAGCTGCCGATAGAGTTCTTGACTTCCTGAGACTCTTTCCGAATATCCTTCTGGACCATCAGAAGCTCAAACTCATTGGTATCGATAAATTCTTCCACGACCTGCCGGACCGTATCCAACTTCTTGATGATCTCAAGAAATTGATCCTTCATCACGATACTCCCGGCTGACTTTCCGTCGCTGACCTGCGCTAAATACCGGGCATATAAAGACTCTTTCGAACCGATGACCTTCTTTTGCACTTCATCGGTGATCATCACGATGTCTTCGATCTTTGACATTTGTTCTGCTTGGCCGGTAAAGCGAGTCATGGTCTTTACCTGCCGTTCCGCTTCTCGAAACGACGAATCCAGTCTGTCGCGCACGGTAACCATTTTAGCCGTATCGCGGGAACCCAAAAGTTCGAATAAAGCAGCCTCTATCGATACGATATACGCCCGCAACAGTAAAGCTGACTTTTGAGCAGGGTATATCTGCCCGCTCAATTTATTAATAACGGTATCCATTCGTTGATTACTCTGCAACATTTTACTCCGGGCTTTTAACGTCGCGAACTCGTTATTGTCGACGATCGATGCCGCAGAGCTTTCCAATGACGCGACCAGCTTATTCCGCTCGGTAAAAAGCGAGGAAAAACGGCCGTTAAGTGAGATCAAACTGCCGATCTTGTTATAGACGTCATCCCGTTTTGCGGCGAGGTCATCGCTCAAAGAGACAAGCTTGGCGACCATATCGCGGTCCGACTGTGTCCGCGCGTGTTGCGCCAATACCTTTAACTGCGACTGCACGGAACCCTGCAGTTCTTTCACTTCGGTATTTATTTTATTGAGCTCTCCGGTATCCGCAGCCAGGATCATCGTATTGATCCCCGCGGATATCTTCTCGAGTGACACAGATACATCCTTGGCAACAGAGGTCGCCCGGATCCCTTTGTTCATCAGTTCGCTGAAGCTTCGCTTCACTTTTCTATTGGTCGCGATCGACATCGCGCTGATACACAACGTCAAAAAAGTCACCAAGAGAAAACTGCCCCACAAACGTTGACGAATACTAAATGACCGACAGATCATTTACTCTCCCTCTTTAATGCGAACCCTACCGTTGCCTCAGACAGAAAAAAGCATTACTGTATCTTTTCGATCGATACGGCCTTACCGCTTTCTATCTTGGTAAAAAAAACCTTGTCCGATCCTTGATGATCGTCTGGCCCGAAAGAAATGGGCAAGCCGCCGGCATCATATTCTTTCATACCTTCGACCGCGGCTTCAAATGTCTGACGGGTTACATTCTGACCGGTCCTCTTAAATGCTTCGACAAGCACTTTAGCATCGACAAAACCTTCGAGCTCCCCATACGTCGGCTGTCGTCCAAGCACCGTCGTACACTCTTTAACGACAGGAACGGACGTATCCGCCGGCGACGGCATGACTTGTGATATGTACGTTCCGTCTCCGGCAGAGCCGACTTCTTCGACTAACTTTGTCGTCCCGACAAAAGAGATATTCGCAAACTTACCGGTCATGCCAAGCTCTTTCGCCAATTTGATAAATTCGGCACACGGTTTATACGCGCCGACCATCACAACCGCATCCGGAGCTACCTGAGAAAGCTGAGCTACCGCGCTCTTGACCGCGACGGTATTACGCTCATAGCTGGCACTCCCGGCTAAATCCAGCCCTTCAGCTTTTAAAGCTTTTTCTACTCCGGACAGCCCGGCTTTTCCATACGCGTCATTCTGGTATAAACAGGCTATTTTCTTCAGCCCTAAATTCTTACTGAAACTTTTGACCAATTCTGACGTTTCCTGATCATAGTTGGCTCGGATGTTATAGATCTTCTTTTGCGGGTCGCGCAAAGCTACCGACCCGGTAAACGGCCCGACTAACGGGACCTTCGATTCTTCCATAATAGGAAGCGCAGCCTGTGTGGTCGGAGTCCCGACATAGCCAAAAAGCAAAAAGACCTTCTCCTCGTTAATCAGCTTCCGGGTATTCTCAATACATTTGTCCGGCTCGTACCCGTCATCTAAGCTCACCAATTTAATTTTTCTTCCCTGAACCCCGCCTTCACTGTTTATTTTATTTAAATACGCCTCCGCTCCGGTTTTCAATTCAGTCCCCAATGCTTGTGATGGGCCGGACAAAGCGCATGACTGGCCGATAACAATAGTATCGCCGCTGACACCGTTTTCTCCGAACACATTCTGAATTATTCCGCTCAAGAAAAATAAACAAACCAATAGCCCGAAGAATATGTTATATTTCTTCCTCATCAATTCCTCCTTGTTTATTAATCGATACCCCGGTAATAATTTGTTTTCTATTAGATTATATCAAAGAATATCCACTTCTTAATAGTCGTATTTCTGGTACATAGTAGGTATTTAGAATGCTTACTATTATCGCAACAAATTGATTGTCAACGTAATGTGTATATTTAAATTGGCAAAAGGCTCGTAAAATGCTACTCAGACAAGAATACAGAACAATAAGAATATTCCTTCGAGTCAAACCTGGGGGGGCCTACTCAACAAATAGAAAGAATCAGGAAGAAAGGTACGTATAGAGATTAAACTCCTGGGAAAGCCTAAATTTCTTCCTGATATGTTGGCGGTGTTTATCGACCGTTTGAGTGGAGATATTAAGATTTGCGGCTATTTCTTTGCTCGTATATCCTTTTTTTATCATCATGCATATCTCAACTTCTCGGGATGAAAGCCGCTGCAAATAAGCGCTCGACCTCATCGCGTGCGACTGATTCATATCATGCAAAGCCTGTTCCAAAAGAGCATAGCTCTCGCTATCGAAATTCTTCTTTCTTTTCAACTTCTCGATCAGCGGGACGACTACTTTGTTTAAATACACGACGCAATCCTCCAACTGCTTTTTTTTCTGCAATTCAATACTCTCCATCACTTCCTGAAGCGCGATCTCCTTTTTTTCCAATGCGCCCTTCTGCCGGGAAAGCAATTCTTCAGACCTGCGGATTTTCTCCTCCATTAATTTACGTTCGGTGCTGGGGACCATGATTTCAAATGCCGCGTACAAATAGCCTTGAGCGTCTCTTAACGGAGTCGCGACGATCTGCGCCCAAACCGGATTGCCGGTCCGGTCAAAAGCCATCTGTTCATGCACGGCCTTCTCGCTGCCCGTATCAAATATCTGCCGCACCGCGCAACCCGGGCAGACACTACCCCGCTTATGAACCGTTCTGTAGCAGACTTTATCCTCGATATCCCCAAAGACGCTTTTTAAGATTTCGTTTGTCCACAGGATCCTAAAGTCACGCGATACAATGCACAATCCAATACCACTGCTCTGCGTAACCAGTTCAAGCCGGCGTTTTTCTTCCTCAAGGATGCGTTCCGCGTATGTACTCCGAGAAATATCCCGCGCGTACATATAGATCCTGCGCTCCTCTTCAAACCTGACAATCCGAGCGTTCACGTTCAGCGAAATCACTTTCCCCTCTTTCGTAACGACGTCTGCGTCAAAAGAGCCGAGCCCTTTCTGTATGAGGCCCGGGATCTGGCTATGCAATAATGGAAGATCGCTCTTAGAATACTCAATATCGCATAGATTCTTCCCGTCCAGATCACTTTTCGCGTACCCCAGCAAAAGCCTGAGATTTTCGTTGGCATCCAAAAAAGCACCGGATTCATCACAGATGATCAACGCGTCGGCAATGCCCTCCCAAAGCTTCTGATGTTTTTTTTCCTGCGCTTTGACAAACGCAGCGATACCGGCAGTGATCTGTTTAGCATGAGGAGATCCGGATATAAACGGCATTATTTCGGCAGGGATGTAGCTCCTATCGTTTGGACCCTTTGTATGCGGCATACTCCTCGACCTTTTTAAATAGAATAGCCGTGCCCTAAGACGGCCTGCGAAGTTTTAAAAACTTCTTTTTACCGATCTTGATGATCGCTTCGTTATTCACAAAGTCGATCTTATTATCTTTCAAAGACCCGGTCAGGAACGAAACGGCATTCTGCTGCAGCAAACGGCGGGCTTCATTTTTTGAGGGCGCTGAATTACTGGCAACTAATATGTCCGCCAGAGACAACGTACTGTCGATGACGTCAAAAACCGGAACGTCGTCGGGAATATCTTTCTTGGAAAAGAGCGAAATAAACCGTGTTTTCTCCTGAAGCGCGACTTCCGAAGAATAATATTTCTCAACAAGCAAAGATGCCAGATGCACTTTTGCGTCTTTCGGATGCATTTTTTCGATATCCGCGCGACCGACCGCCGGGAACAACAGAGTATAGTACGTCATCATGCTCTCATCGGATATCGACATGGTTTTTCCGAAGATCTCTGCTGCCGGTTCGGTGACACCGATATAGTTATTCAAACTCTTGCTCATCTTATCCTTGCCGTCCAAACCGACTAATAGGGGTAAGGTGATCACGACTTGCGGTTTCTGCCCGTAACATTCCTGGAGATGCCGGCCGACGATAAGGTTGAATTTCTGATCTGTCCCACCCATTTCGATATCCGCTTTGATCTGGACCGAATCATACCCCTGGATCAAAGGATACACCAGTTCAAGCATGGAAAGCGGCTTGTTACTTTTCATCCGCTGCGAAAAGTCATCCCGCTCTAAAAGACGGGCGACCGTGTACTGCGACAGGATATTCAGGAGCATCGACAACGGCATCGGGTCATACCAATGGCTGTTGTAGACGACTCTCGTCTGCTCTTTTTTAAGGATTTTAAATGCCTGGTGCGTATACGTCGCGGCATTCTCTTTAATAGCTTCATCGGTAAGGATCGGCCGCTGCTGGTTTCTTCCGGAAGGGTCGCCGATCTTAGCCGTAAAATCGCCGACCAGGAAATAGACTTCATGGCCAAGGTCCTGAAACAGGCGCAATTTATCCAGCAGGACCGTATGCCCTAAATGGATATCCCGAGCCGTTGGGTCAAATCCGACTTTTACTTTGAGAGGCTGACCGCTCTGCTCGGACGCAGTCAGCTTGGCAAGCAGTTCTTCTTCAGATACGACATCAACCGCGTTCTGAGCAATCAGCTCAAGCTGCTTCTGGGGCGGGAATCTCATCTACTTTTGAAGACAATCCTATTTTGGCGTTCTTGGCGTCGAGTTTGATGATCTTGACTTTCAGCCGATCCTGCGCCTTCAGATTCTGCAGCATGTCCGCTTCGATCTCGTCAGAAAACACCAGGCCTTCCAAATCGTCTTCGAGTTTCACAAAAACACCGAAGTTGGTCACCTTAACGACTTCTGATTCGATCACTCTGCCTAACGGGTAGCGCTGCACGATCTCCGGCCACGGATCAGTCCGCATCTGTTTTAAGCCAAGCACGATCATGCGGTTATCTTTATCGACTCGCAAGACTTTAAAATCGTAATAGGACCCTTTCTTCAACATTTCCTGCGGACGGTTCACTTTTCTGGTCCATGAAAGGTCCATGGTATACACAACGCCTTCCACGCCCAGATCCAGATCCACGATACCGAAGTTCTCTCCGAAACCGATCGCTTTTCCTCTGACGACTTCATCGGTAACGATCTTCCCCTCGACTTCTTCCCACGGATCTTTTTCCATCTGACGGACACTCAAGGAGATCTTTTTCTTTTCCGGATCGATACTGATGATCTTGACTTCAACGGTATCGCCCACGGCATAGATCTCATTAATATTGACGTTCTTACGCATCCAGGAGATCTCAGACACGTGCACTAAGCCTTCGATGCCTTTCTCTATTTCGACGAAGATCCCATAGCTGAGGATATTGACGATCTTACCTTTGACCTTCGTCCCGATCGGATATTTCTTCTCGATGTCGCTCCACGGATCAGGCATCGTCTGTTTTAAGCCTAACGAGATCTTTCCGCTCTCTTTATCGAAATTCAAGATCATCACGCTCAGTTCGTCATTGACCGCGACGATCTCTGACGGATGGTTGATCTTCTTCCAGCTCATATCCGCAATATGCAACAAGCCTTCGATCCCGCCCAAATCGATAAACGCGCCGAAATTCGTAATACTCTTGACCCGGCCCTTACGAAGCTGGGCGACTGCTATCTCTTCCCAGACTTTTTTGCGTTTCTCTTCACGCTCGATCTTTAACGCATCTTTACGCGAAAGGATGAAATTCTGTTTCGCTTTATTCAACTTGATGATCTGGAAATTAAATGACTCCCCGATGATCTTATCGATAGGGTCTTTCCCGGGCATCGGTTTAAATGACGAAAGGCTCTGCGGCAAGAAACCTTCGACCCCGAACACGTCGACCATATATCCGCCCTTGACCTGCTTGACGACACGACCATCAACAAGGTCACCTTCATTATATCCGCCGGAAAGTTTCTTCCAGCCTTTGATCTTCTGGGCTTTATTGAACGACACTAACGTGCGTCCATCTTCGTCTTCGACATTCTCGACGATCACTTCGATCTCTTGGCCGATGCTGATATTCGACGGACCGTGAAATTCCGAGATCGGAATGATCCCTTCAGATTTATAGCCGATGTCGATCATGACATCCTTGGGCCCGATCTCAACGATCTTCCCCTTCAAAATATCACCGTTTTTTATATCTCGGATCAAAGAAAAGTAGCAGTCTTGTAATTCTTGTTTTTCGTTCAATGTTAAATTTTCCACGTATCTATCCTCCTTGAAAAAATTTTCTCAATTATCTCCTAAACTATTTTTCTTGTCAACACAAATTAAAGATTTCTCCCAAAACACGCTCGCTGAAATCTTCATACGACTCCGAATTTTTGATACGCAACGGTTTTCCAAAAGCAACTTTCACTGTTCCGCAACGCGGATATTTCGCGCCGCGCGGCAAAATTATATCGGTGCCGATGATCCGCGCCGGGATCACGGCAGCGCCGGTCTTGGCCGCCAAGAACCCCACGCCGGCACGCACACGGTTTCCCGGCGACACCGTCCGCGTGCCTTGCGGAAAAATCAAAACGGCCCGATCGTCACGTAAACGGCGCACGGCTTCTTTTATTGACCCGGCATCCGCGCCGCCGCGCCGCAGCGGAAACGCGCCCAATTGCCGCAGGAACGCGCCGAATAACGCGTTACGGAATAATTCCTCTTTCGCGACAAAGTTAAGCCGGCGAGGGAACACTGCTCCCAAGACCGGCGGGTCAAAATTACTCATGTGATTGGCGGCCACAATAAGCGCGCCGTTGCGCGGGATATGTTCTGCGCCGGAAATCCGTAAACCGAAAAAAAGATGCAGGAGCCAACGTACGGTTATTTTACAAAATACGTAGAGCGGATACATTGACGATAGGGAACTCCTCTCAAGGAAAGGTCGAATGATCACAGCAAAGGCTGAACGATCTCTTTACCCAGGGAAAGCAACAATTGTGTTTTCTCACGGCTGGTGCTTTCCGCGTAAATCCGCAATATCGGTTCAGTCCCGGACTTACGCAGCATCAACCACGTCTGGGAAGTAATCATCTTGATGCCGTCCCGGCGGTCAACAGAAACAACCGGGTCGCCCAGCAACGCCGCGGGAAGCGTCAAGCGAGTAATATCTGCCGTCACGCTCTTCAACGTGACTTTGATCTTATCATAATACCAGCGCCCATAGGTTTTCCACATCGATTGTACCAACGACGTAAAATCCTGTCCGGACATGCTCATCATCTCTAAGACCAACAGCGCGCTCATCGTCCCGTCGCGCTCAGGGATGAACCCTTTATAACCGAGACCGCCGGCTTCTTCGCCGCCGATAGCGATTTTATCGTCTTTAAAAAGCGCGGAGAGATACTTGAATCCGACCGCCGTGTCAAAAACTTTGACCTGTAACGCCTTCGCGACGATATCGATTAAATTACTGCCGACGATCGTCTTGCCGAGCCCGCCGGTTTCTTTCCTATTCTTGAACATATGCAAGGCCAAAAGCGGCAGGATGACCTGCGCGTCGACATACTCGCCGTCCGCGGTCACTAAACCGATCCGGTCGCCATCGCCGTCTAACGCGACACCTAAATCATACTTCCCCTGCTTCATCGCGGCGATGAGTTCAGGCAAACTCTCGGCAACCGGTTCAGGGTTTCTCCGGCCGAATGAAGGATTAAATTCATCGTGAATGTACTCCACAGAGACAGAGGTACCCGCGCACACGCGCTCCAAATATGTCCCCCCGCTGCCATACATCAGATCGACCAATATCCGGACCCGTGATTGACTGACCTTTTGATAATCGATGAATTTCTTAAGAAAGGCGAGATACTCGACGGAAAAGTCCTGCACGACGATGAGCTGTTTTTGCACGGCTTCCTTAAAATCCATAGTGCGCACCGGCGTCTTTTTCAGAAAACTTTCGACGACATCGGTTATCGACTTATCTGCGGCCCCGCCATCCGGCGTTTTGATCTTCAGACCGTTAAAGCTATACGGATTGTGCGATGCGGTGATCATGATCCCCAAATGAAACTTTCCACGGGACGTCGCGAAACTGACCACCGGCGTCGGTACCTGCTGGTCGGATAAAACTACTTTAATAGTATTGGCGGCAAACACACACGCAGTCGCCTGCGCGAATTCTTTCGATAAAAAACGGGCGTCATAGCCGACCGCGACCTGTACGGCCTGCCCCGGATAGATACTCTGCACGTAATCACTAATTGCCTGGACCAAGACCTGCAGATTCGCGAACGTAAATTCGTCAGCAATAACCGCTCTCCACCCGTCAGTGCCAAAATGAATCATGCTGTTCTCCTTATAAAGTATCCATGTATCCCAGTGTGCTATCCGTTACGCGTTCATCCCGGATCCTGCCCGACGAATAATGCCGTATATTTTAGCGATAAAATCTTTTTTGTTCAATATACTTTTTTACTTTATCCGGGACAAGATACCGTATCGATCTTTTTTCTTTAACAAACTGCCGCACTAACGATGACGATATTTCTAAGCGCGGCATACCCACCTCAACAACGCTTTTCATCGTACACCCGTGCCCTTGCCGGGTAACGACGACTAACTGCGCGAGTTTTTTGATCTCAGCCGGCTCTTTCCAGGAAGAAAATTGTGTGCAAAGATCCGCGCCCATGAGCAAATATAATCGGGATCGCGGATACCTCTTATGTAACTGCCTCAAGGTATCGACCGTATAAGAAACGCCGCCGCGTTCTATTTCCTGTGCATAGAGCTTGAACCGGGGGTTCCCGGCGATCGCCAGCGCGGTCATGATCAAACGGTGCCGCGACGCGATGACTGCTTCGTTCGATTTATGCGGCGGAATGTTGCAGGGCACGAACAAGACCGCATCCAATCGTAATGACATACATGCGCTTTCCGCGATAACTAAGTGCCCCAGATGCGGCGGGTTAAAACTGCCACCTAATATCCCTAACTTCATTGTTCTATCCTCATCAACAAGCTTTAAGTTTCTAGAACCTTCTTAAGGTCTATTCATGGATTTCCAATTACCAATAAATACCGAAAACAAAGAATTCTTGACTGTTCTTTGAAAATTGGTAATCCCCTCATACTTCGGGGAGGGTTCCCACTTGATTTCCATTGATTGGTAGTATTGACAATTGGACATTGGTAATTTTAATAGGCACATCGAAAGTCCTATTTCAACGATGATCGCTCAAGAATCTCGTCTTCGACAAACACCGGCGCGCTGCATCTGACTGCCAAAGCGATACTGTCCGACGGACGGGCGTCTACTAACACGTCTGAGCCATCCTGATGTTTAAGAAATATCTTCGCGTGAAACGTATTATCGATAACCTTATCGATGAATATTTTTTCCACGGCCGCGCCTAACGTTTCAATCACACTTTTAAGCAGATCGTGGGTAAGCGGCCGGGGCGGCTCAAAATTGCTCAGTTTCAAACGTATGGCTAATGCTTCATTGATACCGATAATAATCGGCAACAAGCGGGTCCCGGTCTTCTCTTTCAAAACGATAACCTGCTCCTGGCTTTTTTCATCGATAATGATCTTCGAAAGTTCCATCTGTATCATAGATTACTTCTTTGTTAACAAAAAATTCCTCTGAAGGAACTTACAAGCACCAATGACAAATGAAATCTCCCCGGGCTAAAGCCCGGGGTTTCTGTATAATCCCTGCTCGGCTATATATGGCAAAATTCTCTTCGACAATTTTGCCAACCTCGCGGGATAATCGTACGCATTCATCCCAGGG
>Ga0172370_10002012_pt1 | contig 29902 bp, 26 predicted proteins | sample LakKiv5m_FD_114538 | JGI IMG/M metagenome (GOLD analysis project Ga0172370, IMG submission 114538) | Freshwater microbial communities from Kabuno Bay, South-Kivu, Congo - kab_022012_11.5m | ecosystem: Environmental > Aquatic > Freshwater > Lake | place: Democratic Republic of the Congo...
AAGAGCGACTTCGGCTTCGTGAACCTCGAGTCGCCGCTGACGACGGGCGGAGAGGCGCAGGGATGGAAGGACGTCGTCATCAAGGGCAACCCGGACCTCGCGCCGGCGATGGCCGGGAGCGGTATCGGCGTCGTCACCCTGGCCAACAACCATGCCGGAGACATGGGCGACAGCGGCCTGCTGGACACCTTCCGGTATTGCCGGAAGAACGGGATCGCCGTCGTAGGCGCCGGAAAGGATCTCAAGACGGCCCGAGCCGGCGCGGTCCTCCGGAGCGCCGGCGGCATCAAGGTGGCGTTCCTCGGCTTCTCCGACGTGCTCCCCGCCGGATACCCGGCGACCTCCACGAGCCCGGGCATATCACCGGGCCGCTCCGACATCGGCGCCGTGAAACGAGCGATCAGAGCGGCGAAGAAGAAGGCCGACTACGTCGTCGTCGGCTGGCACTGGAACCTCGAGTACAAGCGCACGCCGTCGTCACTCGAGAAGAGCGAGGGCAGGGCGGCGATCGACGCCGGCGCCGACATCGTCATCGCCCACCACCCCCACCTCCTCGACGGCATGGAGTCGTACCACGGAGGGCTCATCGTCTACAGCCTCGGCAACCTCGTGTTCAGCGGCTTCAGCGGAGAGACGGCCGAGACGGTGCTCGTTCGTGCGAAGCTCTCGGACGACGGCATCGACGCGCAACTCGTCCCGGTCGTCGGCGGCGGCTCGGGCATCCCCTCGATCGCCGGAGGGTCGCGCGGCGACAGCATCCTCCGCCGCGTGAAGCGCCTCTCCGCCGCCCTGGGCACGAACGTCAAGATCGCCGGCGGCAGGGGCTACATCCACGTCAGGCGCTGACGGAGGCCTGTCGTGCCCGCCGGCCTGAGCACTCCGAAGCCCGGAGCGACGTGACCCTCGTCGTCTGCCCCAATCTCGCCGTCGACCGCATGCTCGCCGCCGCCGCCGTCCTGCCCGGCGGCCTGATGCGCTGCCGGGCGCTCCGCACGCAGGCCGGCGGCAAGGGTGCCAACGTCGTGCGTGCGCTGCGGGCGCTCGGCGCGGGGGACGAAGCGCGCGGCGGCGGCCATGACCCGGCGCCCTCCGCACCGTTGCTCGCCGGCTTCGCCGCCGGGCGCGGCGGCCGCCTCATCGCCGAGCTGGCCGGCGAGGAGGGACTGGCGCTCGACGTCGTGGTCGTCGGCGGGGAGGCGCGCGTCTCGACCGTGGTCCTGGGGGACGACGGTTCGGTCACGCGTCTCTACGAACTGGGGCCCGACATCGGCCCGCAGGACGAACGATCCCTGATCGGGCTCGTGCGAGGACACACCGCAGCGCCGGGTGAATGGGCGGTCGTCACCGGCGCGGCGCCGCCCGGCGTCTCGCCGGGCTTCTACGCCGCCCTGCTGCAGGCCGCCCGCGCCTCAGGCTACCGACTGCTTCTGGACGCGACCGACGAGCAGCTCACAGGCGGGCTGACCGAACGCCCCGACCTGGTCAAGGTCAACCTGGCAGAGGCCTGCTCCGCCGTCGGCCGGCCGGGGGCGCACTGCGAGGACGAGAGGAACGACTCGCGCGCCGCGCTCGTCTCCGAGGGCCTCGAGCTCTGTCACCGCCTCGCGGCGGCGGGCGCCGGGGACGCCGTCGTGACGCTCGGCGCGGCAGGCGCGGTCGCGACCCTCCGCGGCCGCGACTGGCAGGTCCACACCGGGCCGGTCGCGGTCGTGAACCCAGTCGGGTCCGGAGACTGCTTCGCCGCCGGTCTGGTCCTCGCCTTCGAGCGCGGCGACACGCCGGGAGCGGCGCTCTCCCTGGCCGCGGGAGCCGCGGCGGCGAACGCGGCCTCGCCGTTCAACGGCGATGTCGACCCGGCGCTGGCTCTTGGGCTGGCGGGCGGAGCTTCCGTCGGCCCGCTGATCCCCCGCCCCGCGCCTCCGCCCGGTGGCCGTCACCGACCGCAGCCCCTAGACTAGGCGCCGATGCGCCCCGTCCTCTTCGAGATCGGTGATTTCACCTTCTACAGCTTCGGCCTCATGGCCGCGCTGGCGCTCATCGTCCCCGGGCTCACTGTCGTTCGTGCGCTCGTCGCCCGGCGCGGCGCGCCGAGTGAGTTCGCCTACGAGCTGATCGTCGCGGCGGGCCTGAGCGGCTTCATCGGCGCCCGCATCTACTTCATGGCCGAGAACTGGTCCGTCACGGCAGCCGACTTCTGGGGCGTCGCGCTCGGCGGCGTCGGCTTCACCTGGTACGGCGGCCTCATCGGCGGCTTCATCGGCGTCGTCGTCTGGTCCGTGGTCCGCCGCGTCCCTCTCGACATCGTCGCCAACGCCATGGCCCCCGCGGTCGCCATGGGCTACGCCATCGGCCGCGTGGGCTGCCAGCTCTCCGGTGACGGCGACTACGGCGTGCCGACCGATCTGCCGTGGGCGATGGGCTACCCCGAAGGCACAGTGCCGACGCCGCCCGGCGTCGAGGTCCACCCGACACCCATCTACGAGATCATGATCATGGCGGTCGTCGTCTGGGTCCTCTGGCGTCTGGCGACGCGCTACGACAAGTCGGGCTGGTGGACCTTCGGCTGGTTCCTCATCCTCTCGGGCGTCGAACGCTTCTTCGTGGAGTTCGTGCGCCGTAACCCGGACTGGCTCGCCGGACTCACGCAGCCGCAGTGGATAAGCATAGCCAGCGTGGTGATCGGGCTCGTCCTGGTGCTGGTCTTCACGAAGAGGCCGGCGGTGCGGCTCGCCGAGCGGCCGGCGCGACCAGAAGGCTCGTAGCAGGCCCTAGAAGCGGCCGGCGGTCCAGGCGGAGGCGGCGGAGCCGTAGCTCACCACGGCGCCGGTATGCGGAGCGTGGATCATCTGCCCGCCTCCCACGTAGATCCCGACGTGCGAGCTGAAGCTCGCGTTGCCGAAGAACACGAGGTCGCCGGGTCTGGCGTCCCGGAGTGAGACCGGCGTGCTCGCCTGCTGCTGGAGCGTCGCCCCGTGAGCCATCTGGACGCCCACTTGCGCGTAGCAGTACATGGTCAGGCCGGAGCAGTCGAAACCGCTCGGGCTTGCGCCGCCGTACACGTAGGGCACGCCGAGATACCGCTGCGCGATCGCGACGACACCGGGGTAACCGCCGCTCGACGGGACGACGCCGCCTGAGGAACCGCCGGAGTCCGCGGCGTCCCCACCCGAGGAGGAATCCCCGCCCGAGGCAGAATCCCCGCCGCCGTCCGCCGGCGTACCGGTGGAGGCCGCGGAGGCTGCCCGAGCGGCCTCCGCCGCGGCGGCCCTCGCCGCCGCCTTCGCTCGCGCCGCAGCCTCGGCCTCGAGCTCGGCGATATCGCCCTCGAGGCCGCCGGCGACACCCTCCAGCTGGGACCGCACGGCAAGCACGGCGTCGCGGCTGTCCCTGCGTTGAGCCACGAGCTTCTCGACCGCCTTCTCGTCCGCGGCGAGCGCCACACGACGCTCGTCGACCTCCTGCCGGTAGTCGGCGGCGACGAGCACGGCGTCCGCGTCGCTCTCCGCAAGTCGCTCCATCAGATCGAGCTGTGTGACCAGGTCATCGAAGGTGCGCGACGAGAGGACGACATCGATGACGCTGACGTCCTCCGCCATGTAGACCTGGCGAGCCCGCGCCGCCAGATGTTCGTTCGCGGTCGCGAGCTTCTGTTCGGCCAGCGCCAGCAGCCGTCGGTTCCGCACGATCTGGTCACGGACCGTCGCCAGCCGGCTCGAGGCCTGGTTGAAGCGCTCCACGGCGATCTCTGACCGCGCGTACGCCGCGTCGAGTTGCGACTGCACGGCCTTCAGGCGCTCTTTCTTGGCGGAGATCGGTGAGGCGATCGCCGAGGAGACGAAAAGGAGGAAGAGCAGAAGCCCGAGGAGACAGACGATCGCCGGCTTGCGTGCGGGGCTCAACTGTGTCGCCTCCTTACGGGGTGCGGCGAGCAGGGCCGCACATGCTCGAGGTTCGCGCGCGTCATTTGTCCGGGGTGAGCTACGGACTCGAGATCGAGCCGGGACCCCGCCGATGCGTCGCTCTGTCCTGGGTCCAGCTTCGCGGGAACGCGCCGCACTCCTCCGTCGACCGCCGCTCGAAGCCGTGCCGGGATCGACGCTAGTCGACCGACAGCGTCAGGCCCTCGGCGAAGTCGGCGTCGGTCGCGAAGTCCCAAGCGGCGCCACCGTCCTTCGAGATGAGCACCATGCGGTGCGTGAAGCGATGGGCGGCCCGCTGGTCGGCGGGGAAGTCGAGAGGACTGAAGTAGCTCAGGGAAAGGTACAGCCGGCCGGCCCGGTCCACGGTGAGCTTCTGGTGGTAGGTCGCGTAGCCGGCCCGGTCCTGGCTGCACACCAACCGTTGCGACTCGCTCCAGGTCCCGTCGGGAGACCGGGTCTGCCAGCACAGCGCGTCGTGGTAGGCGCCGTCGAAATCGGTGTCGACGCCCCGACGCGCCTGCCGGAACACAGTCACCAAGCTGTTGTCGGGGAGGCATGCGAGCGAAAGATACGTCTGCCGGGCAAGCCCCGGCTCACCCTCCGCATTCAGGTAGCCGCCCTCGAGCGTGGGCTCGGGAGTCGTCCACTCGCTCGCGTCCCACGGCCGCACGCTGTGCGCGTAGAGGAAGGGCCCGCTGTGCGCGCCGGTGAGTACGTGGAGGTAGCCGGCGCCGTCGCGGACGATCCCCGGAGTGTCGTGATCGTCGTTTCGCCGGTAGGCCTGCGCGAGCAGAAGCCGCCCTTTCATCTTGCGGGAGGCGTGACTGAACGAGCCCACATACGTCGGGGTGCCCGTGTCGCCGCGGCGGGCAACCTCCGCCCACACGAGATACGAGGTGGAGCTGCTGGAGGCGGCGAACGAGGCGCCCCCGGCGCCGTAGGTCTGACCGATGAATCGCGTGCTCACGAGCGTCGGCGACGGCAATCTCAGCCGCCCCTTGCTGAAGGACGGCTTGAGCACGTACAGATTGCTGCGCGACGCGCGACTTCCCGGCCAGTCGGCGACGGGACGCCAGACCGCCACGAGCGGGGGCCTGGAGTTGGAGTTCCAGCCGGCGTACTGCTCCAGCGCCGCGGTGCCGTTGTCTCGCCCGTCGTAGAGTACGCGCCGGCCGCCGACCGGCAGCGTGCCCAGACGCCAGGTCCGGCACCCGTCCAGGGAATACAGGAGGACGTTGTACAGGGCGCCGCCGCGCACGCGGATCTCGAGCAACGTGTAGGCGCGCCCGAGTGCGTCGAACTCGATGCGCTCGCTCACGTACCCGCCGCCGTTGACGGTGTTCGTGAAGGCCGGGTAGGCGCGGCGCACCGCCGTCAGCAGCGAGGTGGCGATCCAGCGCTCGTCTTCACCGAGCCTGACCGAGGAACGCGTGACGTCCTGCGAATCGGTCCGGCTGCGGATGAACGGCCGATTCGTGGAGTCGAACGACGGGATGTTGCGCGGATAGGCAGGGGCGTAGCCGAACTGCTCGCTCAGCGTGAGTGTCGACTGGATGCGGATCGGAAGATCGAGAGCCCGCGCCTGCGGGACGGCCCATCCCGCCGCGCACATCGAGAAGGCGGCGAGGGTCAGTGCGATGATGAAGGACGTGCGCCTCATGGCTCCCGACGTTCGACAACGACCGGTCCAGTGTCCCGGCTCAAGACCGTCTGGTCAACCGGGATGCTCCCTGTCACAACGCCGGCGACCGGCGCGGCCCTAACGCCGCCGGCGTGCCCGGCGAAGGTCCGACGCACGACGAAAGGAGCGACCGCGGGACGGGACGACGCGAGATGGACGGGAAGCGTCAGCCGGACGGCCGAGAACTCGGCACGAGCAGCAGCGGGCAAGGCGCCGTGTCCAGAAGCTCCTTGATCACGGCGCCGTGCCCGCTGGCGAAACTCCCGCCCCACGACAGCACGATGAGCTCGGCGGCGCTCGACCGCGCCTCCGCCGCGATCACGTCGGCCGGGTCACCGACACGGACGGCGACGCGATGGCGGCCACCCTTCGGGCACTGCGAGAAACGCATCGTGAACTCGTCCTGCCAGGCGGCCCACTCGTAGTGCTCCTGGTCCATCATCCGCGGCGCCGGAAGGCTGCCCACCTCCGTCGGCGTGCCGCCGCCGGTGACGACGTGAAGCATCACGATCTCGCGGCTGCGGGCGCAGAGCGCGTCGTCGGCAGCCTTCATCGCCGCCGACGTCGACGGGCTGCCCTCCAGCGGCACGTACAGCCGGCGAAGGCGGGTGACGGGGCGCATCCCCGGCCGCACCATCAACACCGGCGCCACGGCCGCGTCGAGCAGTGCCTCGGCGACGTGCCCCATACCGGGCTCGCAGGTCGACCCGGCAGGGCATCGCAGGCCGAAGGCGAGAGCCTCGACGGCCGAGCCGGCGACCATCCGCGTCAGCGCCTCGACAGGCTCGCCGTCGATGGCGGTGATCTCCAGCCCGGCGAGCTCGGCGCTCCCCGGCTCGGGGAAGCCCGGCTCACGCACATGGACACCGCGCACGTCCCACCCGGCGGCAGCGGCCAGCGCGCGCGCCGACGAGACCAGCTCCTGATCGGCAGAGGCATCGGCGACGGCGATGAGAAGAGTCACTCCGCTCCCTCCTGCCACGGTTCGCCATCCCGGCGCCACAGGCTGTGGCGGCCCGGGCGGAACTCCCGTCCAGCACCGTCGAGCACCAGTGTGAGCGGCGCCTTCTCCACCCTTATACCCACTTCGACACCGCCCTTCCGGCGGCGCAGGTCGAAGTGCAGGTAGGCGCCGCGGAAGCGCAGCGGCAGCCGCACCCGCTTCCACGCCCTCGGCAGGTGCGGGTCCAGCTGCAGCGCCTCTCCGCGGCGCATGAGGCCGCAGAACCCCATGACCGCCGCTTGCCACAAGCCGCCCATGGTGGCCATGTGCAGCCCCGCCGCGGCGTTGCCCATGTTGTCGGCGAGGTCGATGGCGGCCGCCATCTTGAAGTACTCGGTGGCCTCGGGTACGTCACCGAGCCGGGCGGCCACGGCGGCATGGATCCCCGGGCTCAGCGAACTGCCGTGGCAGGTGATGGGCTCGTAGTAATCGTAGTTCGCCCTCGTCGTGGCGTCGTCGATCTCGTCGGCGAGGACGTGGCAGAGCATCACGACGTCGGCCTGCTTCACGACCTTGCTCACCAGCGTCACGTCACGTCCGAGCAGGAAGTCGGCGGCCATCGGTCGCGGGCGGATCTTCTCCAGAGGAACATCGGCCATGTCGTAGAACCCGGCGAACTGCTCGTAGAGCAGCGTCTCCGGGTCGAAACCATCGGCCAGCGCGTCGATCACGCGGCGCCACCCGAACAGCTCTGTGACCGTGAGCCCGAGCCGGCCCTTGAGCTCGTCGGCGTACCCCGAATCGACTCGCTCGAGCCAGGAGATCGCCTCGAGCGCCTTGCGGATGTTCCAGCGCGCGAGCACGTTGGTGAAAGCGTTGTCGTCGACGCCCTCGTGATACTCGTCGGGACCGACGACGACGCGGATGTGGTGGACCCCGTCGTCGCCGGCAGCCGCCCTCGAGACCCAGAAGCGCGCCGTCTCGAGCATCATCTCCACGCCCATGCCCGCCATGAACGCGTCGTCCGCGGTAGCCTTCCAGTACTCCCAGGTCCCCCAGGCCACATCCGCGGAGATGTGGTGCTCCATGAGGCCCGAGAGGATCGGGACCATCTCACCATCGGGGCCGTACGCGTACGGTGGCGTGGTCTCGATGCCCTTGTCCGCCGACTCCCACGGGTAGAGAGCCCCGCGGTGACCCAGGCTCGACGCCTTCGCGCGAGCACCGTCGAGGTTGCGGAACCGGTACGTGAGCAGCGTGCGGGCCGTCTCGGGCTGCGTGTAGATGAAGAACGGGAGCACGAAGATCTCGGTGTCCCAGAAGACGTGGAGAAAATACGACATGCCGCCGAGGCCTCGCGCGCCCACCGAGACGGTATCTTTGGTGGGGTGGGCGGTGCTGATCATGTGATAAATCGCGAAGCGCAGGGCGTGCTGGTCGGACGCGTCCCCGTCGATCCGCAGATCTGCCGCGTCCCAGGCGGCGTCCCACGCCGCGCGATGCCGGCGCAGCAGTTCGTCGAATCCGGTCTGCTCCGCGCGCACCAGAGCGCGACGCGCCGCGTCACTCGACGGCACGCGGGTCCGTGCCGACACGATGGCCGCAAGCCGGTCGACGGTGGCGGGATCGCCGGGTTCGAGTCGCCCGCCGATCACATCGCGCGCCTGCTGCACGATGCGCACGACCGGTGACCCCGGCGCCGGTTTAGTGGTGACCGCGAGGACGTGTCCGCCGCCGCCACGACCGCGGGTGCGAGCGAGGAGGCCGGGAGGATCCACGAGCGACACGAACTCGGTCTCTCGCGTCGGGCCGCCGCCGTGCGTCACACCGACGGCGCTCTGCCAGACGAGCTCACCGGCGAAATCCTCCGGCGTCGCCTCGGCGCGCACCGCCATGAGCTGGCGATCGGCGAGCGAGGCGAACCGCACCGTGCGCACGCGCACGGTGCGCCCGCTGCGCAGATGCTGTCGCCACGTGCGAAAGACGATGCCGTGCCGGAGGTCCAAGACCCGCTCGTGGTCGACGATCTCACCGTTCGACAGAGTGACGACGCTGCCGGCGACCATGAGGCGCAGCCCCGTCCAGTCGGGCGCCGGTACCGGCTGGCGGAAGGGCGGGTCGCCGGTGCCGTCACCGAAGACGCCGGCGACGAAGGTGGCCGGCGTCGAGATCGCGGACCCCTCCTCGATGGCCCCACGGGTGCCGGTCTCACCGTTGGCGACCGTGAGCCACGTCTCCACCTCGCGCTCCCGGAACGGGTCGAAGCCCGGCACCTCGAAGCGCCAGGCAGGATCACGGGTCGGTTCCGGGAAGTCGCGGACGGCGACCATCTCCCGCTCGGCGAGCTGATCGTGCAGGATCGTCAGGAAGCGGTCGGGGCCGCCGCCTGCGTGAAGGACTCGTGCCGGCACGCCGCCTTGCTCCAGGCCGACGCTGACGAAGACCGAGCGCCGAAGCTCGGGGATCAACGTGACGTAGTCGCTCCCGTCGGCGCCGCCGACGGGAGCGAAGGCGTCGCCCAGCACCAGGAGGTCCTGCGGCTGGCGGCCGCGGCCGGTGATGAGCGCGTGCAGCACCGACCGCATGGAGTCGCTCTTGTCGGTGAGTCCGATCTCGATGGAGCTCACGTCGCCGGTGACCGCAGGGTGCGCGAGGCCCGCCGAGCGGCCAAGCTCGCGCGCCAGCTCGACACACTCCCCGACGCCGGAGATGCCCGCCTGCCGTAAGCGCTCGTGCACCCGGCGGCGCAACTCGGGGATCTCCGTCCCGGGAGGGTCCGGCCAGTCCGGGATCAGCTCGATCCTCCGTCGGTTGAGGCAGCCGGACGCGATCCCGGTCTCCATGCCGGCCGCCGCCAGCCGGTCGCGGAACGCGGCGGCGGCGGCGGTGAGTTGCGCGTCCTCTTCGGCCGTCGCCTCACGCCGCTCCAGCAGACGTGGCCCGGCCGGCCCAACGACGTAGACCTCGGAGCCCCGTGAAAGGTGGAGAAACAGCCTGCCCTCGACTCCTGGGCGGGCGCGGAACTGGCCGTCCACCTCCTTGACGCCGGCGCTACTCAGCACGGCGACGTCGACGCCGAGGGCGGTGAGGCGCTCCACGCGGCCGCGCACCGGCGTGGCGTCCGCCTGCCGGTCGGCGACGGCCGTCCCGTCCCAGTCGAAACAGATGACGTCGAACCGGCGCCCCAGGGCGCGATCCAGAGCGCGCCGGCCGGCATCGCCATCCGGCGGCGCGACACCCTCGGCTCTCCGTCTCGTCCGTTCGGTACTCGACATCGTCCTCACATCCTCCCCCATGCGCGCCCTTCATGCACGACGGCGATAGACTGAGGCCCCGATCAGCAGCCGGCCCGAGGTGAGCACATGCCCCAGTTCGACATCGCCTACGTCCGCAGCCAGTTCCCCGCACTCAAGCGCATGATCGACAGTCACCCCGTCGCCTACCTCGACGGCCCCGGCGGAACGCAGACGCCTCAGAGGGTGCTGGACGCCGTCCAGGACTACCTCGTCAATCACAACGCGAACATCCACGGTCTCTTCGCGACGACAGAAGAGACGGATGCGATCATCCAGGCCGCCCGTGACGCCGGCGCCGACCTCCTCGGGTGCGACTGGGACGAGGTGAGCTACGGAGCCAACATGACCACCCTCGCCTTTCTCCTCAGTGACGCGATCGCCGGCCGCATCGAGCCCGGCGACGAGGTGCTCATCACGCAGCTCGACCACGAGGCCAACCGAGGGCCGTGGCTGCGGCTGGCCGAGCGCGGCGCGATCGTCCGGGAGGTGCCCGTCGACCTCGAGACCTGCACGCTGGACTGGGACGCGTTCGAGGCGCTGGTCAAGCCCGGCACGACGAAGGTCGTCGCGCTCGGCTACGCGTCGAACGCGGTCGGCACCGTGAACGACGTCGCGCGAGCGAGTGCGCTGGCGCGCGAGGCAGGCGCCCTGAGCATCATCGACGCCGTCCACTACGCGCTGCACGGGCCGATCGACGTCAGGGCCGTCGGCTGCGATTTCCTGCTCTGCTCGGCCTACAAGTTCTTCGGCCCGCACGTCGGCCTGATGTACGCGCGCCGGGAGACGACTCATGCGCTGGAACCGGTGCGCCTTCGCACGCAAGAGGACGAACCCCCCTGTGTCTGGGAGACGGGCACGCTCAACCACGAGGGGATGGCGGGGACGACCGCGGCGATCGACTTCATCGCCGATCTCGGCGCGCGGCACCTCGACGCGCTCGAGGACCACATCCCCGGCGGCCTGGGCGGCGTCGCGGCCGGCGGCGTCGCGCCGGCACTCCACGGCCGGCGCAAGACGATCGTCGCCGGCATGCTCGCCGGCGAGGCCTACGAGCAGCCACTCGCGAAGCGTCTGCGCGAGCGGCTCGCCGTCATCTCCGGGGTCAGGCTCTACGGGCCGCCCGAGGGCAACCCGCGGACGTCCACCGTGTCCTTCACGCTCGCCGGCTACCGGCCCTCCGAGGTGTGCCGGGCACTGGGAGCGCGCGGCCTGTTCGCCTGGGACGGTGACTTCTACGCCCACCGGCTGGTCGAGTTGCTCGGGCTGCTCGAGAGCGGCGGGCTCGTGCGCGTCGGGCTCGCGCCGTACACGACGGAAGGCGAGCTGGAACGCCTGGTCGCAGCCGTCGAGGATCTCGCCCGGTCGGTGCGATGAGCGCCGGCCCGGCTTCGCCGGCCGTGCGCGACGTCCGTGTCTGCCTGCTCGGGTTCGGCAGCGTCGCGCGCTCGTTTTGCGACCTGCTCGTGCGGCAGGAGCGTGTGCTGGCCGAGCGTCACGGGCTGCGCGTGCTCGTCACCGCCGTCGGGACCCGCCGCGGCAGCCTGGTCGAACCGGCCGGGATGACCCCTGCAGCCGCGCTGGCGACGATCGGCGCGCGGCCGGCCCCGCCGCAAGCGGCACGGCCGGCCGCGGAGCTCCTCGCCGCTTCAGACGCGGACCTGCTCGTCGAGCTCACCGTGATGGGCGACCTCTCTGCAGTCGCCGCCGGCCGGACGACGTTCGTCCCGCCGGCGACCGCTCACGTCCTGGAGGCGTTCCGCCTCGGCATGGACGTCGTCACCGCCAACAAGGGGCCCATCGCCTGGAGCTGGCCGGAGGTCTCGTCGGCCGCCGCGGGGAGTGGCCGCCGCATCCGCTTCGAGAGCACCGTCATGGACGGTCTCCCGGTGTTCAGCCTCCTTGATTCCACGCTCCCGGACTGCACTGTCCTGGGCTTCGAGGCGGTGTTCAACGCGACGACCAACTTCATCGTCGACGCGATGGGGACGGGCCGGAGCCTGGACGACGCCCTGGCGAGCGCCCAGGCGGACGGCTACGCCGAGGCCGACCCATCCAACGATCTCGACGGCTGGGACGCGGCGAGCAAGGCGGCGGCGCTGGCGAACGTGGCGATGGACGCCGGCATCACACCGGCGGACGTGGAGCGCGAACGGCTGCACGATGTGCCGCTCGAGCGCATCCTGCAGGCCCGCGCCGGCGGCCGGCGCCTGCGGCTGGTGACCGGCGTGTGGCGCGATGGGTCCGGGCGCGTGCGCGCCCGTCTGCGCGCCGAGGATCTCGACATCGAGCACCCACTCGCGGCGCTGACCGGCGAGTCGCTCGGCGCCGTGCTGCACACCGACCTCATGGCCGACGTCGTGGTCTGCGAGCGCCATGCGCTGGTGCCGCAGACGGCCTACGGCGTGTACGCCGACCTGCTCCACCTGCGCCGCAGGCGCTGACGGCGGGCTGCCGGGGGCGGGGCGCCTGCGGTACCGCACCGGGCGAAAGGCGAGGCGCTCCCCGCGACGACCGCCAGACCGGAACGCGATGCATGGATCCGCGAGATATGCTCTACGATACTCATCCTTTGCCGACCGGCCGCGCCGCCGGGTCGAGGCAGCATACAGGCTCTGGAGGCGACGGCACGAAGAGAACGGGGATGGCATCATGACCGGCAGGCCGACCTGCTCGACGATGACGTCGCCGGCGAAATCGACGCCGGAGGCTGCGCCTCGGAGCGACGGCCGTTGACCGACGACCCGGGCGCTCTGCGCCACGCGCCGCCCCTCCCCGCCGGGGCGACGGGGGGTGACGCTGATGCACCGGGACGTGCCGGAGGCGCCGCGCTCCGGCGGTCGTGGCTGCGCGCCGTCCTCGCGTCGGCCCTGGTGCTCGTCGCGGGTGGCGCCCTCGGCGCCGCCGGCCATCACCTCGAGCGCGCCTACGGCATCCGCCCACCGCAGACGACCGAGACGGCGACCGGCTGGCACATCGCCGGGCTGCACGGCCAGCCGTTCAGCGGTCTCGCACTGCACGGGACGCGGCTCCTTTGGCACAACGGCCCGTCCATCGAGTACTTCGACCTCGAGTCGGGCAAGCTGCGGCTGCTCGGCCCGGGGCCGGGCATGCGTGCCACCTGGGCGCCGGCGGTCGGACGCCGATACGCGGTCTGGTTCGAGGCGGAGCGGAGCAACAGCCTCGCGGCGCGAGCGGTCGCCTACGACGTCGAGCGCGGCCGCCGCTGGACGCTGGCCGAGATCGGCGCAGTGTACTCTCTGCCGGCGGTCTCCGAGGGCGACGCGGTCTGGTGCTCGGCCACGGAGCTCACGGTGCCCCGGATCGCCGGCGCGCACATCGCCGACGGCACGGCACTCAAGATCGCCGGCGAGTACGGCATCCCGGCCATCGCGGATGGGCTCGTGGTCTGGGCGCGCGGCGCCGGCGGTCCGTTCGCGGCCCACGAAATGAGCAGCGGCCGCACCTGGCCCGTCGTGGTCCAGGGGCTCGTAGGCCGGATGACCCGCTTCGCGCTCGCCGGCCGCACCCTGGTCTGGGGTCAGCTCGACTCCGGCGGATCCGGCGCCGTCCTGAGCGCCGGAGTCGACGGCGGCGAGACTCGGCAGCTCGCCGCGGGCGTCATCGGGCTCGCCGGTCCGGCCTTCGACGGCACGACCGTCGTCTGGGCCGAGCGGGATGACGGCACCGGCGGCTCCCGCGTGATGGGCCGCCGCCTTGACGGTGGCGACGCCTTCCTGATCGCCACCGCCGCCGGCGAGGTCGCGGAGGTCACCGTGAGCGGCGGCGTCGCCGCCTGGATCGCCGGCGACGGCGTGACCTCCTGGATCGATACCGCCGGGGTGCCTCGTTGAGCCCCATGCCCGCCGTCCGCCGGAGCGTCGCCCGGCCGAGTCCGGCGCGCGAGCGGTTCCTGCTGGTAGTCCTGGTCGAGCTCTGGCTTCTGAACGTCGCCGACTTCGCGCTCACGCGCTATGCGCTCTGGCTCGGCTTCGCGACCGAATCGAACGGGGTCATGGATTTCTTCCTGCGCGCCGGCGCCGCGCCCGCCCTGGCATTCAAGATCGGCATCGTGACCGTCGGCGCACTGCTCCTGTGGCGACTGCGCGCCTACCGTGCCGCCACCGTCGCCGCTGTGCTGCTCACGGGTGTACTGGCGGCGGTCGTCTCCTACCAGGTCTTCTGGGTGCTCAGTCTCTGAACACCGTCCGCTCCCTGCGGGGCTCCCGTTGCCGGTCGCGGCGGCGAGTGCTAGCCTGCGCGCAACACCGAGGATGTCCGGACGAAGATCGCGTGAGAGCCCGCCGCACGAAGGGCGAGCGGGCGCCGAAGGGGCAAGGGCGGCGCCAGATGCGCCCCCGAAACTCTCAGGCCACAGGAGCGCGACCCGACGGACCCCCTGGAGCGACGAGCGTACGCCGCTCGATGCGGACAGGGTGATGGGAGCCATCACCCTGTCCTCGTTCATGGAGGAGGTCGTCCCATGACCGAGCGCGACTGGAGGATCATCAACCAGGGCGGCGTCCGCCGCATCGTCGTCACCAAGGAGTTGCCGGGAGAACGCTGGCTCCGGCGCCTCTCCTCCGCCGGCTGCCGGGTCGAGATCGCCCAGGGCGCGGACATCCTCGGCGAAGCCGAGATCCGCGCCGCCATCGGCGACGGTGTCGACGCCGTCATCGGGCAACTCACCGAACCGTGGACCGCGACGCTGCTGACAAGCCTCTCGAACGCGGGCGGCCGCATCTACAGTCAGTTCGCCGTGGGCCACGACAACGTGGACGTCGAGGCCGCGACACGTCTCGGCCTCCCGGTCGGCACCACCCCCGGCGTACTCACCGAGACGACCGCGGAGCTCGCCGTCGCGCTCACCTTCGCCGCCGCCCGCCGGGTCGTCGAGGGCGACCGCGTGATGCGCGCCGGCGAGTATCGCGGCTGGCTGCCCGACCTGCTGCTCGGTTCGCTCCTTTCCCGGAGGACGCTCGGCATCCTCGGCGCCGGACGCATCGGCGCCGCCTACGCCCGGATGATGGTCGAGGGCCTCAAGATGGATCTCGTCTACTACGACCTCCGGCCCAACACGGAACTCGAGCGGTACGTGGCCGACTACGGAGCGTTCCTGACGGCGCACGGCGAGCCGGCCGTGAGCTGCCGGCGCATCGAGAGCCTGCCGGAGCTGCTGGGCGCCGCGGACGTCGTCAGCGTCCACGCGGCGCTCACGGAGGAGACCTTTCACCTGATCGGCTCGCCCGAACTGGCACGCATGAAGGAGGAGGCCGTGCTGATCAACGCCGGCCGCGGCCCGCTCGTGGACGAGGCGGCGCTCGTCGCGCACTGCCGCACGCATCCGCGCTTCCGCGCCGGCCTCGACGTCTACGAGCGTGAGCCGGCCACCGCGCCCGGCCTGACCGAGCTCGACAACGTGGTCCTCGTCCCCCACCTCGGCTCCGCCACGACATGGACGCGTCAAGGGATGGCGACACTGGCGGCCGCGAACGTCGCCGCCGCCCTGCAGGGCTGGCCGGTGTGGCCGTCGGCCGTCGATGCAGACGATGTCGCGCCGTTCCTCGTCGACGCGGAGCCGCCACACGCGGCGCCCAGCATCGTGAACGGCGCCGAGCTCGGACTCGCCCGGTGGCAAGGGTGAGCCGCGAGCTGCTCCTCCGGCTCTTCGAGTCGGCGGTCGCCGCAGCCGACCCGGCCGAGCTGCTGCCCGGCCGGCTGCCGCAGATGCCGGCCGGCCGTACCGTCGTGATCGGCGCCGGCAAGGCCGCGGCGTCGATGGCGCGCGGCGTGGAAGGGGAGTGGGACGGCCCCCTCGAGGGCCTCGTCGTGACTCGCTACGGGCACGGCGTACCCTGCGAGCGCATCGAGGTCGTGGAGGCCGCGCACCCGGTACCGGATGCCGCCGGGCGCGCCGCGGCCGGCCGGATCCTCGAGCTGGCCGGCGGCCTGTCCGCCGGCGACCTCCTGATCTGCCTCGTTTCCGGCGGCGGCTCGTCGCTGCTGGCGCTGCCGGCGGACGGCATCACGCTGGACGACAAGCGTGCCGTCAACTCCGCCCTGGTGCGAAGCGGCGCCCGGATAGACGAGATGAACTGCGTGCGCAAGCACCTCTCGGCCGTCAAGGGCGGCTGGCTCGCGGCTGTGGCCCACCCCGCCCGGGTCGTCACCTTCCTCATCAGCGATGTGCCCGGCGACGATCCGTCCGTGATCGCCTCCGGACCAACCGTGCCCGACCCGACCACGTTCGCCGACGCCCTCGCCGTGCTGGAGCGGCACGGGATCGTCGTGCCGCCGGCCGTCCGGGACCGCCTGCGTGCCGGCGCCGCGGGCTCCGTGCCCGAGACGCCCAAGCCCGGAGACCCCGCGTTCGCCGGCGACGACGTCGTCATGCTCGCCACCGCCCGCGACGCCCTGGAGGCGGCGGCCGGCTGCGCTCACGCCGCCGGCGTCGAACCCGTCGTGCTCGGAGACGACCTCGAGGGGGAGGCTCGCGATCTCGGCGGGCTGCACGGCGCGCTCGCCCTGGGCTACGCCCGCGGCGGCGAGCGCGCCCTCATCGCGCTGCGCGAGGCCGTCGCCCGAGGCGCCGCGCGCAACCGAGGTTCCATCCTCACGCCGCCGCAGCGTCCGTTCGTGCTGCTTTCGGGCGGCGAGACGACGGTCGCGGTGACCGGCTCCGGCCGTGGCGGTCGCGACACCGAGTACGCGCTCGGCCTTGCCCTGGCGCTCGACGGTCACCCAGGCGTCAGCGCGATCGCCGCGGACACCGACGGCATCGACGGCAGCGAGGACAACGCCGGGGCGCTCGTCTCGCCCGGCACCCTCGCCCGCGCACGCGCAGCCGGCGTGGACCCGGTGGCCGCTCTCGCCGCGAACGACACCTACGGCTTCTTCGCGGCCCTCGACGATCTCGTCGTCACCGGCCCGACGCGAACAAACGTCAACGACTTCCGAGCGATCCTGGTCGTCTGAAGACGCTGCGCGACGCCCTCGCGACGATCGTCCTCTTGCCGAAACGTATCTATGCCATCATACTGGCATAGATACCATCATTGTGGGTCAGGAGGGCCGGATGGTTCGCATGCAAGTCCAGTTCACGGAGGAAGAAGCCTCGGCGCTGCGGCACGAAGCTGCGCGGCGCCGCCTCTCGATCTCGGCCGTCGTGCGCGAGGCCGTCGATGAGCGTCTGTCGCGAAGCCGCACCCAGCCGTCCCGCGACGAACTCGTGCGCCGCTCCCTCGCGGCGATCGGGCGGTTTCACTCCGGGACGGGCGACGTCTCCACGCGGCACGACGAGTACTTCGCGGATTCCATCCTCGATTGAGCATCTTCATCGACACCTCAGCGCTGATCGCGATCCTGGATGAGGACGACCCCGCTCACGGCGCCAGCCGGGAGGGCTGGCGAAGGGCTGTCGACGGGGCCTCGGGGCTGGTGACGACGGACTACGTGCTCCTCGAAGCCGTCGCAGTCGCCCAACGCCGCTGGGGACTCGACGCCGTGAGGACGCTGAACGAGGAGTTCCTGCCGCTCATCTACGTCGAGCAGGTCTCCTCAGAGGACCGCGCTGCGGCCCTCATCGCCCTGCTTGCCGCCGGGCGACGCCGGCTCAGCCTCGTAGACTGCGTCAGCTTCGCCTTCATGCGGCGCACCGGCGTCCGCGACTACCTCGGCCTCGACCCGCACTTCGACGATCAGGGCTTCACACGGTACGCACCCGAGGGCTGAGAGTCCGCCTTCTACGTGCGACGGGGGCGGGGCGGCCCTTCCCGGCCGCCCCGCCCCCGTCGTCTCACTCCGGCCGGCGCCGCTCGGGCGCCCGCCGGTCGCTCATGCCTCAGTCGCCGGCCGCCTCAGACCCCGGCCGGGAGGTTCGAGAGCCGGTCTCTCACGATCTTCGTCGCGGTGGCGATCACCTCGAGGCTGCGGTCGACCTCGGCCTTGGTGTGCGCGGTGCTCGCGAAGAAACGCTCGAAGTTGAAGTTGTGGAAGTACACGCCGCGCATCTGGCACTCGGTCTGCAGCATGCCGAAGAAGCGTGTGTCGCTGGCCCGGGCCTGCCGGTACTTGGTGACCGGGCCTTCCTGCCCGAAGAACACCTGCCACATCGGCCCCACCTGGCTGATGTACGCCGGCACGCCGTTCTCGGCGAAGATGCCGCGCATGCCCTCGACCATCGCGTTGGCGATCGTGTTGAGGTGCCCGTAGACGCGTTCCCGATCGTTGATCAGGATGTCGAGCGAGGCGTTCATGCCCGCCAGGGTCATCGGGTTGCCGCTGTAGGTGCCGCCGTGGAGCACCACCCCGTGGGTCTCGAGATCCATGAACTCCTTCTTGCCGCCGAACGCCGCGGCCCCCGGCGTGCCGCCGCCGACGCCCTTGGCGACCGTGGTGATGTCCGGGATCACGCCGTAGAGCTCCTGCGCCCCGCCCAGCGAGACGCGGAACCCGGTGATCGTCTCATCGAAGATGAGCAGCACGCCGTTCTCGTCGCAGATACGGCGCAGTCCCTCGAGGAAGCCGGGCACGGGCGGGATGATGCCGGCGTCGGCCAGGATGGGCTCCGCGAGCACGCAGGCGAGCTCATCTCGGTTGCGCTTGATGAGCGTCTCCACCGAGTCCAGGTCGTTGAAGGTGGCGACGATGACGGTGCTCTCGACGGCCTTGGGGATGCCGGCCTGGCTCGGCAGCGTGCGCGGGTACTTCTCGGAGCCCGCCGCCTCGAGCGCCGGCACGTGGGAGAAGGCGTGACAGTCGAGGAAACCGTTGTAGCTGCCCTCCCACTTCATGATCTTGTCCTTGCCGGTGTAGGCGCGCGCCAGCCGGATGGCCGCCTGCGTCGCCTCGCTGCCGGAATTGGCGAACCGCACCTGGTCCATGCCGGGCACCGCCTGGACGATCTTGCGGCCGACCTCGTAGTCGAGCTCGTGCGGGAAGGTGTAGAGCATGCCGCCCTGTGTGATCTGGGCGACGATCGCGTCGAGGATCGGCTTGGGGCGGTGGCCGAAGATCATCGGGCCGTAGCCGATGCACCAGTCGATGTAGGCGTTGCCGTCGACATCGTAGAAGTAGGCGCCCTCGCCGCGCTCCATGACGATCGGGCGCGTCCCGATGAGCCGCGCATAGCTCGACTCGCCGCCGGAGATGACCTCCTGGCACTTGGCGAACATCTCGCGCGTCTTGCTGAGGTGGCTGTCGTCGATCAGGTTATCGGTCATCGGACTCGAATCTCCTTCGCGAACGGCCGGGCGCGGCGCGGCTCCCGCGGGTGCGGGGCCGGGTCCCCGGAAGGTGCGGCAAGTCTACCGGATGGGACGCCTGAGTTGAACGACCGGTGAGCGAGAGGGGGATTGCGACGAGCCGGGTGCGGCGGGCGCCCGCCGCACGGACGCCCGCCGTGTCAGGCGATCGCCGCCAGCAGGCTGACGCCGGCGATCGTGCAGACGATGCCGACCCACTGGTTGGGCCGCGGGCGCTCGTGGAGGACCAGGAAGCCGAGGATCACGGCGAAGGTGCCGAACTGCGTGGTCGTGACGCCGGCGATCGTCGGCGGCCCGAGCGCAAAGGTGATCGTGAGGAGAAGCAGGCCGCCCAGCTCCAGCACGCCGGCTCCGACGGCACGCACGCGAAAGGCCTTCGGCACCGTGACACTGCCGGTCAGCAGCGCGACCGGCAGTGTGATCGCCAGAGAAACGGTCCGCGAGATCGCCGTCTGCGAAAGCCAGTCGATGTCCCCGTACGCGTAGCACAGCATGACGCCGGCGAAGAGAGCGCCGGCGGCCAGCGCCCACGGCGCACCCCTGGCCGACCGGGCGCGCCCCTCGAACGAGGTGAGGATGGCGCCGAAGGCGCTCAGCGCGAGCGCGAAGCCGAGCGGCGGGGTCATCGGCGCGCCCAGGATGACCACGACGACGGCCACGTAGGCGCCCTGGAGCGACGTGAGCGCCGAGACGAGCCCGAGGTCGCCCGTCTGCAAGCCCCGCAGGAGGCAGAAAAGCGCCAGGAAATAGAGGGCGCCAGCGAGCGCCGCCAGCCCGGCGCCACGCCACTCGCCGTCTGCCGGCACGCCCCTCAGCACCAGCGCGACCGGCAGGATGATGACGACGCCGGTCGCGAGCACCCACAGCATCTGCGTGAGCGGCCGCGTCTGCCGGGTGACGCGCTGCGAGAGCATGTCGCTGGTCGCGTATGAGAGGGAGGTCAGGAGCCCCGAGAGAATGGTCAGCACCAGCCGAGTCTATCCGAGCCAGCCTTCCGGCATGCCGGTGGGGAGGTCGTGTCCGGCCGGCCGGACGGCTTCGCGGCTTCACGACGCCGGCTTGCGCAGGCCACGGGATGCCGGAGAGGATGACGACATGACCGCCGCAGACTCCCTGCCCGGAGCGGGTCCGCCCCCGGCCGGCCATCACCTCCCCATCGCCGCCGAGTGGTTCGCCGTGACGTGGGTCACCGGACGCACGGCCATGCTCACGGAGCCTCACATCGACGACCTGTTGCAGGCGGGCGTCTGGTATCTCCGGGGCCGCGAACGCGACCTGGTGGTCGACACCGGCAACGGGGTCGCGCCGCTGGCGCCCGTACTGGCGCGCTTCGCGCGTGGCGGGCGCCGCGAGGTCGTCTGCGTCGTCACGCACGCGCACATCGACCACATCGGCGGCTTCCACGAGTTCGCGCACCGTCTCCTGCACCCCGCCGAGGAGCCGGCGGCGGCGCGCATCGGCGATGAAGCGCCGCTGGCGACGGCGAGCTGGTCGCGAGAGCTCAAGGACCAGCTGGCCGAGAGCGGCTTCATCCTGCCGCCGCTGCTGGTGGACGCCGTGCCGGCGGCCGGCTGGGACCCCGCCGCCTTCCGGATCACCCCGGCCGCCCCGACCCACTCCGTCCGGGGCGGCGACGAGATCGACCTCGGCGACCGCCGGCTCAGCATCATCGACCTGCCCGGCCACACGCCGGGAAGCATCGGACTGATCGATCACGAGGAACGAGCCCTGCTCGCGGGTGACGCCGTCTACGACGGCGGGCTCATCGACACGCTGCCCGAGTCGGACGTGGAGGAGTACCTGGTCACGATGGAGCGGTTGCGCACCCTGGATGTCGACGCCGTCTACCCGGGTCACGGCCGGCCGTTCGGACGGGAGCGCCTCCGCGAACTCGCGGAGGCGTATCTGCGCACGAGGGTCGGCTGACCCGGCGGCGGAGACGTCACCACAGGCGCGGCGCCTTCCCGCGTCAGGCGCCGATGGAGCCCTGCGTGCCTCGAATGACATCTCCGGAGTCGATCTCCACCTTCGTCACCCCGCTGACGAAGAGTCGCCGGTGCGCGCCTTCCTGCGCCGCTCGCCGGGCGAGGCCGCGGTCGTCGACCACCGTGCCGGCGAGCAGATCGACACCGTACTCGAACCATATCGGCGAGAGCGGCAGAGTCGGGCCGATGAGCACCGTGTACGCATCCCGGCAGAGCTCGAGCAGCCGCGGCAGCGTCTTGTTGACCAGGGCCGTGGCGGTGATGCAGACGCAGTCCTGCTCGGGCAGGACGACCTCGCAGGCGGGATCGGGCAGATCACCGGCGGCCGGGTCGCGCTCGAGGACGGTCAGCCGGCAGGCGGCGCGCAGTGGCGCCAGGGTCGGGAAGCCGCCGACGACGGCCACCCTGCCGCCGGCGAAGCGTTCGGCGAGACGCTCGAAGATGTTGCGACCCTCGCCACGGAGGTCTCCCGGCGGGCGTCCGGTGACGGCCTGAAGGCGGGAGGCGGTGTTGGTGCACGCGTTCACGGCCGCGCACCCCACGGCGGCCTCGTAGTAGTTCCAGCTCTCCAGCCACGACGCCGCCTCGCGCAACGGAGCGCCGGCGATGCTGCCGGGCAGCAGTGACTCGTCCAGGCCTTCGGGGAAGGTGAGCGACATGCCGAGCCCCCCTGCATCCGTCTCGACCAGGGTCCAGACGAGCCCGACCACGCAGTTCGCGACGCGCCCGTCCTGCGGCACCTCCGCGACGAGGCGCTCGTACAGCCCCCAGACGGGCGACTGCGGGAGCATCCCGCCTCGACCGCTACCGTCGCTCCCGGGGTGCGGCGAAGGGTCGATGCCTTCGCGAGATGTGCACATCCCCGCCTCACCTCCCCCGGTCAGGTGCTCTACCGCACACGTGGCTTCGCTTCCTCCCGCTCGCGGCCGGCGTGTCCGCCGGCTCATCGCGTTCGGCCGCCGCTGCGTGATGCAGTGTACATCGCCGCCGGCGCAGTCGACGCCGGCGCCGGGCGCAGGCTCGGGTCACTCCATCCCGGCCGCGGCCAGTATCGTGATCGCGACACAGGTGAGCACGACGCCGGCGAGCTGCACCCGGCTGAGCTTCTCGCGCAGCAGCACCAGGCCGATGATGACCGCCCAGGTGCCGGCCTGCGCCACGGTGACGGAGGCGATGGCGACCGGGCCGAGCGTGATCGCGGCGGCCAGCGCCACAAAGGCGCCGGCATCGACGACTCCCGCGGCGGCGGCACGGCCGCGGAACTGCCGGGGCAGCACCACGCCGCCGGTGAGCAGCGCCACGGGAACGACGATGACCGTGGTGGCCAGCCGGCCGATCGCGGCCAGCGTGACCGGCGGCAGCACGGTGGCCTCGGCGAACAGGAGCAGGGTGCCGGCGAACAGGGCCGCGGAGAGCAGCGCCCAGCCGGCGCCGGCCGTCGCGCGCGTGCGCCGGCTCTCGCCGAGGGCGCTCTCCGGCGCCCGCTCCACGGAGGCCATGAGACCGCCGATCACCGCCAGCGGCAGCCCGACCCAGGCGACCGGCGGCAGCGTCTCGCCCAGCACGATGGCGATGACGGCCGCAAAGCCGCCCGACAGCGACCCCAGCGGCGTGACCACCGAGAGATTGCCGGTCGAGAGTCCCTTGAGCAGCGCCCCGAGGCCGAGGAACTCCAGCACGCCGCTGGCCGCCGCGAACCCGGCGGCCCGCCACTGCCCGTCCCCGCCGGGGACCCCGTCGACGATCAGCGCCAGCGGCAGCAGGATCGCCAGACCGACGAGCATCACCCAAAGGAGCGCCGTCCACACCGACGCCGAGCGCACGACGCGCACGAGCAGGTAGTCGTGGACGGCATAGCCGAGCGCCGAAGCCAGGCCGGAGGCCACGGTCAGCACGATCAGCCTACCCGACGCGACGCGCGAAGCGCCGGCGCGTCCCGCACGCTCGAGGACTCTCGCGGCGCCGCCGAGCAGAACGCCCGGCGGCGCCGCGGCCGGTCCGCGTCACTGGTCCGTGCGACAGACGTCGAGATCCGCGAAGTTGCGCGGCGCGAGACCCTCGTGCTTCTCGGCGATGGTGTCGGCGAGCGCGTCGAGTGCAGCGAAGTCGGCAACCCGGGGCATGCCCTTGGCCAGCACCGGGTCCAGGAACTCGACCTTGAGCTTGGGCATCATGCCGGCAAGCGTCTCGACCGCCTTGCCGGCCCAGCCGAACGAACCGATCACGGTAGCGAACTTGGCTCGCGGCCGCAGCGCGTTGGCCAGAGCCGCCGCGTACATGGCCAGCGGATGCGGGCCCGTGAGCACCGTCGGCGTACCGATGACCACGGTTCCGGCGTGCACCAGCGAGCTGGCGAGTTCGCCGGCATCGAGCGTCGTGAGGTCGAAGCGCTCGACGGCGACACCGCGGTCGGCAAGCGCCGCGGTCAGGTGGTCGACCATCCGCCGCGTGCTGTCGTGCATGCTGACGAACGGCAGGCACACGATGTTCTGCGGCTCACCGCCGGCCCAGTCCCTGTAGGCCTCGATGATGAAGGCCGGGTCGTCGTAGACGGGACCGTGGCTCGGCGCGATGATCTCGATCGGGTACTGGGTGACCTTCTCGATGTTCTTCAGCACCTGGGGGCCGAACGGCATCATGATCTCGGCGTAGTAGCGCTTGGCGCCATCGTACACCTCGTGCTTGTCGGCGAAGACGTCGCTGGTCGCGTAGTGCGAGCCGAAGAAATCGCAGCTGAAGAGGATCCTGCCGTCGGCCAGCCAGGTGCTCATCGTCTCGGGCCAGTGCACCCAGGGCGTGAAGAGGAACTTCAGCGTCCTGTCACCGAGCGACAGCTCGTCGCCGTCGGCGACGACGTGGAAGCGGGCGTCGTCGATGTGCAGGTGGTCGATCAGCATCCCCCGCGCCTTCTCGTTGCAGACGATGGTGATCTCGGGGTAGCGCTCCAGGAGCATCGGCGTGGAGCCGGAATGATCCTGCTCCACGTGGTGGATGACGAGGTAGTCGGGAGCGGGCAGCTCGTCCAGCTGCGCCGCGAGCTCCGGCCACTTGACCGGGTCGACGGTGTCGATGAGGGCGTTCTTGTCACTGCCGTGGACGAAGTACGAGTTGTAGCTGGTGCCGTCGGGCAGCGGGATGAGAGCGTCGAAGAGGCGGCGGTCCCAGTCGACGCTGCCGATGAGATGGACGTTGTCGCGGATGAGACGTGGCTTCATGGTGTCCCTCGGTGTGGTCGCGGGCTGAGGAATGCGTCCTTTGGAGTATATCCACGAGGCCGGAAGCAACGCCTGTCGGATGAGGAGACCCGCTCGCACAAACCCGGCCGTCCGCTCACGCGGCACTCACCGAACCCTCACACACGCCCGGTAGCTTGCCTCACTGGTGTGACACGTCGCGCCATACCGGCCAGGGAATGCCAGAGAAGGAAGGTCAGCATGAAGGAATCGCGTGGTGTGGTGCGCTGGATCGTTCTCGTCGCCTCACTCGTACTCGTCGCCGGCTTCGCGGTCGCGCTCGGCGCCTGTGGCAGCGAGGAGGAGACGACCGCCGCCGAGCCGAGCCCGGCGGCACTCGAAGCCACGACGTTCGACGGGACCGTCGCGGACGCGCTCGCGGACAACGCCGATCTCTCGTCGTTCGCCGAAGCGGTCGCCGCGTCCGGCGTGGCGGAGACGTTGGCCGGCACCGGGCCCTTCACCGTGTTCGCGCCGAGCAACGCGGCCGTCGAGGAGGCCGCGGCGTCGCTGGACGAGGCCTACGTCAAGGCCGCGGCCGTCGAAGGGTCGGGACTGACCGAAGAAGAGCTCAGGGCCGTCACCGAGAACGACAGCATGCTCGAGGACAACAAGGTCATCACCATCGTCGGCAAGGACGACGGGCTCTATGCCAACTCGATCAAGATCGTCGAAGGACCGATCGAGTGCACCAACGGCATGATCTACGTGCTTGACGGAGTCATCGCGCCGAAGGACTGACCGCGACGCGACGACCCTCGTGACGACGGGGCGGCGGGAGGCCGGAAGGGCCTCCCGCCGCCCCGTTCGCGTGCGGCCGCCGGCGTATCGTCGGCTTCGTCAGGCGCCGGCGCCGTCCAGTTCGTCGGCGAGTTGCTCCACGAACAGCCCGACGTCGGTCACGATGCCGATCGTCTGGAAGGAGCCGCGGTCGGCCAGCTTGGTCACGACCGCGGGGTTGATGTCCGCGCAGACGGTGCGCACGGCGGCGGGCAGCATGTTGCCGACGGCGATGCTGTGCAGCATCGTGCCGAGCATGAGGCAGGCGCTGGCCTGCTGCGCGTAGCGCCGCATGGCCCTCTGCGCCTGCATCACGTCGGTGATCACCTCCGGCATCGGGCCGTCGTCGCGGATGCTGCCGGCGAGGACGTACGGCGTGCCGGTCCTCGTGAGCGTGTACATGAGGCCGCCGGTCAGGATGTCCTGATCGACGGCGGCCCGGATGCTCCCCGCGCGCCGGATGGTGTTGATCGCACGCAGGTGGTGCTCGTGCCCGCCCGGCACCGGCGCGCCCGAAGTGAGATTTATGCCGAGAGATGTGCCGTACAGACTGCTCTCGATATCGTGGGTCGCCACGGCGTTGCCGCCGAAGACGGCGCCGACGTAGCCCGCCTCGATCAGGCGGGCCAGGCTCGGCGCCGCGCCCGTGTGCACGACGGCCGGGCCGACGACCGCGATCGTGAGCCGGCCCTCCCCCTTCACCTGTCGCAGGATGCTGGCCACCTCGTGCACGATCTGCGCCTTGGGTTTCTCACTGCTGACCGCCGACGCCATGAACTCGAACGGCTGGCTCTCGCGCGGCCGCTCGAGCGGCACCACCCGGATGCCCTTATGGCCGGTGACGAAGCGGTCGCCGGCCCTCACGTCGCTCATCGCCACGGTCTCGGCCGTGGCGGCCTCGACGTCCACACGGATGCCGCAGTCCATCTCCGGATGCTCCACCCGGATCCACTCGCCGCCGACCCGGACGAACGTCGTCAGATTGGTCGTGGAGTAGAAGCGCTCCGGAAAGACGCCGTCCATGTCCGCGGTCCCGAGAGCGACGTCCAGGGGCTTCACGGCGACGACGCCGAACTCGGTGATCGCCGTCAGCAGCGCGTCGAGGTGCGTGGCGTCGCGGCCGAAGATGCGCATCACCGCGTGTGACGGGTCGTCCTTCATGCGCCCGACCTCGAAGGTGAGCATCTCGAACTCGCCGTCGAGGTCCATGACCTGATCCATGATGTGGGGCATCATCAGAGAGTCGATGAGGTGGCCCTCGATCTGGACGTCTTCGTATGGCTTGTCGGGCATGTGGCCTCCCCTGAGCCGGAGCGCGTGCGGCGGGAGCGGCCCTCCAGGCCCCGCCCGCCGCAAGGATAGCAGGCTGGCGGCGAAGTGCCGGCGAGACCTCCGGGTCCGGACCGGCCCCGGAGCCAACGCATGCCGGAGCGTGGCGTCGATCGCCGTGGGTAGAGTGCTCCTGACTACGACCGCGACCTGGGGGGCGCCCGATGCGCATGACTCGCAAGGTGTTCCACGACCTCGCCATCTGGCAGATCGGCTTCGGCCTCTGCATAGGACTGGCGTTCCCGTTCTTCGTGATGCTGCTCGGGGTGTCGCGCGCCGACGCGCTGACGCCCGCCTTCTTCGCCGCCTGCCTGTCCGCGGGCGCCCTGGCCGGCGTCGTCAACTACTTCATCGCGCGCCGCGTGGTCGGCAGACGCCTGAAGGTGCTGGCCGAGCGCATGACTCACGTCGAGCGGCACCTGGAGGGCATGGCTGCGGGCGGCGATGTGTCCGCCTGCACACCCGAGGCCTGCTCGATCGTCGTCGACTCCGAAGACGAGATCGGCGAGAGCGCGCTCGCGTTCAACCGGCTCGTAGAGGCGCTGTCGGCGTCGATGAGGACGCAGGGCGCCGTACGCGCCTTCTCGGAGATGATGACCAGCCAGCTCGAGATCGGGACTCTGGCCGAGGAGGCGCTGCGTCAGTTCTTCGAGCACGCCGGCGCCGCCGGCGGCCTGATCCTGTACGAGGCGGCGGGCGAGCTCAACATCGCCGCCTCGCGCGGGCTACGCGATCCGGAGGCTGTCGCACGCAGCGGGCACGTGGACGCCGCTGTGCGCAGCGGCCGGCGGCAGGCGATCACCATCCCTGAGGACGCGCTGCTCGAAGGCGTCGTCGCGGATTTCCGCCCCGGTGAGGTCCGCGTTTACCCGGTCACGTACAAGAGCGTGCCGCTCGGCGTCGTCGTGCTCGCCACGCCCGGCGCGTTCACGGCCGGTCAGAGCGACTTGATCGACCTCTTCCTTCAGGGCCTGGGGCTGGCGCTCAACAACGCCATCGCTCACGACCGCCTGCAGAACCTCGCGGCCCTCGATCCGCTCACCGGCATCTACAACCGTCGCTTCGGCCTGGGACGCTTGCGCGAGGAGTTCGGTCGCGCCGTGCGCATGACGTCGCCCCTGGGCGTGCTCATGCTGGATATCGACCGCTTCAAAGCCGTGAACGACACCTACGGCCATCTCATCGGCGACAGGGTGCTCAAGTCCGTGTGTGCGATCGTCCGCTCATCGCTGCGAGAGGGGGACGTGCTGTTGCGCTACGGTGGTGAGGAGCTCCTCGCGGTGATGCCGGCCGCGTCCACAGCGGACCTGCGCCAGATGGGCGAGCGGCTCCGCAAGGCGGTGGAAGACAGCTCCGTCGCCGACGGCGAGAAGACCGTGCGCGTCACGATCAGCGCCGGCGGCGCCGCCTATCCGAGCCAGAACGTCGAGCAGGAGGACGGCCTCATCAAGCTGGCGGACGACGCCCTCTATCGGGCCAAGGAGAGCGGCCGCAACCGCGTCGAACTCGCGCGGTAGCGAGGGCCGGCGGGACCGCTCCGGCCGCCGCCGGCGACTCACTCCTTGAGACCGCGCAGCAGCTCTACCGCCGCCGAGGCATCGGCCGCGTAGAGGTCGGCGCCCACCTGCTTCCAGAGCTCTCCCTCTCCGCGAAAGGCGTTGCCCCCGACGACGATCGGCGGCGTCTCGACGCCGAGCGCGTCGCGGATGGCGGCGATCGTCCGCTTGACGCTCCCGAGGTGCATCACGAGTGCGGTCGACAACCCGACGAAGCGCGGCCTGCGCTCGCGGATGGCGCCGATCAGGTCGCGCACCGGCATCGACGTACCATAGAAGTCGACATCCCATCCGTCGCACTCGAGCAGATCGGCGAACAGGCGTGCGCCGAGCTCGTGCATCTCCTCCGGCGTGCACGCCACGAGCGCCTTGGGGCCGCCCGTCGTCGCGCGCGCCAGCGGTGCGTAGCAGGTGCTGGCGACGAAGCTGTTGGTGGCCGTGGCGAGGTGCTCGGCGGCGACCGAGATGCGGCCGCCCTCCCAGAGTTCTCCCACACGGTACTGTGAGGGCTGAATGACGTCTACGTAGAGCTGATGCAGTCCGTCGAGGTCGCCGGCGCGCTCCTTGCCTTCGGCGAGGCAGGCGTCGTCCTCGCCGGCGAGCAGGTGGTCCACGTACTCCTCGAGGTTCATTCCCGGCCTCCTGTCGCCGATGGGAACGCGTCGTCGATCAGGACGTCGACCTCCTCACGATACGCCGCGTACTCGTCGCGCAACGCAGAGGAGTCCAGATGTGCTTCGATCTCCTCGGAGATGCCGTCGAACATGCGCCTGACCATCTCGTTCTCGAAGGGCAGCTCGTGCCCGGTGCGAAGACTCGTCAGCCACCGCAGGTTCTGCGCGACAGTCGCCGTCGACCCGAGCGTCAGATCGCTGCGGATGCCCTGCAGCCAGAAGCCGAGCACCTGGCTCGAGAGATCTCTCTCGGTGAGCTCCCGCTGCGCAGCGACCTTGCTCATCGTCTCGTCGCCGCGCATGCGCGCCTGCACGGCCGCGAGGATCGCATCGTGGTTGTCCCTGAGAACGTCGTCCATGGTGACGTCATCCATCGTCATCCTCCTCTCCTTCGCCCTCGCGATCCGGTCGCTCGGCGCGTTCCGGCTCAAGGCTCACGACCCGGTCGCGATCGGCATGCTTGGCCTCATAGAGCGCGTCGTCGGCGCGCTCGACGAGGCTGGTGACGGAGTCTCCGCGCTGCCATTCAGCCACGCCAAAGCTGCCCGTCACCGGCTCCGCCCGGAACCCCACAGGCATGGGCCGCAGCGCCTCACGCAGACGCTCGGCCAGCACGAGCGCCTGCTCGAGACCGGTGTTGGGCGAGAGCACGAGGAACTCCTCACCACCGTAGCGGCCGACCACATCGGTCATCCGAGCGGCAGCGAGCAATGCATCCGCCACCGACTTGAGGACCTGGTCGCCCACCGTGTGGCCGTACGAGTCGTTCTCGGCCTTGAAGTGATCCAGGTCGGCCATGACCATGGAGAGCGGCGCTTCGTATCGTCTGGCGCGCTCGACTTCGAGGCGCAGCACCTCGTCCAGCCAGCGGCGATTGGTGAGCCCCGTGAGGGGGTCGCGGTGGGAGAGCTCCTCGATGCGCTCGCGCGCGCGGCGCAACGCCTCGTTCTGCTCCTTCAGCTTCCGGGTCCTCTCGTCGACGCGGCGTTCCAGGTCCTCGTTCGCCAGTGTGAGCTCCTCCAGCAGCCGGTGGTTCTCGACCACCAGCCGGTACCGCTCGAGCCCCTAGTCGACCACCGCCTGGAGCTCTTCGGGGCGCCACGGCTTGGTGACGTAGCGGTAGACGTGGCCCTCGTTGACCGCCTCGATCACGGCGCTGATGTCCGAGTAGCCGGTGAACAGGATGCGGGTCGTCTCGGGAGCGATGTCGAGCGAACGGGCGAGCAGTTCCGCCCCGGTGCCGCC
>Ga0172370_10002018_pt1 | contig 29835 bp, 32 predicted proteins | sample LakKiv5m_FD_114538 | JGI IMG/M metagenome (GOLD analysis project Ga0172370, IMG submission 114538) | Freshwater microbial communities from Kabuno Bay, South-Kivu, Congo - kab_022012_11.5m | ecosystem: Environmental > Aquatic > Freshwater > Lake | place: Democratic Republic of the Congo...
GGTTTAACGAAACATGGTTACAATAGTCAAGATTAATTTTACCCGAACATTAATGTTATGAAATAGATAACTTCTTGGCCCTAACGTTAGTAAAATTGGAAATAATATTTTTAAATCCCCTTAATGGAAATTAGTGCTATTAAGGTTGATAAGGGCTCCTTGCCGGTTGTTGAAATTTAGAAAACGCTTACACAAGAATCGATTACAATTTATTAATTATTAGAAACAGAAAATGATAACGGAAGTCAGAATCTACAAGCTAAAAGAAAACACATCAACTGAGTTTAAAAAGGTATTTACCGAACAATCCTTGCCAATGATGAAACGTTGGCAAGTGAATGTTGTCGATTACGGTTTCTCTTTAACTGACACCAACAGTTTTTACCTTATTCGTATTTACGAAAGTTTGGCCCAGCGAAAAGAAAGTCAGGAAGCATTTTATGGAAGTGATGAATGGATAAATGGACCAGAAAAAGCAATTATGGGTTGTATTGATACATACAATACAACAGTCGTCGACAGCGAAAGATTGACGATAAACAAAACCGAATCGGAATAACAAACAATACAAACTGCTGATAAACTTGGAACCTGACGGGGGACTATAATTATCCTTGGAAATTTGTCCGGGGGTTCCGGTGTTTAAGGGAACAGCATTTATATCGGTCACAATGAAGTACACGGCATTAATAATACTTTTTTTCGTTTGGCCGGGAGCAATCGGTGCACAGGTAGTAGATACATTTTATTTGCATATTCCCGTTTCGAAGCATGATACGATGATTTACACGCGAATCATTCAAATCGACATGAACGATAGCTTGTATCATGTCCGGGATTACTATCCAAACGGACCGATTCAAATGGAAGGAACATATAGTTCTTTAGATAAGGGGATCAAAGAAGAAAGCCTCGCCTGTAATTACCGGACAAATATAAAAGAAGGAGAATTTAAGGTATGGTACAACAGTGGCCAAATAGAGAGTAAAACAAATTTTTTGAACGGATTAAGACATGGACTTCATGAATATTGGTATCCTGACGGACACAAAGAATCGGTACAACATTACGTCAACGGCCAGGAACAGGGGAAATCGACATGGTGGAATTCGGATGGTTCATTGCAAAATGAACTGATTTTCGACAAAGGTTTAAACCAGAATCCACAACGTACGAATTATCATTACATATCTTACACACCAAAAGAATATAACTACGACACGATAAAGAAATGGCCATTATTAATCTATCTGCATGGAGGTTCATCCAGAGGCACAGATACAATAAAGCTTTATTGCTGCGGAATTCCAGACCAAATCTGGAGAGGAAGAGAATTCCCCTTTGTTATTGTTGCACCTCAATGTCCGATCAACCAGAGATGGTCAACTGACAATTGGTTTGAGAATTTTTTTGAGGAAGTAACCACAAAATACAGGGTAGATACAAACAGAGTTTATCTGACGGGTGTAAGTCTGGGTGGGTCAGGGACATGGTACCTTGCGATAAAATATCCGGAAAAATTTGCTGCCGTTGCCCCTTTGAGCGGATTCACCCGCCATATTGATTACATAATGAAAAACACGAATAGATTAATTGATCTTCCAATTTGGGCTTTTCATGGTAAATTAGATAAAGTGGTACAGTTTGAAGATACAGAATGGATGATTAATAGATTACAGGGGGAAAATAAGGAATTAAAATTTACAGCGGAATCCAAGGCGGGTCATTGGATGGAATGGTTGGTTTATCCTGGACAGGAGTTATATGATTGGTTTTTAAAATATGATAAACGCTTGAAAAACAAGAAATGATGGGTTAAAATTAACAAATCTTCAAGTGAGTTGCCGTGTTTGGGATTCAAGACCTGTTGTTCTGACCCGCAGTTCTTTGAACTTTTCAGGGTTTTGTGCGTAATTCTTCTGCTGGTCATGGCGTAGTTTAGGAGGATGGTATTCGTTTAATTCACAAGATTGATTCAAATATCGGGATTGTAGGTATTATTGAATCAGTTGAGCAGGCCAAAAACTGGTTTTTAAAAAATCCTCATCCTGGTTTGATATTTATGGATGTCCAGCTTGAGGATGGGATTTGTTTTAAAATTTTCGAAAATTGTGCAATAAAAACACCTGTTGTCTTCACCACTGCTTTCGACGACTATTCCCTAAAGACTTTCAAAGTAAACAGTGTTGATTATTTATCGAAACCTATTGTTTTTGAACAAATAAAAAATGCATTTGAGAAATTCAAGACGGCTCAACATCCCAAAATGGATTTCATAAAAATAGCGTTATTTATAAACCAGTTTCAGACAAAAACCAAGGAACACTTCTTAATCAAAAACGGAGAGCACTACAGGTCAATTCAGGTTTCAGGAATCAATTGTTTTTATATTAAGGAACGGTGTAATTTTATTAATGTTGACAATGGAAAAAACTATGCAATTGATTATTCTCTTGATAGGGTAGAAGTTTTTATGGATTCAAAAACTTTTTTCGAAGTAAACCGAAACACTATCATTAATTTTATGGCCATTCACAGGACAATATTGAGTACTCTTCGAGTTGGTTAAAGATTGTGCTGACCAATTGGGAAGAAAATGACGAAATATTGGTAAGTCGTCAACGTGTTGTGGAATTCAACGAATGAATGGACAGATGACCTCCTGCCGGGCTGCAAAAATTGCGACCCTGGTGAAACAGAAAATTACAATTCAGGTTTGGAATATACCGGGAAACACCCGGTAACAGGCCTGCGATCAGTCAGCAAGACCCTGCAGGGCGTCGGTTTTATTATTCATATAGCCCCTGAGTCGAAAAAAAAGGATGGTTAGCACCTTAACAGGTACATTTGTTTATTTGGCTGGCATAATGCAAATTACGTGTCTTGACAAAAGCGGAGGTTTGGGTATCAAAAAAATTTGATGGTTTCCTTTTATAATAACGCAAAATCAATACCTTTGAACCTAAATCGCCCTGCAATAGATGAATTTGGGCTAAACAACAATATAATTTCACCTGTGGCCATTGCACTTCATTAACCTGACGCTGGTAAGGACAGTTTGAAAGATAACAGCGCACTGCGTGTGGCTTAGCCGGTAAATTCCCAGACGTAGTAACTGAAGAATATTGGCCTTCATGCGAAAATAGATTGCGATAGTATCGGCAAAAAAATAAACGAAATGGAAATCATGAAAAAATTACATCTGTTCGTATGTATGTTGGCTTTATGGCCGGCATTTCTAACCGCACAGCAACTTTGGGAATGGCAAAATCCCCTGCCTCAGGGTAATGGGCTGTTTTCGGGTTGTGCGCTTTCACCCCAGATGTACCTTACGGTCGGGGCAAATGGAACTATAATCCGAACCTCCGACATGGGTACGACATGGAATTTTATTAAATCTCCAACCAGAAGCTACCTGACAGCCGTCAGTTTTGCCGACATAAATCACGGAATTGCTGTGGCTGATCCAGCTACCATTATTACCACTTCTGATGGAGGTACTACCTGGGTCGAAAAATCCAGTCCCACTGTAAACAGCCTTTGGGGAGTGAATTTTCCAACGGCTTCCATCGCGTATGCTTGTGGAATTGATGGAACAATCATTAAATCTGATGATGGAGGCGATAGTTGGGCCGTCCTGTCATCAGGAACGACGGAACATCTCTTTGCGATATATTTCATAAATGATCTCACCGGCTGGGCAGTTGGCGATAACGGCACCATTTGTAAAACAATAAACGGAGGTATTTCCTGGGAACAGCAATCTTCCGGTGTTACAAAGATGCTGCGCAGTGTGCAGTTTGTCGATAGTCAGACCGGTTATGTCGGCGGATATTTGGGTACAGTCCTTAAAACCGCTGATGGAGGAGCAAACTGGTCTGTTCAGGTAAAGGTAACCAATTCGAATTTGTTTGCTATCCGCTTCACCGATGCCGTTACAGGTTATGCATCAGGCTCGGAGGAAACGTATATCAGCACTTACGATGGAGGCAATACCTGGAGTTTTGTCCCTGGGGATTTTGAATCCGGTTGTTTTTACAGCATCCATTTTGCAGATGCTGAAAATGGATGGATGTGCGGAAATTTCGGACGCATGAAGAAAACTACCGATGGTGGAATGCATTGGGACTACCTCAGCGAAAATTCTTGTGAGGACTACTACTCGATCAATTTTTATGATAACCAGACAGGTATTGTTGGGGGTGACTGGGGCAAATATTTTATAACGACAAACGGAGGTGAGACATGGCAGCCTGGCAACATTGAGGGCAATATCATGATTATTTATTCGACCTGTTTTTTTTCGCCGACCTCCTTTATATCGGTCGGTGGGTTTGGTAACGTCTATAACACCACCACTGGCGGAGCATCGTGGACTAAAATAAACCTGGGAACGGAACGGAATCTTTTTCGAATACTATTTCCAACCAATGATACCGGCTATATTTTTGGTGCTTATGGAACCCTATTCAGAACCACCGATCAGGGTGAGAACTGGGCATCCATTCCCTGTCCGCAGACAAGTCATTTTACATGTGCCCAGGCAATGGATGCTTTGACACTTGTGGCCGGAACCAGTTGGGGGAAAATTTTGAAATCGGCCGATGGTGGAATAAGCTGGGTAGAGAAACACACCGAATCGAACGAAAGCATCGGGGACATCTGCTTTAACAACAATGGTGTTGGAATTGCAGTTTCGGGCCACGGCAAAATATACCGCTCAGCCGATTTCGGCGAAACCTGGACGGTAACTCAGATTGGGGCCTTCAGGGAATATTTTCATGTAAATTTTGTAACCCCCGACATCGCCTGGATAAGCGGGAGCGATGGCTTTTCCTTGCGGACACATGATGCCGGGCTAAATTGGGAAGAGCTGTACATTGGTACTCATCAGCCACAGCAAAGCATTTATTTTACCAACGAATTAAATGGATTTATTGCAGGGGTGGGCGGGATGTTGCTCAGGACAACCAGTGGAGGGTACAATTCGCTACCCGGAGATAAAACCGGTTCCTCTTGTTCCCTTGAGCAGAATATTCCGAATCCTTTCGTAAACGAAACAAAAATCAACTATACATTGGCAACTCCCGGGCACGTGAAAATAATTGTCTTCACATCATTAGGGGAGCAACTTGCCGTATTGGTTGATGAATTCAAAACGTCAGGACATTTCAGTACATATTTTAACATTAACGATTTGCGCCCCGGTATTTACTATTACAGCCTTAAGCTCGGTAATATGATTGACACCCGAAAAATGATCGTGATAAAATAAAATGTGTGCAATGCCGGTAAACACAGGATTTAAAGTCTGATGAGTTGCTTAACGGGATATTATACTACCCTTTTTGCCTTGGAGGGTTTGGCCAAAAGCCATTGGAGTGTCGATCCCTGTTTCCGGTGGCTTAACCCAGGTTGCTTTATTTGACATATGATAAGTATCCAGCTTATGTTTAACAAATTAATTGATATGCTTCAGAAGGACAAAAACAATTGGGTAAAGTATAAGGATGTTTTTGTCGAAAGGAAAATAGCATCTAAAACAATTCTCCTGAAAGAAGGTGAAATATCCAATCATGCGCATTTCATCAAAAAGGGATGTTTACGACAGTGGTTCAATAAGGACGGAAAAGATATCACTTTTCAGTTTTTTTTTGAAGGCCAGGTAGTTGCTTCCATTGATAGTTTTATGCACAAACAGCCCGGTTTGTATACAATCGAAAGCATCGAGCCTTCAATAATCCTCTCAATCAGCAAAGACAATTTCGACCGGCTTAATCAGACTTATCCGGAACTTAAGGCTGGATTTCAGGATTATCTTTTGACGCGGTTTGGAAATTATGCTCAACTCTTTCTTAGTCGGATAAAAGACACACCTCGTGAACGCTATGAAGATTTGATTAAAAACCATCCCGAAATAATAAAACGGATTCCACAGCATTATATCGCCTCCTATTTGGGAATAACAGCTATTTCGTTAAGCCGGATAAGAAATCGGAAATAGACTCCATTTATTAACAAATGTTATTGTTCAGATGTGCTTATCTGAAGCACCTTTGTGTAATAGAAAACAGAGGATTAATGAAACCGGGAATATTCAAAAGAAGGCAGGTACTGACAGCTTATGTGCTGTTTGATTCCGGAAAATGCAAGGCATGTTGGAAATGCCTTGAGAAATGTCCGGAAAATGTATTTGGCAGGGTGAATTTACCCTGGCACAAACACGCCCTTATTGTTAATGGCAGCAACTGTACAGGCTGTTTAAAATGTGTGCTTGTTTGCGCATTTGATGCTTTATCGAGAATCCCAATGATTGGATAGAGAGGAATTATAATGATGAAAAGACAAAATTTAAATTTAATAATCAATTCCGGATTACTGATATTGGGTTCAGCCATGGTATTTTCAGGTTTAACTATACAATTTAGCTATCACATGGGGAATCATGGAGAGATCGATACAAACCACATCGTTTTAGGATTTAATTATTTAGGCTGGTCGGGAATTCATAAAATTGTTATCCTTTTCATTTCGATGTTCATGATTTTTCATATCGCCCTGCACTGGAAATGGTACACAACGCTGATCAGGAAAACACGTATGGCCAGGAACAAACAACTCACTACCTTAACAATCGTTTTTATCCTTGTGGCAGTTACCGGTTACGTTCCATGGTTTATCGACCTGGCAGATGGTCCGGACCTAAGCCGGAAAATCATTATCGAATTCCACGACAAGCTTACCCTGGTCTTATTTGTGTTTCTTGTTTTGCACGTGGCAAAACGATTAAAATGGTATGTTACTGCCTTTGGGAAACTGAATAAAACCAGGGCAGGTTAAAAACACCGGCAGCCTAATTCCATCAGTCCGTTTTCCGAAATCCCATCCTTCAAGTCTCCCGGCGTTCCGGTCGAATAAACGAAAAGACCTTGCATGCAAGGCCTCTTCCATATCGTACGGCTGTTCCCGCCAACGACGAATAATCAGTTAACCAGTACCGTATCAACAACATGAGCAGTGGAGCTTATGATCCATTAGCGCCGCCCATGTCCCTCATGTTCCTCTCTTTCATGACTTTCACCCCGGCTGTGACCTTCAATAATAATTCCCGGACCCCAGTTGAAATTCCAGTAATTATAAGGCCATCCGAATGCAGGACCTCCATAGTAGTATCCATCCCAACCCGGCCACCAGTAACCCAGGTCTTCCAGTTGCTGGTTGTGCCGAACCGCTGCTAAATGGGTGTTTTCCATATAGTTGATTACATCCGCAGCTACACCTTGTTTTTGAAGTTCAGCAAGCTGGTCGGCTTTTAACCTGTAAACTGTATGAGATTTTCTCATTTTACTGATGATCGTTTGAGCAGGGATCCCATCCTTAGTCATTTGCAGAATATCTGACACTGTGACTGGCGGGGTTCGATAGACATTTGTGGTTACACAACTCTGAAGCATTCCCAGACTGAGCCCGATAAATAAAAAATAAATCAAATGCTTCAGTTTTTCCAGGTTTTTCATTTGACTTTCCTCCTTTTGTTTAATAAATTAGTCAGATAAAAAACAATTTATTTGTCATTAAGTTGACTGACCGTGAGCTCCTTTTGGTAATTTGTTGTTAAAAATTATAAAATCGGAGACTTTTTGATTTGATATAAAATTGATGGCAATTTCATGCTATATGAGATGATCTGTCAAGCTGAAGAAATTCGCTTTCGAGAATGATACCGATTTTGCTGAATTCCTTACGTCCGGTTAAAGAATGTATTAGCTTTCCAATTACTCAACATTCCAATATTTCATTTTTCCACAATTCCAGCTTCCCATGTTTACAACCATCCTTACAGGCTTACCTGTAACCAACTCCGGCATAACCTACCCAATGCCGCAGTTTGGCCGGTGCCGTTACACCCATCCCAATGTCCTTTACGGGTACCGGAGCAAGGCCGATGCTGGTGAAATAGCCGGCAAGCCAGCCTTCCAGGGGTTTGTCTCCCAAATCCTGATGCAGGTAATAAGCAGTCAGTAAGCCGAGAGGAACCGAATACCGTCCGCACCAGGTCCACTTATAATCTTTGTAATCTTCTTCTTTAACTGTATATTGCATGAATTTCCGGATCTTTTCAGTGCTGAGCTTACCTCTAAGACAATTATTAATGATCTCATATTCATGTTGTACGGCCTGCTTGTATCCTGCACTGTCGGCTCCATAAGGGGCATAATTTTGACCACCCCAGTCCTCGTCGCCATAATGAACGGCATCCGTTGAGATAACTATTGCGAAATCCCGGCCCCAGTCCATGTTTTTCTTTTTCGCTAACTTTGCTAATGCGGTCGCCAAAGTTTCTGCGATGCTGTCCAACCGCTCATAATTCATATAAGGTACCAGAATGGGGACAAATTGAACGGAAGAGTCGAAATATTGGAGGAAGGGAATGATCGCCTCCAGGGAGTGCTCCACGGCCTGCAGGGTATCGCTCACCAGATATATATCCTCAGGCAGCAGTTGGATAAGCTCCCCCCGCAATTCTGATATCTTAACATTTCCATAAGGGGTTTTCCAGTACGGGAAGCTGTCGAATACAAGCTTGTTCTCCAGTCCGAACTGACGAGCCTTATGGGCCACTCCGAACATGAAGACGGTTTTGGCTTTAACGGGTTTCAATACCACCGGGTAAAGTGGCCCCACATAGCTGTAGTCGTCGTGAGGTGTAATAGCTACCCTCCATCGGGTATTGTTGTCAATTCCGGCCTGCTCCCTCAGGCTGTCCATGATACCGGCATATTGCCGGTTTATCCGCTGGACAAGTGAATCCATCTGCCAGGCATGACTTGCAAAACCTACCGTATCAACAGGCTGTTTCAACTGTGCAGTTTTACCGGCCTCAGGCCGGCAGGAGATCATTGGCAGGAGCAGCATGATAAAAATTAACTTCTTCATCTTGTTTTATTTTTGATGACGTCTTTTCGTTTCCCCATTTTTCCAGACCATTCAAAATTAACGTTTTTAAGTAATTGCGACCGAAATTTCCACAGTAGCTTTATTATTTTTGCATCATTGCTAACTTCCCGTTGTTCCATCCTTCCAGCTTAGTGCTACCTTGGAGGAATCTTAGCGCTATGTTGTCCCCAAAACAAATTACGGTTGGAACATTCCAACATTCCAACATTCCATTTTTCCATCCTTCCAATATTCTAATTTTCTATTCTTCCGGCATTATTAACCACTTACCGGGTTTTTCCTTTCAGAGGTATGTATTATGAAACATTTTTCAAAAATTGTGATGTTTCCTCCACCTGCCGGTTATAATTTTACAAGCTGGGTTTCACCGGCAAAGCAAATGAAAATAAAGAACCATTTCAGTATTTTTCCTGGTTTGTGATTTACCAATTACATCAATCCAGATAGGAAAATACATTGGCCAAAGCCATTCATTTGCTACACCTTTAAACTTATTCCTGCCATTTAAATTAAATAGGATGAACATTCTGCTCATATTTCCAAAATACCCGGATTCGTTCTGGAGTTTCAGGCACGCCTTACGATTTATTTCCAAAAAAGCTGCTGTGCATCCACTGGGCCTCATTACCATATCGGCCATGCTTCCGGCTTCATGGAAGAAAATACTATTCGATCTTAACATTTCGGCCTTAAGGAAGAGTGACATAACCTGGGCGGATTATGTTTTTGTAAGCGCAATGAATATCCAGAAGGAAACGGTAAAACGAAGTTTGAAATTTAAACGTAAAAAATAGCAACTTCGTGTTGATATTTACAAGGTACCGGTCATGCTAACAAAAGACATTGCAACAATAAAATAACAGATAAATGAATAGAAAAGCCAACGCTTCTGCAAAATCAAAAGAGCCATTTCTTTCCACTCACAAATTAATGCTAAGTTTGTACTGTCATAATAATAGGATGTTTTGAGAAATATTTTAATCATCGACGATGAAGAAAAGTTAAGAAATCTATTAACAAAGATTATTAGCTACGAGGGTTTTAAAGTAATCCAGGCTAGCAGTTGCAAAACAGCATTAAAAAGTTTGGAGCAATTTGAAGTTGATGTTGTTATATGCGACGTTAAACTGCCAGATGGCAATGGTGTTGAACTCTCAAAAATGATTAAAAACACATACCCGTTAGTTGAAATAATTCTGCTTACCGCTTATGGCAATATTCCAGACGGTGTACAGGCGATTAAAAATGGAGCTTTCGATTATATCACTAAAGGCGACGATAATAACAAAATTATTCCTTTGCTCTATCGCGCAATTGAAAAAGTAGAATTGGCAAAACGTGTTCAGCACTTAGAAAGACAACTTGACAAACAATACTCTTTTGATAGCATTATTGGAAAGTCAAAACTCATTCAAAATGCGATTGACCTTGCAAGAAAAGTTGCCGAAAGTGAGGCAACAGTATTGCTAACCGGAGAAACCGGAACGGGCAAGGAGGTTTTCGCGCAGGCAATACATCAGGCAAGTAGCCGAAGAAGCAGAAATTTTGTTGCTGTCAACTGTTCTGCAATTAGTCGTGAGCTATTAGAAAGTGAATTTTTTGGTCATACTGCAGGGGCTTTTAGCGGAGCAATTAAGGAACATAAAGGACTTTTTTTTGAAGCCAATAACGGCACTATTTTTCTTGATGAAATTGGGGAATTGGCATTGGACTTACAAGCCAAGCTGCTAAGAGTAATCGAAAACGGCGAGTTTTTTAAAGTGGGCGAAAGCAAACCAACAAAAGCAAATGTACGGATTATCGCTGCTTCAAACAGGGATTTGCAAAAAGAAATTGAAACAGGAAATTTTAGGGAAGATTTGTTTTACCGAATTGCTGCTTTTCAGATTAATTTACCTGCATTAAGGGAAAGAGTGATTGATATTGAGATGTTTGCAAATCATTTTATGCAAATTTTTTCGGCAAAAGCCAATAAGAAAGTTTTTAAGATATCAGACGAATGCATCAATGCATTAAAACGACATCAATGGAAAGGTAATATTCGTGAACTTAGAAATGTGATGGAAAGATTTGTTATTTTGGCTGAAAGTTCAGAACTTACAGCCGATTTGCTACCTCTTGAAATTCAACGAACTTCTAAATCTTTTTCGAAAAACAAACCAATTTCTACTTTTGAATTGGCAAGTGCTGAAAAAATACATATTCAGAAGGTTTTAAATTATGCCAACGGAAATAAAACAAAAACGGCTGAATTACTTGGGATTGCTTTGACAACGCTTTACCGAAAGCTTTCTGAGTATAACATAAATTAAAAAAAACCTTTCATATCGCTAATAATTATCCTTTCATTTTGAAAGGGTTTTAAAATTCCTAATAATGTTTTTTGATTTTTGCGCCTGTTAATCAAACGATTAATGGCAACCTTACCTTTTGGTCGGTAAATTGACATCAGGTCCTCCAATATAGTAATACTTAAAATTTGATAATATGGAGACAAGAATTCAAAAGACATTAAGCCAATGGTTTCCGGATGCTTTTGCTAATATTAAAAAATCGGAATTAAAAACTGACTATGACGCACTGCATCATTTCGCAAAATACACGATGAAATTAATAAGTGATAACTGTGAAAATAAGAGTGAGCCTTTTAAAATCATTAATTTACTTTACTCCAAAGGAACATTGTTTGAAAAAAACGCCATCGAAAATGAATTTTTTAATGCCATAGCATTTGAAGAAAATCCAAATACCATAAAAGAGCATCTTGATTTAATGCCGGAAGTTCTAAGGTCAATTTATCTAAAGACCATATTAGAAAACTAAAAATAATCGGGAATTATGAAATCGACATTAAAAATAACTGTGCAATATTTTAAACCACACAGCATGAGTGTTTTTAATAAAAGATTCCATGTGACCTTTAAAAATTAATAATAAGCACATGAAAATATTAATTGCTGGTGATGGTGAGGTTGGTTTTTATCTTGCAAAATTATTAGAGAAGGAATTTCACGATATAATATTGATTGATACACAAAAAGGAAAGCTTGCCCTTGTTGAAAAGAATTTAGGAATTGCAACAGTATTAGGTGATTCAACAAGTTATAAAGTATTGAAAGATGCAGGTGTTGAAAATGCCGACCTTTTAATAGCTGTAACTTCTGTTGAATCGGTAAACATTACCACCTGTTTAATCGGGAAAAAACTTGGAGCAAAGTTTACCATTGCCCGAATTAATAATCTGGAATATCTGGTGGACAAAAACACCCTTGATTTACATGATTTAGGCATCGACGAATTAATTTCACCGGAATCACTTGCCGCCCGTGAAGTAAAATATCTTCTTAAATCTCCAAATCTGACAGAAATTTTTAATATTTATAATAAAGATTTGTATATGATGGGAATGCGTCTTGAAGATGACGCTTCCATAATAAATAAAACTGTCGCAGAATCGGCTCACTTGTTATCAAACAATTCATTTATGATTGTTGCTGTGTTGCGGAACGGGAAAACCATGATTCCAACTGGTGAATTGCAGTTATTTAAGGATGACCTGCTATATTTTTTATCAACCGATCATGGCAAGGATAAAGTACTTGAATATGCAGGTAAAAAAACCGTTCAAATTAAAAATATTTTAGTAATTGGTGGCAGTAGAACCGGAAAATACATTGCATTGCGACAAAGCAAGTATTACAATATCAAATTGATTGAAAAAGATTTTGAAAAATGCAATTATTTGGCAAAGCTTATTCCAAATGTTCAGATTATTTATGGAGACGGATCCGACCTTAATTTACTTAAAGAAGAAAGAATAACAAATTATGATGCTGTTATCTCAGTAACCGGAAACTCAGAAACAAATATTTTTACATGCTTAATGGCCAAAGAATTGGGTGTAAACAAAACCATTGCAATGGTTGAGAATATTGGTTTATTTGACTATTCTCAAAAAATGGGAATTGATACCTTAATCAATAAAAAAATGGCAGCGGCGAATTTCATATTTCGCCACATACTTAAAGGAAGAGTTCTTACTCATCTCTATGGAGTTGATGCAGAAATCCAGGAATTTATTGTAAAAAAGAATTCTACAATTATCCATAAGCCGATTAAAGAAATGAATTTTCCGGAAAACGCTATTATAAGTGGTCTAATCCGGGATGGAAAAGGTTATATCACCCTTGGTAATTTCCAATTAATGGCAGATGACAAGGTATTTGTATTTTCTTTGCCTCACAGCAGTAAAAAAGTTATCTCTTTTTTCAAGTGATTAATACCTGAATATTCATGAATCTGTTGCAACTTAATAAGATTGATACCTTTAAAATGATATTCAGACAAATTGGAGGTCTGCAAATAATTTTGGGTTTTACGATGGTCGTACCCTTATTGGTGTCATTAATTTATTCAGAGTTTTATTCTGCACTTGGATTTGTTCTTTCTGGTCTGATATGCCTAATAAGTGGTTTTTTACTAAATAAGGGATTTAGGTCGTCTTTTGAGCCATTAAATAGGCATGCATTGATTATTGCTGCATTTGGTTGGCTTATAATTACAACCATGGGAGCAATTCCATATTTTTTAATTGCAAATATTACTCCCGTTGAAATAGCACAGCAATTTGGGACAAATGGTGCAAATTATATTTCCAGCTTATATTATTTTAAAAACCCGTTACATGCCCTCTTTGATAGCATGAGTGGCTTTACAACAACAGGCTTAACAATGGCTGTTCACGAACCAAGTATTGGAAAAGGATTGCTTTTTTACAGGCATTTTACTCAATTACTTGGAGGTGCAGGATTTATTGTGTTAACATTGTCACTCATCAGCCAATCGAGCAGCAGAGCTACTTTCCTGTTATATAATGCTGAATCAACCGGAGAACGACTAAAATCAACTGTTATTGAAACTGTTCGTATTATTTGGAAAGTATATCTTGGACTTACTTTTTTTCTCTTTGTTTTTTTAGTGGTGGGTACGCGCATTTTATTGCCCGAATACAGTTTGGCTGATAACATTTTTGATTCTATTAACCATGCCATGGCAGGGATGTCGACTGGTGGATTCAGCACACTCGACGACAGCATTGCGGGATACCATAGCCAAAGCATGGAGATTCTGTATTTAGTCCCCATGATTATCGGTGCTTTATCATTACCATTTTACGTAAAAGTTATTTATAATAAACAATACAGTCAAATTTGGAAAGATATGCAAACAAGGTCGATAATTATTTTATTTGTTTTAGGTAGCATAATTCTTTCGTTTATGCTGCTATTATCAGGACTCGTTTCTGAGCCTTTTCGAATAGGTGTTTTTCAATTTGTCAGCGCTTTATCAACCACCGGATGGCAGACTTGTGATGTTCATTTATGGGATAGTGCTTCTATATCCTTTATTGTTATTTTCGGAATGGTAATAGGTGGTGCGTTTGGAGCAACAGTTGGTGGAGTAAAAATAATAAGGGTTCTTGTTCTGTTAAAAGGGCTCTTTTGGAGGATAAATAATTATTTTTCTTCAGACAACTCCATTAAAGTTGTGAAATTTAATAATACACGTCTGCTTCCTGAGGAAATGAATAAAGAGATTTCATCGGCTGCAACTTTAGTTTTTATTTACCTTATTTTTCTAGGACTGGGAACTATAATTGGTTATTATACCGCCGGACAGGGATTTACAATGAAAGATGCCTTATTTGAATCTGCATCAGCACAAGGAACTGTAGGGTTATCGTGCGGAATAACCAATCCTGATATGTCTCGTGGCCTTGAAATTACATATTTCATTCAAATGTGGATGGGAAGATTGGAAATTATTCCTATTCTTATTCTATTTCGAACAATTTTTTTAGGAACCAAACCTAAAGTAGTTTGATTTTATGCCAATTGTCATGAAAAATGTCGCACAATAAATTTTTTCAGTTACGACCGGTGATGCCGATAGGCGTTTATTTTGCGAAAAATAAACACAGCAAAGTAATTCAACATTATAAACACAATTTGGTATTATTTTCTTCAATTCAGATTGAAAAAGGTATTTTTGCCATAATTTATTTATTCGTATCAACATGAGAATCAAGACAAAATTGAATCTTGGTATTGGTTTATTGTTTACTTTAATTATTCTTTTGGCATTTTTTAGTATCAGGCAAATCAATTTATTATCTTCTGCTTCTGAAAACATTATTAAAGATAATAAAGAAACTATTGCACATACACGAAACATGTTAAAAGCCTTATCAGAAATGGATGAAAATAAAGAAGCATTAAACAGGTTTGAAAGTTATCTCATCATGCAGAAATCAAATATTACTGAAATTGGAGAAAAAGAGCTTACCGAAAAGCTTTCAGCGAACTTTCAATTATTAAAGAAAAATTCAAACGACGAGGTTGCTTTTGCTAATGCACAATCATATCTGTTTGAAATCATGAACATTAATTTAAAAGCTATCGAACTGAAAAATTCAATAGCAGCCGAAACAGCCAGCAGGTCAATTTTTTTGATCAGTTTACTAAGTGTTTTTTGCTTTGCCATTGCACTTATTCTATTCATTAAGTTACCCGGAAATATTTCAAATCCTATCAAAGAATTAATTAAAAGCATCAAACAAATTGCAGCCAATGATTATTCTCAAAGAGTAGATTTCGAGGGACATAGCGAATTTGGTGATCTTGCGACCGCATTCAACATTATGGCTAACAAACTTGATGAATATAATAGAATTAATGTTTCAAAATTACTTGCTGAAAAGAAAATTACTGAAACACTTCTGAATAAAATACAATACCCGATTATTGGTTTTGATAAATCCATGAAAGTTCTATTGGTCAATGAAGAATTCTTAAAAATTTCTGGACTCAATAATAAAGATATCATCGGTACCCATGTTCTTGAAATTGCTCCTGAAAATGATTTGATCAGACAATTAATAATAATGGGCTCTGCTAATGAGAACAAATTATCAACCAAAGAAACAAATTTAAAAATTCATATTGATAAGCAAGGGAAAGATACTTATTTCGAAAAGGAAATACAGGAAATTTCATATACTCCTTATAATCAAACTGAAAAACATTTATGGGGATATGTTATTATTTTAAAAAATATAACAAAGTTTATAGATCTGGATTTGGCAAAAACAAATTTTATTGCAACAATTTCACATGAATTGAAAACACCAATTTCTGCAATTAAATTCAGCCTGCAATTACTGGAAAATGAAAAAACCGGAAAACTTAACCAGGAGCAACGAGATTTAATTAGAAGTTGCGAAGAAGATACAAATAACCTTCTTAAAATTATTTCCGAATTACTTAATATTACCCAGATTGAAACTGGAAAGATTCAATTAAATATTATGCCTTCGAATTTGGAAGAAATTGTACAATATGCTATTAATACAAATAAACCATTGGCAGAGCAAAAAAGCATTTCTTTTGATATAATATATCCTAATGATTTGTTGGAAGTTTTAGCAGATAAGGAAAAGACAGCTTGGGTCCTTACAAATATAATTTCAAATGCCATTCGTTACGCGAATGAAAATTCCCAAATATTAATTTCTGTCTCGAAAACTGAGAAACAATATGTAGTTTCTGTTAAAGACACAGGACAAGGTATTGAACCACAATATAAAGATAAAATATTTGACCGTTATTTCAGAGTTCCGGGAACCAAGGAAGAAGGTACCGGGCTTGGTCTGGCAATAAGTAAAGAGTTTATTGAAGCTCAGGGAGGACAAATAAAAGTTGAAAGTGAATTGGGCATTGGAAGCACTTTTTCAATTATCTTAAACAGAAAAATTTGACGCTGCTTTCACACTTCCAAGCATCCTTAAAGTATTCGGGTTAAAAGCCTGACACCTATCCTTGGCTTGTGGAAGGTAGCAAACGCTACAACACAAGCTTTGTCGAAATGCTTGCATGGTTTATCCCGATTTTCGAGAGCCGGTATATTAGCCCCCTAACAAATCGGATATAATTACCAACAAAAATTAGTAATTATGTACGCAGGAATGGAAAAGAGAAAATTCAGTAAAGAAGAATAGCTTCAATTCATTTAAGAAGCTGGTGAACAGTGAGTTACAGCCACGTTGGAAAGGCACGGCATTTATCCGGCCACTTTTTACTCGTGGAAGAAGAAATCCGGGACAATGGTAGAAGAAGGGTTCCGGCATGGCATGACAGTTGACCATTTGAAGGAAATCAGACGTTTGGAAAAGGAAAACGAGTTACTCAAAAAGATGCTTGCATAAAAAAAACCTGAGGGCTGGATAAAGGATGAAATGAAAAAAAAAGTATGATCAGCCGCTAAAAATGAAATAGCTGTTCGCTATATCGTGTTGGGTATGAAAAGAGATAAAGCATTGAGCATCTTGCAGATAATCCGGCATCAGTATTATTTTCTGCCAAATGGGAATAGATCAGGCCGTGCGCCAACCCAAACAACACAGTAAAAACAGAATGACGAAGCAATTGATGTTGACAACCAAATAGTTGTTGATCCAATTAAAAAGATTCAATCCAATCCGGATACAGCTTATGGGTATCGAAAGATTTATTTTGCATTGATGATAATGGGCTATTTTATCAATCACAAGAAGGTTAACCGCCTTATGTTTTGGCATAATATGCTAAAAGAATATCATAAGCTTTCCGGAAAAACCTATGTAACCTATCGGGTTGTTGCTCCCGAAGGGACTTTACTACTGCTTGAAATGGATATTAAGTATGTTTGGGTAGCCAGCGACAGAAGGCATGCGTATATACTAACAGTGATTGATACGTTTAACAGACAGATTTTGCAATAGCGGCTGGGCTTGACCATGCAATCGAAACAGGTTCAGCAAGTCTGGGAGCGCTTTATTGAAGATCACCTTCAGCCGGCTGATTTGCTCAACAAACACATTCATATTGAGATAAGAAACAACAACGGGCCGCAATTTGCATCAAAGAAGGTTCAGGCTTTTTTAAAGAAAATTACAAGGGGCAGGTTTTTACACATCCCAACCCACCACAGGAAAATGGCCATATCGAGATCTTTCATTCCACCTTGTGAGGGAGCTTGACAAACCAGGTTTTTTGTAATCCCGATCAGTTGAATGAACGCCTGGCTCTTTTTTACGAAACCTAAAACAACACAAGGTTGCATGCTTCCATCGCTAGCCTGCCACCCCGTACTTTCACAGAACTCTGGCATAAAGAGCTTATTGAACGTAAGGTGCTGAAAAAAACAAAGTGAAATTTTTATTTAAAATGCGATATCAACAACTATCGGGTAATGAGAACCTGAGGGAATTTCCATGCTTAAATACAGCTGCGTTCGATACGCAGATGGATTTACAAAATGAAGCGCTCGGACCCGAACCACTTCTCCAACCATCGGTTCAAAGTTCACCTTCGATCGTTCCTTGATTTTGCAAAGCCATGAATTAAAATGTTTATCTTTGAATTCACATATTAAATGATCCGATTTTTGGGGGCTAAGCCACATTCTGAGTAAATTCTGAGCAAATTAATTTAACGCATCAGGTGTAATTAAACAGGAATAGCCACCATAGTGGCAGAGTCACGCCCGTTAAAGGAAAGTTCTGCAAAAAAACTGATTAAATAAATGGTAACTAAACAAATGTATTTTCGATAATATCTCAAATAAAAGTGATGGCCGAAAACAAAATTACAGAATTGTTTGTGGCAGAAAGTGATACGATTGGTTGGTTTAAACTTGAATCATTATGAAAAAATTGTTATTGATTATTTCGTTATTTTCAATGATCAGCACATTTGCTCAATCTATTCTTCCCGCTCCCGATCATATTGTGATTGTTATTCTGGAAAATCATCCATACACTCAAATCATTGGCTCTCCTTCGGCTGCATTTATCAATGCCTTTGCCAGTGATTCGAATTCCGCATTATTCACAAATTCATATGCAATAGAGCATCCCAGCCAACCGAATTATCTGGATTTTTATTCGGGTTGTAATCAGGGTGTAACAAACAATGATATCCCCTCAACAATTCCTTTCACTACGGCCAATTTAGGAAGACAATTGATCGATTCCGGAAAAACATTTATCACTTACGCGGAAGATTTGCCATCAGTGGGTTTCAATGGTGCCACAGCAGGCAGATATGTCAGGAAGCATAATCCTGCGGCCAACTGGATGGGAACAGGAATAAACCAGATTCCAGAAACAACCAATCAACCATTTACCGAATTCTCTTCCACTAATTTCTCCCAACTTCCAACAGTTTGCTATGTAATTCCCAATCTCGATAACGATATGCACGATGGAAGCATCACTACGGGCGACAACTGGGTTTACGATAATTTTTCCGGCTATATCGAGTGGGCTAAAACCAATAACAGTTTATTCATACTAACCTTCGATGAAGATAACAATACCACTAATAATCAAATAGCCACAATTATAACAGGACAAACAGTGCGGGGAGGTCAATATTCGGAAATGATCAATCATTACAACATTCTCCGAACCATAGAAGATATGTATGGATTGCCTTTTGCCTGTAATACATCAAACGCTTCAACAATATCAGATTGCTGGACTACTCCAGATGGCATAAGCAATAATCAAATTGTTATTTCCATGTATCCTAATCCGGCGAGAAATTATGTTACTTTAAAGATTAATTTGCGGAATAATTTGAAATTGGCATTCATGAATGTACTTGGTGAAAATGTGAAAGATGTTTTGATCAACTCAGCTATTTCAAACATTCGGGTTGACGAATTTACTTCGGGTTTGTATTTGTATCAATTAAAGAGCGGGACGAGAATTATTGAGGCCGGGAAAATTATGATTGAATAATAAAAGAGTCGCAATGCTGCCCAAAATGAACAGGACGCTGATCGTCTGCAAAACCCGGCATGTAGCCCGTGTTGAACTGCAAGCTACACCAAGGGCCAGGCGTTCATCAGGTGTTGCAGTTTTTTGTACCCTTATAGCCTTTTGCAAAGATAAATTTGACTGAAAGGAAGATGATTTCCTACTTATTGTTTTCGGTAAGGCATACCTTTAGCTGTCGCATTAAAATACAAATTAAAAGGGTGAATTTAGCTTGTGACGGTTGTTGTTTTGAATGAAACCAGTCCGGGTCGATAATAATCCATTTTTTTTCTTTGTTGTCAATCAGTAAATCAGTAAATCCATTAGCAACCATACTCAGGCTGATAAACCCTGTCGTGTTCGGCCACTAAAATTGTCGCTTTTACACCGCAATCCAATTAACTTTGTTTGCGACATTTGCATTGTAACAAAACTAATTTTGAAGAAACTTGTTAAAGAATAAATTACAAAAGGAAGTGACATCATATGAGAAAAATAATCGTGTTATCATTTATTACATTAGATGGAGTAATGCAGGCACCTGGTGGTCCTGAGGAAGATACAACCGACGGTTTCAAATATGGCGGCTGGGTTGCACCTTATTTCGACGAAGTTGGTGGTGAGATCATGAAAAAACAAATGAAACCTGCAGACCTTCTTTTGGGCAGAAAAACATTTGAGATTTTTGCCTCCTACTGGCCTGAACATGCAGACCTTTGGCCAGGAATCAATGAGGTTACAAAATACGTCGTATCCAGAACTACGAAAAAGTCAGATTGGAAAAATTCAGTGTTTTTTGAAACCTTGGCAGATATCCAAAAGCTCAAAAACCAGCCTGCCGGAAAACTAGGTTCAAAAAGTTCTGATATTCAGGTTCATGGCAGTGGTGAACTTATTCAGTTACTGCTTAAGAATGATTTAGTGGACGAACTCTGGCTTAAAATTTACCCGATAACGCTTGGTAAAGGAAAAAAGCTGTTTGACAACGGTACGATTCCGGCAGCATTTGCATTAACAGAGAGTTCGGTTACACCAACCGGAGTGATTATTGCCAATTACAGGCGAGCTGGAAAAGTCAGAACTGGTAATGTGGGAGCTTAAGGAGAAAAATAATTGTTTCATATGTGTGATGGAAACCATACGACGACTGTACAATCGACTTTTTAAAGATGCTGTTTATAGTGATAGATACAAATAGGCAATGAAATACGTGCAATAACTTCACAACGCAATGCATGAGCCTCAGGATCAATTATCCTGTACGCGGGAAGCGCTACAAATGGGTTCATCTAAACTTTTGCCTTGAAATTTTTATTTCGTCCATGTTGCTTTTTGCCCAGTTGACTAATTCGTGAAGATGTGGCAAAAGAGTTTTAGCCCTTGGGGTTAATTCATATTCAACTTTTGGAGGTATTTGAGGATAAACAGTGCGTTTAACCAAACCATCTGCTTCGAGTGATTTTAGGGTTACGGTAAGCATTTTCTGCGAAATGGTACCAATGAACTTGTGAATTTCATTAAAACGTAAAAGCTTTTCATCAGCAAGCAATAACAATACTAGCATCGACCATTTGTCACCGATTCTGTCAACCACGTTTCGCACCGGACAATCATCCGGATTCCCATATTTTTCTAAAATATTTTTTTTCATAACAGATTCATTTATAGCATTGCTAACCTATTGGTAAGCAGCTGACTTTTTAGTATGTTCTTGTGTATTGTACACTTACATATTATCTTTGACGCACCAAAAGTAACCTAATTACTATTGGTATGTAAATAATCATTGATATTAATTTAAAAGATTGAAAAATGAAAATTGGAATTACCGGTGCTACCGGACAGTTAGGCCGCATAGTGGTAGAAAAATTAAAGAGGAAGACTTCAGCAAACAACCTTTTTGCTTTGGTTCGGTCTCTACAAAAAGCAAGCGACCTGGGAATTGAGGCGCGTGCATTTGATTATAACAGCCCAAAACCGGAGGCGTTGGTTGGGATTGATAAGTTGTTGTTGATTTCGGCCAATGAAATTGGAAAAAGAATTGAACAGCATACCAGGGTGATTGATACCGCAAAAAAAGCAGGGGTGAAATTACTGGTTTATACAAGTTTATTACGAACCGATTCATCATCATTGGTATTGGCCGGAGAACATCATAAAACGGAGGAGGCCATCATAAGTTCAGGAATTCCTTATGTCATTATGCGCCACGGCTGGTACACCGAAAATTATATAGCTTCTCTTCGTGATGTTATTGCAATGGGAACTTTATATGGAAGCTCCGGCAACGGAAAAATATCTTCAGCTGCCCGAAGGGATTATGCTGAGGCTGATGCTATCGTGTTAACATCGGACGGCCACATAGGACAGGTTTATGAACTTGCGGGTGATGAGTCATTTACTATGGGTGATTTTGCCGCCGAAATTTCGCGTCAGGTAGGTAAAACCATTGCGTATGTGAATTTACCTGAAGAAGCCTATGCACAATTGCTTGTTAAAGCTGGTATGCCGGCAGGTATCGCTAAATTCTATGCAGGAACGCATACCGCTACCGCAAAAGGTGATTTGTTTGATGATAGCCACCAACTATCAAAGCTTATTGGCCGGCCCACAACATCGCTTGAAAAAGTTATCGCTATGGCGTTGGAATAAGCCAAATGAGTTACCGGAACACCTGAGGCTTGTTCCTCATAAACAACACGGCTTTCTCCTCCGCATTTCCCAGTGCGGAGGGAAACTGGCTTTCATCCGGTTTACGTCCTATGTAAAGATGTAATTGCTAATTACTTTGTTCGCTCATTTGGAACGACATCCAAATATGGTTTTTCTGCAAACCCTCGCTACCTTCTGTTCATCTGAATATCAATTCCGGATTTTTTATCAACTTTGTTCAATCGGTATTTAAAGGTAATCATGGCATAGCGGCCAATGGTATTGGATTGGCGCTGCAATAAATAATTCATCTCGCTAAGGCGCTCTATGCCTGTGTTTTGATTCAGGATGTCATAGATTTCAAACGTAATTACACCCCGGTTGTTTTTTAAAAAATAGCGGCTGATTTCTGCCTTTAGCAACGGAATGTAAACCGGTTCGCCAAAGGAATTTCCATTGTACCGGTTTAGCTCAGCAGTAAGGTCCAAATACCATTTTTCACCGGGGGTGAAGACAATATCCGTAAAGCCGGTAAAATTGAAATAAAATTTATTTAACGACTGCTGAATGGAGTAATGTGCATCGTTGTATTGCAGGGTGGCTCCAAGTGTTAAATCCCATTTCTCCTTTTTGCGGTTGTCGAACTTCAGTGTTAATGCATGAACGAAGTTGGTGACTATGTACTGTTCGCCATTTACCAGGTTGATTCCCTGATTCCAGTCTTCATTTAGTCTGGTATTAAAGGTCAATCCCAAAATACGAACGGGTGTGGTGAAATCAACACTTGCGCCTGCCCGGTAATCATCCGGGACATTGATCAGCGTTAGTATCTGACTTAGATCAGGCAGTATTGTTCGCGACCAGTTTATTTTGTTGTTGGTGTAGGTGGCATTCAGGGAGCTAAATATGGAGATTTGTGAAAATTGATCGAAATAAATCCAGTCCATTTGCAAATTGTGGCTGTATTCGGGGGTCAAATCCCTATTCCCCTTATACAATTGAATGGGATTGGTGTTGTTTAACACCGGCAGTAATTGACTGGCAGTGGGTGAATTCACGGAAGAAACGTAATTGACAGACAATCGTTTGCCTGTTCCCATTTCATAGTCCCAGGAAATCCGGGGTGTAAAATACCACAGGTACTGGTCCTGAACGGATTCGGTATTTAACGTGTTGCTGCTGATTCCATTTTCGAATCCTGTCATCAGATTGAACTGGCTCTTTTTGGTATTTCTTTTAACAGAAACTCCCGCACGGATCCATTGATATTGCCTGCTAAAATCAGGACTCAGTGAATCAATATTATTTTGTTCATCTGACGGAATTCCCTGGATTCTGTTCAGCCATTCCACTTCTATTCCGGCACCTGCCGAAGGAACCAGATACCATAACCTTTCAACTTTATAGGTTACAGAGGTCGAAAGGACGGATCGCAGTAATCTGTTTTTGTTATTTTGAAATCCTTCATAAACCGCCGAATCCGGTGGAGAAAAAAAGGTGGTGTTGTTAGCCCACCAGGTATTGTCCTGACTTTCTTTTATAAAAAAATCACCTTTCAAATTGAACAACTTCCAGGCACTTTTCCATTTTTTTATATAGGAAGCAGCAAGTTTTACCGAATAGTCCAATTGATCATCATGTGTGAGGTTTTTCAATACATTGGCAGAAAGATTATTTTCAATACTCTTCGAAACCAGGGCTGTCCTGGAAGTGCCATCCGTTAGATTAAGACTACCGTTAACATGGATATTTTGGGTAGAGTCGATTCGGTTTTTCCAGCCAAAATTTATCCTGTGTGCACGGTTGCCGGTGTTTTGGTTGAGGTTGTCATTTCGGAGGTACGAACCTGTTTCAAGAAAGTTATTTGTGACCGTGTTTTGAATCAGTTTTTTGTCGACACCACTGCCCAAATAGCTGATATTAAACCGGTTGTTTTTGCGTGCTTCATATGTGAAATTGGCGCCGGCGGCTCCTGAAGCCACCAGTCCGTTGATATTTTGTCCAAAATTGATAGGCATATCGCGGTCGCCTCCGATGCTGATACTACCACCTCCGCTCATCAGACTCTGCAGTACTCCGTTGAAATCAAGATAATCGCGGAAGGAAAACCCGTATTTGTTAACATTATTAAGCATGGTCAGTACGGCCAACTGATGAGTTTTGGTAAATCTGTAAAGTTTGGCCCCGGCCTGATATTTGTAATCCGTTCCAATCCCTGCCGTGACATCCCCAAATATGGCACTTTTCTTTCCATCTTTCAAGATCAGGTTGATGGTTTTGGCATAAGTTCCATCTTCTATCCCGGTGAGTTCCGTTTCATCCGATTTTTTATTGTAAACCTGCACTTTATCAATGGCATCGGCAGGCAGATTTTTGGTGGCAACCTGTGGATCACTACCAAAAAACTCTTTGCCATCTACCAGCACATTTTGTACGTTTTCGCCCTGGGCCTTGATATTCCCTGCCCGATCAACCTCTATTCCGGGAAGTTTCTTTAACAAATCTTCTGCAGCGGCATCGGGCTTCACCTGATACGATCCTGCTCCGTATTCAATGGTGTCCTTTTTAATGATAAATGGAATCCGGTCAGTACTCACTTCCACTTTGGAAAGGTTTAAACTTACTGGCTGCATCACGATGACTCCCAGGTTATTCCCTTTTTCAAGCGGTAGCACCAGCTTCTTAATAAAGGATTGATAACCCAAATATGAGGTCTGTAGAATATAGTTTCCCGGATGTATGTTCTTTATTTCAAAACGACCCGATTCATTGGTTATCCCATAATATGCCATCGTGGAGTCAGAAGGATAAAGCAATACTGCGGTGGCATAAAGCAATGGTTTACCGGTTTCGTCGAACAATTCGCCCATAAGCATAGTTTGCTGAGCCATTGCCGTGGTAGCCGCGAATAGCAGAAGTAGGAGAAGGAAATTTTTCATTGTGATTCCTTCTGCATCTACTGACTGATTTTCATGATGATGGTTTGACCACCACCTTCGGCACCCATTTCTTTGTTCTTTTCTTCAACGATGGAATTAAACTTCTCCCGGGTCACTTTTTTGCCTTTTTTTGGTTTCCCGAGTTTTGCCGGGTCAACGTACTCAAAACCGATGGACTTAACCGTGATGGTTCGCTCTCCCTCATTGATGTCGACCGTTAAAACCAAACCAGGCAGATTTCCATACTCCCCGGGACCGGTAGAAACAGGAATGGCCGGTGTAAACCACACTTTTATGGTTCTGGCTGTGTCTTCTTTTATGGCCTCCTGACAAGGATAACCCAATATCATCTGTTGGTTTCCGGTCAGTTTCCATTCATCGTTTGGTAAATCCGATTCGATTAGAAAAACACGGCTCATGAATTCAGTTTGTGTAATTATTCTCTTGTCTCTAAGATCGCGGTAGATGATGTTTTCGGGTTGACTCATCATAATCTTGACAGTCCCTTCTCCGGTTTCCTCTTCCATTGAAACATCGCCTCCTACCTTCAGGTTTTCGTAACGTGAAACCTCATCGTTGAAATGCAGTACGGTGTTGGTTCTGTTTTCTTTGGGCATCATGTCCATCATTTCAGGCGACATTCCATCCACCACAATGTCGAATTTCACCACCTCTTCATAGGTTACGGTTCCCTGTGTACGGGTTTCATTTTTGTTTATTTGCGAAAATGCCACCAACATGATGAATGTGCATACTACTGTAAAAATTAATTCTCTCATTTGGTAAAAATTTGATGAATAATTCCATTAATTTATTTCAGGCCAAAGGTAGGGCAGTGAAAGATTCGGGTAAGTTAATACATCACCAATTTAGGTTAATTAAGGTTAATGGATTGATAACGAATGTTGTTTAATGTATTTTTGTCTGTGCAATTTTGCCTGTGAAGAAAAGAAGAAACATATCTCACATCCGGTTAACAATGATAAGCAGTCAGTTGCTGCTTTCATTGTTTTTGGCGTATTGGCTCTATACACAATTTGCTGAGAACAGGAAAATGCTCAAAGCAGAACTGGTGCGCGGACTTCGGCAATCGGAACAGCAGGTGATCGACTCGATGCTGGCAACACAATTGATCGACCCCATTATAAGGGATTCTGGCATTTCCCCGGTTTTTATGTACAGACCTAAAGCATTGGATTCGGAAGGTTTTTCGTCAGAATACACTTATGATTCTGATACGGTCCATCAAATAGTAATGCAAATCACCGGTAATAACGATAGTACTGGTCACATAAATCGGTTTCCTCTGAACTGGGGCCGGATAAATATTGTAATTAGCGACAGCCTCCGTCCTGGTGATTCAAACAATATGACCATTACCAGGCAGGACACAAGCAATAAATTGTTGTTACAAAGCGTAAGGTTGCTGATTAGCTCAGTTGATAAATTCTCTTCCAATGGGGATGGCATGTCTTCCTACTTCATTACAAAAATTGATACTGCTTTACTTAAATCTCTTTTCAGTCAGTTTTTGGACAATGAATACAAGGGATTTACAATAGTTTGGCATCCAAAAAATAAATTGGAAAACACTGCAGGTCAAATTTCAGGTATTCTGTTAGTCAGCGATTTGTTCGAAAAAAAGATCATTGTTAGTATTCATCATTATCAGTTTTACCTGTTAAAATCGATAAGTCCACAGATTTTATTTGCTTTCATCTTGCTTTTGATAACTACATTAGCGTTTTGGATGGCCTATGCCAGCCTGAAAAATCAGCGAAAGCTGATCCTGCTCAAGAATGACTTTTTCTCCAATATTTCTCATGAATTAAAAACTCCAGTGTCAACTGTAAAGGTTGCTTTGGAAGCTTTATTGGATTTTAACATGAAAGCGGATCCAACACGAACGCGTGAATATCTTGAAATGGCCCACAGCGAGATGAACCGGCTTGATTTGCTGGTTAATCAGGTACTGAACAATTCCACCCTGGAAGAAGGCAAACCATTTATTAAATTGGAGAAAATTAAGCTTTCTGACCTTGTAAGAGAAGTTTTGCTTTCGATGCAATCGCGATTTGATAAGGTTGGTGCAGAAGTCAGATTTAATGTGGATGAGGAGAACCTTGTGATTAATGCGGATAAATTGCATATTCATGGTGTAATCGTAAATTTAATCGATAACAGCCTGAAATACTGTGATAAAAAACCAAGGATGGCCATACGCCTTAGCCGGAATGACAAAGAAACCCTGGTCACACTTGAAGACAATGGAATAGGTATCCCGGCCGAATACCTGGACAAAGTTTTCGAGAAGTTTTTTAGGGTCCCGACCAATAACAAACACAATGTAAAAGGATACGGACTCGGGTTACATTATTCTGCACTTGTCATGCAACATCACCGGGGCAAAATTGCCGCTGTTAATGTGGAAGGGGGAGGATGCCGGTTCACGCTTAGTTTTCCAAACACCGATTCATGAAGAAAAAAGTATTGTATATTGAAGATGAGCCATTTCTGGGTAAGATTGTTAAAGAAACCATCGAAAGCCAGGGTTTTGATGTATTGCTTATCGGCGATGGGGCACAGGTGATGTCGTCCTTTCAATCCTTTACACCCGAAATATGCATACTCGATGTGATGTTACCCAATGTGGATGGGTTTACCCTTGGGCGTCAGATCCGAAGCCGCTATCCCAAACTCCCCATCATATTTGTAACAGCAAAGATTGAAACCGACGATCTGCTCCAGGGTTTTGAGAGTGGGGGAACCGATTACATCAAAAAGCCATTCAGCATGAAGGAACTGATTGCGCGGATCAACAATCAGTTGAAACTGATCAGACCGGACGATCATGAGCATCAGGCTAAAATTGAACTCATTAAACTGGGCGACTATACTTTCGCACCCCATAAATATGAGTTGGCCATTAAGGACAGCGTTAAAAAACTCTCATCGCGTGAGGCCGAATTGCTAACGATGTTGTCAACCAACCGCAACCAAACTACCGGTCGAAAGCTATTGCTCAAGGGCATTTGGGGAGACGATTCTTACTATAATTCAAGAACACTCGATGTGTATATCCGGAAACTCAGGGCATATTTATCCCATGATTCTCGCATCGAAATTATTACGTTAAAAGGTAAGGGTTACCACTTTATGGTCCCATAATATGACAGACTTGTAATAAGAATGCAAGATGGAGTGATGCAGGCACCTGGTGGTACTGAGGAAGATACAACCAATGGTTTCTAAGATGGAGGTTGGATGGAAACCTATTTTGACGAAGTTGGTGGTAATATCCTGAAAAACCAGATGAAACATGCAGACTTTTGGCCAGGAATCAATGAGGTTATAAAATACGTCGTGTCCAGGATAAGGAAAAAATCAGATTGGAAAAACTCAGTATTCTACATAAACCTGGCAGATATCGAAAAGCTCAAAAACCAGCCTGTCGGCATGCAAGGGTTAAAAGTTTCTGATATTCAGGTTCACGGCAGTGTTGAGCTTATTCAGCTACTACAAAAGAATGATTTAGTGGACGAAATTTGGCTCAACTTTTTAAATATCCATCTCAAAGTGTCTGATACAAATAGGCAGAGAAATACGTGCAAAACCCTCACAACAAAAAGCTTATGCTGCTTACATGCAATATAGCCGCAAAGGGGTTCATTTGTGTGCAAAGCTCATCTAACGGCTCTTTTACTACAATTCCTGCCATTCATAAGAATCCTCCATTTATTTGCTTTTTCTTTGAAACAAGGTTTGACCGGTCTGATCACCACTAATTTCCCAGGAATTGAATTCCTGACGATAATTCAATTAGGGTTGAAAGAATTGAAAAGGATGAAAAAAAGGCAATGTTTTGGGTGGGTAGTAAAAAAGTTTTGTCCAATGATTTAAATGAAGGAACTGCTAAACAAACAATAAAGCAAATGGCTAAAAATGATTTGTTTGTTGCTACTCCGTAATATGAAATTTGAAATTGAAGCGTTAAAATGCAGCAGGGTTATGCGGGTATTTACATGTTGTGTGCCCATAGTTAGTACCATGATAAAATGCTTAAATTATGACAATTGAAAATTTACACAAAAAATTACCCGAAACGTTGAAAGCTGAGGTATCCGACACTATCCAGTTTTTCTTACGATCCACTGCAGACCAGCAAATGCGATTTATCATACATCTGAGTCGACAATTAGACTATAATTTGTTGAGAAAAGTTGCCAGGTTGAGTATGTATCAGGAACCTATTTTTTCAAACACTTACAAAGAGGATAACAAAGGTGCTTATTGGAAAAAACAAAATAAACCACTATGGATTAAAAATCCATAGTTTTAAAAGAAGGTAAAAAAATGAATTTTTTTAAATCTATTCTAATATCATATTCCCATAATCCTTATTGGATTCATCCTTATGATGTTCCA
>Ga0172370_10002019_pt1 | contig 29833 bp, 22 predicted proteins | sample LakKiv5m_FD_114538 | JGI IMG/M metagenome (GOLD analysis project Ga0172370, IMG submission 114538) | Freshwater microbial communities from Kabuno Bay, South-Kivu, Congo - kab_022012_11.5m | ecosystem: Environmental > Aquatic > Freshwater > Lake | place: Democratic Republic of the Congo...
CGTTCATGCCCGCTGCCAAGGCCATGTTGCCGTATGGGTAATCGGGCCGCCGGCCTGATTGCCCATACGGCAACATGGCCTTGGCAGCGGGCATGAACGCCGAATCCAGCGTTTTACTCATCTGCAGCCGCCGTTTGCGGGAAGCTGTTTTGCGGGTCAGCAGGTGGCTGTTATAATTCGAGCGGAATTTTATCTTTCCGCTGCCGGTATATGCCAGCCGTTTGGCCGCCGTTTTGCGAGTGCGCATCTTGGGCACGTGCTCTCACGCTCCTTTCACACAATTACGGTTCGCGGACAACCGAACACGCGGACCACCTCGTGATGGCCCGCGTGGAAAAAATTACCACCGCGCGCTTATTCGGACGCCGCCTGCGCCTGGGACTGCTGCGGAGCGAGAACCTTTGCCGGTTTGGCTGCCGCCGCCTTCGGTTTCGGCACCAGCACCAGCGTCATTTGCCGGCCTTCCATGCCGATCGATTTCTCGACATTAGCCACCTCGGCCAACTCTTCTACAAAACGGCCCAGCAGCCTGCGACCGAACTCCGGGTGAGTGAACTCTCGACTGCGGAAGACCACGAAGACGCGCACCTTATCGCCTTCTTCGAGAAACCGCCGCGCATTTTTCAACTTGACGTTGAGGTCATGATCGTCGATGTTCGGACGCACGCGAATCAACGCCAGCTCCGCCTGCTTCGATTTTTTGTGCGCCTCTTTCTCGCGTTTGGCCTGTTCGTACTTGAACTTGCCGTAATCCATTATGCGGCAGACGGGCGGCACGGCATTGGGAGCCACCTCGATCAGGTCCATCCCGTTGTCCCTGGCCCGCTGCAAGGCGTCTCGCGTCTGCACAATGCCGGCTTGATGACCTTCTTCGTCGATCAGCCGCACTTCACGGACGCGGATCCGCTCATTGACCCGAAGTTGTTTGTTGATGTCCACCAACCTCCACGCGGGAAAATACGCCCGGCGGCATTTCTCCGCCAGTCTGTTGAAGTGTAGCATAGGGAGCTTGTACTGTCAACGCGCGAAACTGGTTTTTACATTTTGAGTTTTGAGTTTGAGTTCCTGTGCGCACAATCCTTTCAAGTGTGGAAGGATTTTACCGACAGCCGTCAAATAGCATATCATGCCTCATACATTCCACACGCTACAGACCATCGGCCTTGCCGCGGAAACATCCACGCTCTTCCCGGAGGGGCGCAGCCGGCTGATCCACGGTGAGTGCCTTGCCGTGATGGAAAATTTGCCGGCGGGAACCTTCGACGTTATCTACCTCGACCCTCCCTTTTTCACGCAGAAGACACGTCGCCTGCTGCACAGCGTAGAGCGCGGGGCATCTTATTCCGACAACTGGGACGAGGGACTGCACGGGTATCTCTCCTGGCTTGAGGAGCGGCTGGCGCGGGTGCGGGAACTGCTGAAGCCGGAGGGAACGCTCTTCCTGCACCTGGACTGGCACGCCATACATTACGCGAAGGTGGTGCTTGATCACCTGTTCGGCATCGATAACTTCCAGAACGAGCTCATCTGGTACTACTCCGGCGGCGGCGCCTCAAAGACGCGCTTCGCCCGCAAGCACGACAATATTCTCTATTATACGAAGTCGGCAAAGGCATGGAAATTCTACGCCGACCGAGTGCGCACTCCGTATAAATGGACGGATGGCCAGCCGCGTGCGGATGGCTCGTCGCGCGATTACGAGCGGGGCAAGCTGCCGGACGACGTTTGGGAGCAACACGCGTTGATGCCGTGGGCGGAGGAGAGCGTCGCCTACCCCACGCAGAAACCGGAATCATTGCTGGAGCGGCTACTGCTGGCGACCAGCGACGAAGGCGACGTGGTGGGCGACTTCATGTGCGGCAGCGGCACCACCGTGACGACGGCGCAGCGGCTGAACCGGCGCTGGGTGGCGGCGGACCAGTCGCGCGTGGCCGTGTGCCTGGCGGCGGAGCGGCTGGCGCAATTGCTGGCGCCCGATTGCCTCACGCGCAGCGTCAAGCGCTCGCTGACGCGCGGCGCCAAGCGCTCACGGGCCTGGGCGCAGGAACGCTTCATCAATATCGAGCGGGACGAATCCCGGCTGGGTCTGGACGCCGCTGCACTGACGGCATGCGGTTTGACCATCATCCAGGAGCGGGGCTTTGCCGTGGAACGTATCCAAACGGCCGGCGAAGCTTCGCCGTAAACCGCCGATGCTTCCGCTGTTTTAAGTTTTGAGTTCTGAACCGTCTGCCGGCCCCGGGTCATTCAAGCCGCATCCATTTACGGGTGCGCGTGCGTTCAGAGATTCTTCCGCACGTGCGCTACCCGCAGCAGGTTGCTGGCGCGAGTGACGACGCCAACCGGCTGCGGAGTGACGGAGACGATGATCACGATGTCGCCGTCGTTGACCATGCCGGCGGAGGCGGCATGGCGCACCGCGCGGTCCACCATCTGATCGTCCGTCTCGTCTTCCGTGCCCAGGAAGGGCGTCACTCCCCAGAGCAGGGGAAGCTGGGTGAGAAGAGCCGCCTGCTGGGTTGCGGCAATGATGGGCTGGCGCGGGCGAGACTTGGCCACCAGGTTGGCGGTATGGCCGCGGGTGGTGGCGGCGATTATCGCCGTAGCGCCCAGGTGCTCGGCGATGTCTACCGCGGCGGCGGCCAGCGCGCCGGTGGGGTGGCTGAATTCCGGCGCCTCCTTCGCGAGCGCCACGTCCCTTGGCAGCAGCGTCTCCGCGTAATCGGCCACGGTTGCCATGCAGCGTACCGTTTCCACCGGATATTTGCCCACCGCTGTCTCGCCGGAGAGCATCACCGCGTCGGTGCCGTCCAGGATGGCGTTGGCCACGTCGGTCACCTCGGCGCGGGTGGGGCGTGGGTTGCGCATCATCGAGTCGAGCATCTGCGTGGCGGTAATGACCGGCTTGCCCAGGCGGTTTGCCTGGCGGATGATCTGTTTTTGCAGCAGCGGAATCTGCTCCAGCGACACCTCCACCCCCAGGTCGCCGCGCGCCACCATCACGCCGTCGAATGCCTCGATTATTTCCTCCAAATTGGCGATAGCCTCGTGCTTTTCGATCTTGCCAACGATCGGCCGCTCGATGCGCTCTTCCCGCATCACCTGCAGCACCGGTTCGATATCCGCCGCCGTGCGCACGAAGGATAAGGCAATCCAATCGGCGCCCAGGCGCAGGCCACTGCGCAAGTCAGCGATGTCCTTCTCGGTAACCGCGGGGATGGGCAGGCTTTCGCCGGGAAGGTTGATGCCCTTATGCGAGCCGATGGAACCGCCGTTTAACGGGCGGAAGGTCAACTCAGTATCGGTGGCCGCGGTCACGTCGGCCGCGATGCTGCCGTCGTCGAAGAGGATGCGCGAGCCGGGTTTGACGTATTGCGGCAGCTCCTTGAACCCCAGCGGCGCCTCGCCCGGCGCCGGATGCTCGCGCGCGGTGAGGACGTATTCCCGCCCCGCTTCCACCTGCAGTGGCTCCGCCATCTCACCGGTGCGGATCTTCGGCCCGGACAGGTCATACAAAATAGAGAGCGTAATGCCGGTCTCCTTCGCGGTCTGTCGGACGAGAGCGACTCGCGCGGCGTGTTCCTCCGGGGTTCCGTGCGAGCAGTTGATCCGGGCTACCCGCATCCCCGCCTCCACCATGGCGCGCAGGACTTGCGGACTTTCGGACGCCGGACCCAGGGTACAGACGATTTTCGTGCGTGCCATGAGGGATTGTATTTGACGGGGAGGGATTGGATTCCTGCCATGCCTCATACGCATAATCTTACTCATACTCTCATGAGCATGAAATGACGGCTACCTCGTTCCGACGGCGATCACCTGATTCATTGCCGGATAAGTATCGTGCGAGACCAGCTCTCGCTCTCCTGCCCGTTCACCGAGCAGGAAGGAGCGGTGGACAGCTACGCGCATGCCCGGGCGGCCGTGGGTGATTAGGCGGCGCTGGCCGGGGGCGAGACGGTCGTCGTATTTCACCACCGCGACCGGCTCGACGGTGGCGGAGGGCGCGCAATCGACTTCGGCAACCGGACCGGCATCGCGGCCGATAATCTCGAAACCGATGCTCTCCCCGCGGATGACGGCCTTCAGACGTACCGATTCCGGGAAGGGGTTGCGCAGGCGCAGGTCGATGGTATACTGCGCCACCGCGGCGTCGCGGCCCGGCGGCACGTAGCTAGGCGCCCAGTTGTGACGATGGCGCTCGACCACCTCCAGCCCGGCGACGAGGGCGGCGTTGTATAGTGCGGTGGAGGTCTGGCAAACTCCCCCACCCCAGTCCACGATCAGTTCGCCGTCGTAACTGACCGGCGCCAGCACGTAGCCGCGGTCCGGCGTCCACGAGCCAACCGTTTTGTTGAAGGACAGCGTATGCCCCGGCGCGATCACCACACCGTCAAGCGCTTTTGCCGCCCGCTCCGCGTTGATGCGCTGCCCCTGCGTGCGTCCCTGCAGCGAGGTGACGAAGCTGCCCATCACCCCCTCGCGGCTGGGAAGCCAGAGCGCGGCGGCGACGCCGGAGAGCAAGGCCAGAATTATCAACATTTTCAATATTTTCATGGTCGGCATCGATAATCGGACCGATCAGACCTATCAGACCGATCGGTCTGATCCCTTCTTTGCGTCCTTTGCGTCCTTTGCGTGAAACAACAAAAGGAAATTTTACGCAGAGGACGCAAAGGACGCAAAGAAACTCATTAATAACAACCATCGCTCGCACAATCTAAAATCTAAAATTATCGAATGGTGATCGTCTGCCCCACTCCTTCCCCGCGCCAGTCGGGGCGGTACATATCGTAAACGCGCGGCGGGAGGGCGGTGAAGGTTCCGGGAACCTGGGCGACCAGGTAGTATTTCACGCGGCGCACGCCGGGACTGAGCGAGCGCAGCGGGAAGCCCATCATTTCGTCGCGCACTATTTCGCCACACCACCAGTCGTTCCACTCCCAGCGCGAGATCTTGCCGCGGTCTAGTATTTCGCAGCCGGCCGGCAGCATATCTTCCAGCATCAGGTACTCGTAACCGCGTTGCGAGCGCACGGTAAGCGTCACTTCGATGATATCTCCGTTGTGGAACGCCGTCTGCGGAGAGCCGGCCATGACGTCGGCCGTGCCGCGGCGGGCAAGGTCGCGCCGCACTTTACGGTAGGCGCGTTCAACCCGCAGATCGGTGGCCGCCACCTTTTCATCGACTCCCAGCGCTACGGATTGTGTGAGCGAGGCGGAATAATACAACTGCCCGCGGCCTTCTTTCACGATCTGTAACCGCGGCTTTTTGCCGGTTACGTCCTTCGCGTCGAGCTTGAGGATGAACTCCGGCTGGAAGACGTCTTGCGCGGTGAACCGGCGCGCGGCCACCTGCTTGCCGTTCAGCAGCACCTTTACCGTCATATCCGGCTCCAGTTCGCGCGTGCGCAGCAGGTAGCGGCTCAGTCCGTATAGGATGAAGGCGGTGTCGCGCGTGGAATACCAGTGGTCGTTCTGCCGGCGCGCCATCAGCTTGCGCACCAGCTCCGGCAGCCGCGGGTCGTCAGGCGTCAGCATGACGGCGGCGGAAAGCAGCGCTGCGTCAAAATCGTTCTCGGACCACCAGTCGTTAGACGCTGGCCCGTCTGTACCGAGCGGATGGAAGCTCCGCCACATCGCCGACACGATCTCACGGCCCTTGTCTTCCTGGCCGACTTGCGCCATCGCCTGCGCCAGCATCAGCGCGTTCCAATCATTCAATCCGGACAACCGGTAAGATCCTCGCGGTCCCAGGTATTCGTTCACCAGCGCTTCCGCCGATCCTCGCTGTCCTGCCTCCGCCAGCGCCAGGGCAACAAAGCCGGCCATGTCCGGCTTCGACCCGGCCAGCCGCTTCAACACGGAGATGCCGCTCTCCATTACGCTCGGATTTACCACAAAACCGGCCCGCCGCGCCTTCGCAAATCCGTAGACCACATAGGCGGTCATCCACAGATCGGTGTCGTCATACTCCCACCATCCCCAGCCGCCGTCGTCGTGCTGCATGGCATACAACTTGAGCAGCCCGGCCTCCACCATCTTCGGCAATTCCTTACGTAATTCCGGATTATCGAGCCGCAAGGTATCGAGCATCTCCTTGATGACAATATCGGGCAGGAAGGAGGACATCGTCTGCTCGACGCACCCATACGGGTAGTTGGCCAGGTAGTCCAGCGACCCCAGCATGGCGGAGGCCAGCGATGGCGTCAGCCGCACCGTCATCCCCTGCGTGCCGCGAATGAACGCTTCATTTATGGTGAAAGTAAGATCTACTTTCGCAGTCACTGCCCCCTGGTCTGTTTCCACGCGCTCCCGTCCACGCGGCAGGATGGGCAGCGTCAGCTCCATGGCGTCGTCAAGGCGCTCGCCCTTCGCCCAGGCGCGCACGGTTGCCATGCCGGGAGCCGGCGCCTCCGCCTCCCATTCGGTCCGTTCGGTTTTCCCGTTGCGGATGCGGCCCGCCCGATCGGCGGAATCCCGCAGGCGCAGCCCGGTGACATTCAGCCCGAATTGGGCTGACAAATCGCCGCCGGAAAGGTTATGCGACACCGCCGCCAGTTGCGCACGGTCGCCTTGGGTGAGGAAGCGCGGCAGCTCCAGGCGCACCTGGAAAGGTTTAGTGACCACTGCCTTGGCGATCGTCTGCCCCACACGGGTATCCCGCGTCGCCGCCCGGCAGGTGGCGCGCCAGGTGGTCAGGTTGTCCGGCATCGTCAGCGTGAACTTCGCTTCGCCTTGCTTATCCGTGACGGTGGTCGGATTCCAGAACGCGGTGTCCAGGAAGCGGCGGCGCGTGCGGATTTCCGATCCGGCCTTATTGTCGCCGGACAGATAAATTTCCGGGAAGGAGAAGGCCGTAAATACCTCATGCGCGCGCTTGGGATAGAAAAAGCTGACGATATTTTCCGTGTCCTCCGGCGCAATGCCGTAAATTGCCTCGTCAACCAGCCCCAGCGACACTTCCGCCTGCACCGGCTTGCTGTCCGGGGCAAGGGTTTTCACTCGATAAACCGCCTCTTCGCCGGGCGCGTATTTCTCCTTATCCGGGGTGACGACCACCCGCAGCGTCTTTTTATCGCGCGAGACGTTGATGGCCGCTTCGCCGGAGTAGAACTTCTTGCCTTTCACGAAGCAGATGCCGGCGCGCACCGAAGGCATGAATTCAGGACGTATTGCTACCGGCACTACCGTCGATTTACCCTCCAGCTTTACCAACCGCTTTTCGAGCAAGCTCGGACCCTCGATGGTAAGCAATGCGGTAATAGGCGCGTAGCGGGTGTTGACCACGATCTGCGCGGTGTCGCCTTCCTCATACAGGTCACGGTCGGCCTTTATATCGATATCCTGGTATGGGTAATCGAACGAGGCATAATTATCGCTCATCACCCAAATCCCCGCGGAATCGGTGATGCGGTTGCCTTCGCTGTCCTTCGCGGTAACGGTCAGCCGGTAATCGCCGTCTCGCTTCGGGGTGACGGTGATCGTCGCGCGGCCATCCGCATCGGCGCGCCAGGATTGTTTTACCGGCTCCAGCAGCCGCTCGCGCTCACCATCCCAGCGGACGCGGGCGAATACCGCGGCGCCGCGGGCGCCGGCCACCGGCTTGCCGTCGTAATCGACGGCGCGGATCTTCACCGCCACCGGTTGTTCGGGCTGCGCCACCCAGTCTTCAGGTTGCGTTTCCAGGCGGAACGCGCCCTGCGTCACCAGCACGCTGGACTGCCCATCCTGCATGCGCTCGCTTGCGTCAGTGACCATCGCGTGGATGGTATAGCGCCAATCCTGTCCCTCCGCCTTTCCTTTCACCTCCTTCGCCGGGATGGTAATCGCCAGCGAGCCGCTCGCGTTGGTTTGACCGGCGCCGTAGACCACCTCTTCGCCTTCGTTATATTCCGGCTCGGCGATGTCTTCGTCCCACTCTTCGTTTTCACCGTAATACCAAAATTGCGAGCGCGTCACGTAATATTCAACTTCGGCGTTCGGCACGGGTGCGCCGTAATAATAGCGCGCGGTAATCGTGGCGGGGATTGCCTGCCCGCGGTGGTAGCGCTTTTTCGGCGTGATGATATCCACCTCGTATTCGGGTTTGCGGTATTCCGCCACCGTGAAATAATCGCTGTAATGCCCGCCGCGGGCGTTCACCATGACGGTATACGAGCCGGGTAAAGCGTCTTCCGATAGCGCGAAGGAGCCGGCGAGGGAGCCGAAATTGGAGGTGGTATAGCTTCCGGCATGCACCAGGTTATCGCGCTCGTCGGTCACGCGCACGCTCACCGTTTCTTTCGCCGGCACGCGGTAGTCGTTCCCCTTCAGTTCGCGCAGGATTGATTTGAAGCCGACCGTGTGGCCGGGTCGGTAGACGGGCCGGTCGGTATAGGTGTAGGCGCGCAGCGGCGAATCGCCTTCATACCAGTAGCTATACAGGTGGGCGATGGCCTGCGATTTTGCTTTGTTCCCGATCACCGCCAACTCACCGTAATTCTCGCTTTTCGGCAATTCCATGTCGGCAAGTCCGTCCCCGTTAGTACGGCCTTTCGCTACTTCCCTGCCGTTCCACAGCACGCGAAGGTTGGCGCCGGATACGGCTTGCCCGCTGTCGATATCCACCGCATAGACCAGCGCCTGCCCGGGCGCCGCCTTCACCACCAGCCCAAGGTCGGTCACCACCAGCGGGGACAACTCGCGCAGGCCCGCCGTCTCTATTGCCGCCAGGTAAGTGCCCGGCGGCAGCAGGCCGAACGAGAGCTCCTTGCGGAATACGCCTTCGCCGTCGCGGTCTTTCTCATCAATGGAGAGCGTGAGCGGCTTTACGAAGGAGAGTTGCGGCACTGTATCCAGATTGACAAATTCCAGATCCCGGCCATTCAGGGTAAGTGAACTGGCCGACAGCCCGCTCCAGTTCGCCTGCACTGTTTCCGGCGCCACCCGATATATGCGGGCGGAAACCTCACCCGTCGGGGCAAAGCCGTGCACGCGCAGTTTCGGCTCCTCGCGGGTGGTGAAGACGCGCTGGGGCTGAAATACGCGAATGAATGGATCGGTGGGCTGCAGCTCGAAGATCGCCGATGACACCCGGCCTTCGCGGATGTTGATGCCCTGGCCGGGCTGCTGGTGCGCCTGCGTGTCGGCGGTCAGCGTGTAGGCGCCTGATGGCAGGTGCGGGAAGAGGAAGCGGCCCTGCCCGTCGGTGGTGGCGCGGTAGGAACGCTTCGAGCTTGCCTCGGGGGAGGCAGTCACCGCTATCCCGCGCAGCGGCTGGCCGGTGTCGGCGGCGAGCAGCGTGCCGGCGAAGCGTCCGTGCGGTGTCTCGCCGGCGAGCAGGTCGGCAATCACCCAGCCGGTAACCGCGATGATGATCAGCAGAATCCAGGTATATAGCGGCAGTCTCATCTTCGTTTCCTCCGTGTCAGCGGTCCGTGGTCTCGCCCGCCGCGGCTGGGGCGGCCGGCGCTCGCCCGCGCAACAGGCCGTCCGCCGCCACCCAGATCATCAGCACCACGGTGATCGTTATGGCGACGATCAGCTTGACGGCATTGGTCAAACCCAGGATGAAAATCGGACCGGTGAGCTGGGCGGCGACCAGGGCAGCGAGAATAAAGGAGAGGTGCGGGGCCGCCGCCAGCGCGGATATCCGCTCGCGACCCACCGTCCACGCCGCCAGCATCATCCACGCCGCCTGACTGACGATCAGTCCGGCAAGGAAGGCGGTCACCGCTTCCATGCCCCACAGCACCGCCAGCGCGAGCGGCGCAATGAAGATGAAAACAAGGAGAAGCACGGCGCGCGACGCCGGCACGATCGGCGAGACGCGTTCCCCGCCGGCTTGCAGCCGCTCCATCGTCCGGCCCGCGAAGGCGAGCAGTCCGAAGGTCGCCGACGCGCCCAGCAATATGGCCACCAGATCGTAATGCTGCTGGAAGTCGAGCGTCCACGAGCTGTCCGCTCGCTCCAGGGAGACGCGAATCAGCGCCAGCAGCAGACCGGCGGTCAGCGCGCCGGCGATCAACGATCCCGCCAGCGGAGCGCGCTTCGCTGACAGGTATTGCGTGGCGGCGATAGGCAGCGCAACCAGCAGCACCAGCGTCTCGCCGTAACCGTGCAAATCTCCCCGGAAGGCGATGGTCAACACCGCCATTGTGAAGATGACCGCCCCGAAAGCCAGACCGAGGGGCCGCGACGGTGTTTCGTTTTCCTTCACTTCCTGATAAATCAGCCCGGCGGCGATCAATCCGAAGGCGATCAGGCCATACAGCAGAGGCCGCCAGGTCAGCTCGGGCAGCAATTTCGCGCCAAGTATTGCCGCCAGCAGAACCACCGCCAGCGCTCCGGCCAGACCGATGCCGAGCGGCAGCCAGCGGCGCGCCTTTTCGCTCGCATCGCGCGGAATCAAGGCCATCACCAGCGCCGCCGTCGCTGCCGCCAGCGCGGGAAAGGCCCAGTAGCCGCCCGCCGTTTCGGCTGGACTGAACGCGGCCCAGCGGTTTGCGGTAAAGTCGAGGGGCATATTGCGCGGGAAGTGGTCGATGGCCAGCCGAGTGCCCGCGACAATAACTACTGACGCCAGCGCGAACAGCTCGGCGCCGCGCACTACGGCTTGCCCGCCGCCTCCCCGGGCAGCCGGCGCGGGCCGCAGCAGCGCGCCGGCGCCGAACGCCGCCGTCGCCGCGCCCAGCGCCAGTCCCATCAGCGCTTCGTTGGGATACCCGCGGAAGGCGATCAGCAACAGTGCCGGGCCGATGGCGGCCAGCGAGAGTAGCTCGATGGAGTGCGCCATACCGTCTTCCGCGCGGTTCCCCGCGGAACGCACAACGGCGATGATACCCAGCAGGGCGCCGCTGAGGATCCCCCACCCCAGTTGCAATCCGGGCGAAAACGGGCGCGCGTAAGGCAGCGCCAGCAGGAAAAGGACGATCGCCGCCAGCGCCGCCCATAACATGACGAGGGCCGGCGAGATGGGAGGAAGCGCGGCCGTATCTTGCGCGCCGCGGCGGCTGAGGATGCCGAACAGCAGGCCGAGAATGCCGATGACGAGAGTGATGACGGCTAAAATAAGCTGCATAGCCGGGCTCTTTCTTCCGTGGGCTCGGACCGCGGGCGCGGGTCCGAATCCGCGGATGAGTGCGAGAGTGTCCAGCATGTCCGAAAGAGGATGACTCCGCCCGCTAAAAAGAGGTGAGCGCCGGCACCGCGGACAGACTGAACCGCCTCTTGCTACAGTGTAGAACACCGGTATTATACTCCGATTACAGCGCTGTTACAAAATGATGAAATAAATTAGGTGTTAGGGACCCGGGGTTAGCGATTGGTCTTCATGTATATTACCAGCACACTTTTTGCCTGGAACCTTTACTGTATGCTACAATACCGCGACATGGAAATCGGCATCATCGGCCTGCCCGGCGCGGGCAAGACTACCCTTTTCAATATCGTGACGAAGAACGCGGTGAAGACCGGGGGCTTTTCCTCCTCCAATGCGCCGAATATCGGCGTGGCCACCGTGCCGGACGCGCGGCTGGCCTGGCTTTCCGAGCAATATAAGCCGAAGAAGACGGTCTACGCAACCATCAACTTCGTTGACGTGGCCGGACTGGTACAGGGGGCGACGAAGAAGGATTCTTTCAGCGGACAGTTCCTCGCCCACCTGCGCGCGGTTGACGCGCTGGTGCACGTGGTGCGCGCTTTCGCGGATAACGCCGTGCCGCACCCGCTGAATTCGGTGAATCCGGCGCGCGATATCAGCATTGTCTCTACCGAGTTGCTGCTTGGCGATCTGGCGGTGGTGGAGAAGCGCGTCGAACGGTTGAAGGAGGAGATCGGCAAGGGACGCAACAAGGCGGAGAACGAGAAGGAATTGAAGGTGATGCTGCGCCTGCTGGAGCACCTGGAGAGCGAGCAGCCGCTGCGTACCATCGAGTTAAGCGAGGAAGAGGAGCGCATGCTGAAGGGCTACACCTTCCTCACCATGAAGCCCATGCTTTACGCCGTGAACCTGGGCGAGGGGCAGGAATTGACCCCGGCGACCTTTCCCGGCATGCGGGTGGAAGAGCGCGACGGCGTGCTGCACATCGACGGCAGCGCGGCCATTGCCTTCCAGGGGAAGGTGGAGGAAGAGATCGCGCAACTGCCGGACGAGGAAGTGGCCGACTTCTGCGCCGCCATGGGCATCGAGGAGCCGGCCGCGCACAAACTCATCCGCGCCTGCTATTACGCGCTGGACGTGATATCCTTCTTCACCGTGGGCGAGGACGAGTGCCGGGCATGGACTACCAGGAAAGGCGACACCGCCCCGACCGCCGCGGGCCGCATCCACTCCGATCTGGAGCGCGGCTTCATCCGCGCCGAGTCATTCCACTACGAAGACCTCCGCCGCCTCGGTTCCGAGCACGCCATCAAGGAAGCCGGACTGTTCAAGCTGGAAGGCAAAACGCACGTGGTGGAAGATGGGGAGATACTGAATATTCGGTTTAACGTTTAATGAGAAGAATGGGAGTTATGGGAAAGATGGGAGTCATGTGATCATAATTCCCATCTTTCCCATAACTCCCATTCCTTCCATTCACTCCCCTATCGTGAAATGCGCCTCGCTCGATTTCCCTTCGGCGAAGTCGAAGGCCGGGTTGGCGTTTTTGAATTCCACATAACAGCGATACGTGCCCGGTTGCAAAAGATCGAAGCACTTCGCCAGATCGAGGGAGACCGCCAGGTAGCTCTCGCCCGGTTCAAGCTTCTTCCATGCCTCATTCACCCGCCAGCCCGCCCCCTCCGCGGCTTGCGACGGAAGCTCTTCCCATTTAGACGGCCCGCGTCCGTCGAGTGCGGGCGGCATATAGAACAGATGCAGCGTCATGCCCGGGCGAAGCGATGGCCGGCCATCGTCGAAGGGCAGGTTGAAGATACTCGGTCCGCGCTGACCGATGCCCCGGCGATTATACATGCGCACGTCGAGCGTCGCCGGCGCATTCAATGCAAGCTGGTAACCCTCGCGGATTTTTGCCTGGCAGCTAAAGCCGTTGGACAGCGTCCCCCAATCATATGCCGGTCCCGGTATCAGCTCGATCTCCTCCGCCGGGACGCGCACCAGCTCGTGCGGACCGACGCCGCCGTAAAAACGCTGCCATTTCCCGTCCACCAGCATCTCCTCCGCCTGCCAGACCGTCACCTCCTGGTGGTAAGCGAGCGTGTATTCCGTCTTATTGGTATTTCCGTCATATGTCTGCTGCTGGAAGGGATATTGCTGCCAGGTCACCCACTTTACTTCCAGCGGCACGTTCGGAAGCGTTACAATCCGACGCTGCGCGTCCGCCGGCAGCGCGAAGATGGCTCGTCCCTGCCGCGCGTCATCCTCCGTCGCGGGTTTTTCCAGGCGCGGGAAGACCATCCGCGCTTCCGTATCTCGGAAGTTGCCGTAAAAGTCCTCCGGCATCCCCTCGGTGAAGCGATAACGCTCGCCGTATTGCCGCAGGCGCTCGATGGCGGCGGCGATGGCGCGGTCGCGCTCAGCTTCCGGCCATTCCGGCTTGAATTCCGGCATGCCCGGCGCATCGGCCAGCTTCCATGCGTACATATCGCAAACGCGCATCGGCTGGTCCACGATCGCTTCATGGTCTTTATCGATGTTGAAGCCGTATGACGTGCCGTATGTCATCATGATCTGTGCTGAAGATTTAGAATCGTAGTTCAACTTGCCGACGGTGGTCCGGTCGTCCAGCTTTGCCAGGACGTGACGACGGAAGCCGGCAACACCGAGCAGCGGGGTATTCATCAACTTCGAGAAGGAGAAAAGCGGGCTGTCGCTGACCAGCAGGTTGGACCACGCCGACACCGGATCGTTGAACAACTTGTCCGCCGCGGAGGTCAGTGTTTGGTCGTCCGGGTTGCGCCAGAGCGGTTCCAACGCGGCGCCTGCATTGCCAGACAGGCCGGTCGGCTTGCTGTCGAGCAGCCACTTTGCATAATCGGCTGCCGCTTCCGCATCGTTCCCGCGCAGGCATGCTACCGTTAGCCGGCCAATGGCGGCGGCCATTATGCCGTCATATTCCCGCGTCGCCCGGCAAAATGCTATCATCTCGCGGAGTATCGGCAGCGCAGCAGGTAGTTCCCACTTCGCCATGTTCAGCGCCGTGACGGTGACATCGCTCATGTGGAACGGCTCCTGGCCTCCCATTTTCGCCATCTGCGGGATGCGCCGGGCCAGCAATTCGCTGACCGAGGGGTTTGTCTTCCCGCGCAGCGGTTCCCCGCGCATGGGCGGCGTTTCGCCGGGCTTCAACGAAGTGCTTGTCCAGTATCCGGCGCCCGGGATGCCTTGGATATTTGTCTGCTGCACGATGAAGCCCGCCGCTTCCATCCACTGCTTCGGCGTCGCGTGGTCGTCGGCCAGCGTGTTGTACCAGCGCTCCTCCAGCGGAACGCCTTTCACCTTATCCCAGTAGGCGCGCAGGCGTGCGGCCATTTGCCCGGCGCTTTCGTTGGTCACGGTCTGTCCGAACTCCCGTGTGCGCAGAATCTCGGTGAGGGCGGCGTAGGCGGCGCCGCGCACGGTGACATAGTTGCGCCCGCGGAAGAAATCGCGCCCGAAGCTGACCGAGCGCGTCAGGCGGTCATCCTTCTCCAGGCAGTCGATCAGCGGCTCCACCGCCGCTTCGCCTTCCGCCGCCAGAGCTTTTATCACCCGATTCCAGGCAAGCATTACCCCGCCCGGTTGCCCATTCTGGCGCTCGTCCACCTTATCCAGTCCATCGATAAGCATGGCGATACGCTTCAACCGGTCTTTTTCCGCGCTCACCGCCGTCAGGTTAAACGGCTCGGCGCGCGGATTCTTCACCCGCCGCTCCTCATCGGAAAGGAACTGCGGCAGTTGTTTCAGGAATTGCAGATACGCGGCATCGGCCACGCGCTCGCCATCAACCATCGGCCGCTCGAAGCCTTTTGCTGCCGCCTCCCCCTCGATGGTCTTGCCGATCGTATCCAGCGTCAGGAAGTCACATACCGACAGCCGATCGTCGCCGCGCATGTGGGCGCACACCCCGCGGTCGAACATCGCCCACGCCCAATCGGATGCCAGGGTCAGGTAGGGGTCCTGCAGTTTTTGCCCGCGGGAAGAATCAGTGATCTGATCTTTGACCTTATTCCAGAGCGTTTCCGCCGCGGGTACTTCACCCAGGCGCAGCAGCAGGCAGACTTTCAACGGAAGCAAGCGTTCCTGTGACAACACGTAACCTTCCGGGAGCGCGCCCTGCCCCTGCGGAGTGGCCGCTGCCAGTATGCGCACATCGGCGGCCAGGTCGGCTTTGCCGGTGATCGTCACCACCGGGTAAACCAACCCGTTCCAGCAAACGGCAAAACGCTGCGGGCCGTCGCCGGGAAGCACCCAGCCGTGGACGGCTATTACGCCGGAATCGCCGCTCCAGCAGTTGCCCGTGCCTATCTCGATAGCGGTATATTCGCACCCGCGCGGATCGGGCAGCCCCTGAGTGAAAAGTGTTTCAGTTGTGGATATCCACTCCTCAGGCAGCATTGTATCCGGCGGCGTCCAGGGCACGTGTTGCTGTGGCGGGACAGGCAAGGCATCGCCGGTAAACTTAGGTGAAGGTCGGAATTGCGGTTGCTCCTGCGCAAGCAGGACCGCTGTCAGCAGAAACAGGAAGGCGAATTCAGCAAGGGTTCTCATGAGACATCCTTTCCCGGTAGAGTAGCTATATTCCATCAGACTAGTATAACGCTTGAAATGTTCCCGAAGGGGTAGAGAAGCATACACATGGTGATTTGCTGTGTATTAATTACGATTAATATCGAATTCATGTCTACCTCCAGCTTTATCCTTCTGTTGTTTATGGTGGTGCCGATAAATGGAGAATCTGTAATAACCTATCGCTATCTTAATCAGCTTACTGCTTTCGCTATATGAGCTTCTTTTACCTCCTCCCAGGAGACAGTGCCCTCGTCGGTATTGCCATGGCGAACAACCGCGTTAGCAGTCGATTCCAGTATGGCGTCAATCCGCCTCTCAAGTTCTTCCAGAAGATCGGCGGTTTCGGTCGGAATGATGACGGCTATCTTCTTCCCGCGGCGCGTAATCGTGACCCGCTCTTTGGAATAGGCAACGCGGTTCAACAACTCCGCCAGTTCTTCTCGAGCTTGTGCTACCGTCACTAACATGCTCGCTACCCCCTCGTGCATTGATTAATACTATAATACCATGTACACCTGCGTTGTGTAGTAGTACATGACGTACAATTATTTTATCTCTTTGTACATCTATTGTCAACTATCCTGTTTCACCGCACCGCCAATATCCGCTGCGGATTAACCTCCAGCATCATCTGTTCCTCCTCTTCCGTCAATCCGAGCTTGCGGAAGGCGGGGAGGGTGTTGGTGAACAGGTGCGTCCACGGGTGGGGCGGGAGGAAGGTCATCGGGCCGAAGTCGCCGCTTTCCGAGCAGTAGCCGGAATCCAGGCCCAGGCAAAGCTGGCTGCCGTGGCCGGCGTCGAATATCTCGTGGATGCCCTCCACCAGCGGGCGCCAGTTCTCCGCGTGGTCGATCTCCGGCACGCCCAGGTTGGTGGGCAGGAAGTTCGCGCCGCGCTTCATCCATTCGAGGACGGCATGGCGGTGGCCTTTATCCATGATGTGCCCGGCGGTGTGACCGATCACCACGCGGCGCAGGTCCACGCCTTCCTCCTCCAGGATGGTGAGCTGGCTGGTTTCGGCGCCGAGCTGGGTGCAGTGGGTGGTGACGTGCACGCCGGTCTGCGCCTGCGCGCGGGCGCCGGCGCGGAAGGTTTTGATCTCCAGCGGCGTCATCGGCGCCTGGCTGGTGCCCAGCTTGATGCATCCCGCATGCACGCCGGTGCCGTGGATGCCTTCGGCGATTTCGCGCGCGCACAGCTCGGCCAGCTCTTCCACCGATGATCGGAGCACTACCGGCCAGATCGCCTCGTTCTCCGTCTTCACCCAGTAAGTGCCCACCTCCATTTCGCGATAGAAGCCGGTGGCGAGAACGATATGGATGCCCGACTGTGCGGAAATCTCCGTGTAGATGTCCGGCCAGGCGCGCCAGGGCATCATGGTGGTGTCGCAATACGCGTGCATGCCGTAGTCACGGCACTGCCGCAGCAGCGGCACGGCGTTCTCCAGCAGGTAATGCCGCCGTTCCGCCGTGGCGGGTTGTTCTTCGACAATGAAGCGGTCGGATTTCCAATCGTAGATATCTGACTGCAGATGCTCGTGCATCATCACCCGGCCCAGCGCCGCCGGAGCAATCGGCCCGCGCACAGTGAGGACCTGGCCGATAAATGACTTCATTTCAGATAACATAAGGCTATCTCCCCTTGAATAACCGTCTCACTCCCCCTTCATAACATCGTTTCATCGCTTCATACCTCCGGCGGCGGGGGCGGCTCCCGTGGCGAATCGATCGGCGGCGGGCTGTAGGATGTCGGAGGCGGTGGCAAAGAGCCTGATATGGGTTGCGGCATCTGCTCGGGATTTATGACCCCATAAATTTCCGCGATCACCGCGACATGCAATAAAGCATGCGCCGGCATGCTGAGGAAAGCTACCATACCGGCTAGCATGGCGGCGACCAGGCCATATAATGCAAATAGCCAGAAATTCTGGCGCGCGATAGCCATGCTCTTCCCGACCGCTTCGAATACCCCCATCCGGCGGGTGACGACCAGAGGGATCGTCAGCCAGGTGAACGCTAACCAGACCAGGCCGGGAATGAGACAAAGATAAACGCCGATGATGTAGGGAATGAAGACTACCAGGGAAGCGCCCATCACCGGCAGCATCGCTCGCCCGCCGGAAAACATGTCACCCACGGCGATCTCTTCACCCTGCGCCTGCTTCATCGCCGTATTGAGCATTCCGGCAAAAAAGAAACTGTAAAATACGATAGAGATCAGCGATAATCCCGCATAAACGATGAAGAATTGCCCGAAATTCGGCATTATCGGACTGCTGGCGCTTCCGAATCCTCCGCTTCGCATGATAAAGAAAAAAGAGTAGATAAAAGACATGACGCCAAAAACCAGCATAAACGCAAACGAGATCAATCCCTGTATCAGCCATACCTGCCACTTCTCCTGAAACCGTTGGAATGCCCAGTTGAACCAGCGGCTGAAGGCATCGAAACCCTGCGGCACGGTTGGCGTGTAATCGCCTCCTCGGTAGTAATACATCTGCTTCTCCTTAACCCGGCGGAGCCGGAAACAAACATCTGTTTAATTATCGCGGGCACTCCCGCAGCGTCTCGATAATCACGGAGATGCTGCGTTCGATATGCTGCGCGGGAATATCCTCGGTGACGCCCATCAGGAAGCCTTTCCGGTCGCCGGCTTGCCGCACGATCTCCAGCGTTGCCTGGCGGATATCCTCCTCCGGCTCCAGATGTGCGCTGGAAGGGAAGTTGATCCACAGCCGCTTCTCCGGCCACGCCGCGCGCGCCTGGGCGACGGAGACGGTGCAGTCCGGCGGCGGGGTGAAGGCCTCCACAAAATCGAGCAGGCTGTCGCGCACGGTGTCGAGGATGGTGTGGTTGTTGGCGTCCAGATGGCAGCCGATCTTCTTTCCCTTCTCGTGCAGCCGCTCGCCGAAGGCATTCCAGCAGGGGGCAATGAAGTCGCGCACGCGGTCCGGCCCCAGCATCTCCGGCACCACGTTGCCGCCGTAGAGCACGTAATCCGCCGGGCTGTTCGCCACCACGTCGTACAGCAGCTTGTGGTTCTCCGTGATCGCCTCGTGCAGCTCCAGCACGGCGTCCTCGTTGTCCGCCAGCTCGTAGCAGAACTGTTCCTGCCCGATCCAGGTCACCTGGATATCCATCAGCGGCTCGTAAACCGTGCCGCAGATCACCTTGCCGGCCATGCCGACCTTTTCTATCTCGCCAAGGTAGAAATTATAAACCGGTTCATAGCGCATGTCCTGCACGATATACTTTACCACGCGGTAATCGTCGCGCGACTTGATCGGGTGTTCGATCGGCGCATAAGCCAGCGCGGCCTTTTTGCTCAGCGACTCCACCGTACCCACCGGCGTTTCGTAGATAGTGCGCAGCCCGCCGCCCGGCTCGTTCACCTGCGTCGTCTTCACGTTGGGGGTATGGCGGTTGAACACCCCGCGCCGGCAGCACAGCGCCATCCCCTTCTCCTGCAGCGGCTTCGGATCGAACCCCGGCGGGAACAGCCCGTCGTAAAAAGTCAGCGGAATGATCTCCGGCGCCCCGCCGGCCAGCGCCAGCTCGATCTCTTCGCGGTGGTTGCGCATTGCAGTCTCCTTCGATTAGGCATTATTTCCAGATAACGCCTTGTCGCCCCTGCCTGCGTTGCTATATCGAGGGTGAAAATTTTTGGCATCGGGTTTGCGGACGTAATGGTTGGTGTTTGACAGCGCCTGCTTGCCACCTTATTATAGACTTACCTGTTCAGGAGGAGCGGCCTGACGGATGACAAGCAAGCTTGCGCGCCTGCGCCAGAGTCTGTTATTTCCGGTACTGATGAAAGAGATGCGTTCGCGCATGCGAGGCGCGCGGGCGCCGGCGCTGGTGCTGGCATCCGGCGGGATGGCGGTCATCATCGGCATATTCATCCTGCTGAACGCCGATTACAGCGACCCCATGCAGCGAACCGAGACAATGGCGCGGACGGGTCGCCTCCTTTTCACCTCGTTGGTGGAATTGGAAGCGATACTGGCAGCGCTGATCGCGCCGGCGCTTACCGCGGGAGCCATCGCCGCGGAAGACGAGAAGCAGACCCTCGATTTACTGCTGCTGACCCGGCTATCCAGCGCCAATATCGTCCTGGGTAAACTTTTCTCCTCGCTCAGCTTCCTCACCGTAATACTCATCACCGCGCTGCCGGTCACCGCGCTCGCTTTCGTCTTCGGCGGCGTGTCACCCTGGCAGCTTGTCTTCTCGCAACTGCTGGTGATCGCCGTCGTGCTCTGTTTCGGCGCCTTCGGATTATGCTGCTCGGTGTATTGCCGCCGCACCACCACCGCGCTGGTCATCGCCTACGTCATCAGCATCACCTGGGTCGCCTTGCTGCCGCTGCTCAAAGTACTCTTCGGCTGGCAGCGATATTCCTACTCGTTTAACAACGGCAATATCTTGCTAAGCATTATGATACCAACCTTGCTGGCAATCGCCACACTCATGTTGATGGCCACCGTGCCTACCGTAGCCATCTCCACACTGATTGGCCTGCTCCGCGACCGGCGGCTTTCCCGTGTCACCATTTTCGCCATCTGGGGGCTGTGCGCCTCGCTGGCGCTGGGCGTGCTATATATTCCTGCCGTATGGAACAATCTGGAGATCGATTATCTGCTGTTCGCCAATCCGGCCATCGCCCTCTATCAAATTTTGAACTTGCAGACAGACGACAAGGGGTACTTAATTACCGGCGTATTACTCAACGGAATTGAATGGATGTCGGCCATTTCCGCTATCACATTGATGCTGCTCGCCGCCTGGGGCGCGACCGCGCTGGCGGTACTGCGGATTCAACGGCGGGCGTATCCGGGGAAGAAAGGTTCTGGTAAAGTCGGACAGGCGGCAAAGCAAGCAACAGGAGATTGATCTGATGAACGAAATTACCCATCTTGAACAATGGGATGACTTGTATCCTCGAATTCGCGATATCCTGTCGGAAGCGCGCCGACAGGATATGCGAGCGGTCAATATTGCCATGGTGACCGCCTATTGGGGGGTTGGCCGTATTATCGTCGAGGAAGAGCAGCGTGGAGCCTTGCGAGCCGAGTATGGTAAACGGCAACTCGAAGAGATCGCAATGCGTCTCTCAAAGGAATTCGGAAAAGGATTTGATTACACCAATCTCTGGCGCATGCGTATATTTTACATTGCCTATCCAATTATTGACGCAGTGCGTCGCAAATTGAGTTGACCTATTTCTTAGCTCTCATACCCCCCCCGCTGCCTGATCCGCTCCGAGCGTGCGCGGAGTTTTTCGATCCAGGCGCGGGCGGCGGCGGGATCGGCCATGGGGTCGGCGGGGGGAAGGAGGGCGCGGCGCTCGTGCTCCTCGCGCAGGCGGTCGATCCGGCTGGTGATGGTGCCTTCGTGATCGGGGATTTCACACAGCGCCAGCGCGGCTATCGTCGCGGCGACGCCTTCGTCTTCAGTTACGAGAAACCGGGCATCCGGCGCCAGACCTTGCCCGACCATGCCGTGTAATTCATTCACCAGGCGCCGATACCAGGGATGGGTGAAGGCCTCGATCGGCAGCTCGCGCAGCACCCGCTCCGCCACCTCGACATGCTGCACCATGGCTGCCAGCAGCTCGCGTTCGTGGCGCATTTCGGCGGGCGGCGGTGCGGGAATCGCATCCGGTTCCGGCGCCGGCTCGTCCGGGTCGGCCGGGCGGGGTGCGGGAGCAGGCCGGCGCGGACGGCGGTCCAGCGCCGTCACTTCACTTAGAATGGCCTGTTGCATCATGGCGGTATCTCCGTGCGCGCCGCCCAGCCAGTGCTCGATCAGCCATTCCGCGTATGCCGCCCGTTCCAGCCGGGGCAGCGGCTGCAGCACCGCCGCCGCCGCGCGGAACAGGCGCAGGCGGCCTTCGGTGTCCTTTTCCGGGTGCTGCGCCATCAGCCGCTCCAGCTCGAAGGCGGTGGGCGCCAGCGCGCCCGTCAGGCAGGCCTCGAATGCCTCCGCCCCCTGCTCGCGGATCAACGTGTCCGGGTCGTGACCGCTGGGCAGGCGCGCGATGCGCACCTCGGCGCCGGCGGCGCGGAACATCGCCTGCCCGCGCAGCGCGGCGTTGACGCCGGCGGAGTCGGCGTCGAATACCAGGTAGATGCGCTCGGCAAAGCGGCGCAGCTCGCGCACGTGGTCGTCGCTCAGCGCGGTACCGAGCGTTGCCACCGTCTCGGTGAAGCCGGCCAGGTGGCAGGCGATGGCATCGAAATAACCCTCGGTGACGATGGCGCGCTCGCGCTTTTTCATGCCGTCGATGGCCAGGTGCAGTGCGTAGAGGATGCGGCCTTTGCTGAACACGGGGGTGTCGCCGGTGTTCAGGTATTTGGGTTGGTCATCCGGCAAGAGCGCCCGCCCGCCGAAGGCCACCACGCGGCCCTGCCGGTCGTGAATGGGGATCATCAGCCGGTTGCGGAAGCGGTCGTAATGCCCGTCTCCGCCGGGCCGCGAACGCGCCAGGTCGGCCTTGAGCAGGTTCTCTATGGAAAATCCCCGCTCGGTAAGATGCTTCACCAGCGCGTCCCAGCTCGCCGGGGCATACCCCAGTCCGAAGCGCTCGGCATGCTCGGTGGTGATGCCCCGCTTCGCCAGATAGGCGCGCGCCTTCTCCCCGGCCTTCCCCAGCAGCGCTTTGCGAAAAGCCGCCGCCGTCGCCACATTCACCTCCAGCAGGAAGTCGCGCTCCTCCTTCCGCCTGGGCGCGTCCGGCACAGCGATGGGATGGACCCCCGCGCGCTCCGCCAGCCGCTCCAGCGCCTCGCCGAAGTCCAGGTGCTCCATCTCCATCATGAAATTGAAGGCGTCGCCGCCTTTGCCGCAGCCGAAGCAATGCCAGAAGCCCTTCTGCGGGTCCACGCCGAAGGACGGCGTCTTCTCCTGGTGGAACGGGCACAACCCCACGTACCGCCCGCCGCGCTTCTTCAACGCGACGTACTGCCCGACCAGCGCCAGCAGATCGGTACGCTCGCGAACCTGGTCTTTGTCGTAGTTCAGGCGGGTGTCGGGCATGAAGAGATATTTCGTGATTGTGCGGGAGAAGTCCTGCCGTCGATCGTCTGAACTGGGATTCGTCGGATTAAAGGATTGAAGGATTTGACATCGCTGCTTCTTGCCAGGTTTTCTGATTGAGTGAAAAAGTTTACACTCAATACAAAAGCTTTATAAAGGACAGAGTCGCCATATCCTTAAATCCTTTAATCCGACGAATCCCAGTTCAGACGATCAAAGGCAGGAAGGGAAAACGAAGCCGGGTCACGAAATGAGACCCCGTCTTCGGGAGGGATACATGCCGACTACCACCCTGCGCGCCGGCGAGCGCATGCGCGCCACTTATGAATTCAAGCCGCTCGATCGCCTGTATCGCGCGGAATTCTATATCTGGGACGAAGCCATCCAGCGCTGGAAGGGCGAGGGGCTACCGGAAGACTGGGCGGAGACGAACCTGTTCGAGTTCGACGGACCGGGAGTTTTTGACACCAATGTCAATCTCGGCTGGTGCGAGCCGCCGTTTCTGCCGGTATTCGAGGCGAAGATCGTCGAGGCAAGCGGCGATTACGAGATAATTCAGGACACCGCGGGGCGGTTGATGCGCGTATACCAGGGACGGCGGCACGGTTTCATGCCCACCTACCTGAAGCACGCGGTGGCGAGCATGGCTGATTGGGAGGCGGTGGCGCCGCGGCTGGACCCGGAGAACGAGGAGCGCTGGACGTGGACCGCGGAGTGGGCGCAAAAGGGCCGCGCGGAGGCAGACACGGCGGGCGGCCTCCTTACCCAACGGGCAGTGGGCGGCTACATGTACCTGCGCGCGCTGATGGGGCCGGAGGATCTGCTGTATATGCTCTACGATCAGCCGGAGGTGGTGCACGCGGCGATGCGGGGCTGGTTCGACCTGTTCGACGCGGCGCTGGCGCGGGTGCAGGCGGCGGTCGAGCTGGACGAGATCTTCCTGGCGGAGGACATCTGCTACAATCACGGCCTGCTCATCTCGCCGGACGCCGTGCGCGAGTTCCTTTTCCCTTATTATCAGCAATTATTGACCAATGCGCGGGGACGGCAGCGGCGCAAGTTCTACTTTGGCGTGGATACCGACGGCGATTGCCGGCCCGCCATCCCCCTCTATCTGGAACTGGGTCTGGACCGCATGCTGCCCTTCGAGGTCGCCAGCGGGTGCGACGTGGTGGAGATCGGGCGACAATATCCCGAATTGATCATGTCCGGCGGGATCGATAAGCGCGTGCTGGCGGAGGGGAAGGAAGCCATCGACGCCCATCTCCGTCACATTATCCCCTTCATGGTCGAGCGCGGCGGCTACTACCCCACCTGCGACCACGGCGTGCCGGATAACGTGAGCCTGGAGAACTACCGGTATTACCGGCGACGAATGTGCGAGATGGATGGGGGTTAGGGATTAGGTGTTGGGTGTTGGGTGTTGGTCCTGTGCATGAAACCAACACCCAACACCCAACACCCATTACGGCGCGATCACGATTTTGATGTTCTCCTGCCCCTCGCTCACCATCTTTAACGCGTCGCCCCACCCTTCCAGCGGGAAGGTGTGAGTGACCATGTCCTTCAACTTCAGCACGCCGGAATTCACCAGGCGGACGGCGCGGTCGAAGGTGCGGGCTTGCGAGAAGGAGCCGAGAATCTTCAGTTCGCGGCGGAAGATGTCGTAGGGGCTGATTTGAATGCGCGCTTCCTCCGGCGCTACGCCGTAGAAGATGATCTTCGCGCCGAAGCCGGCGAATTGCGGCAGGCTTTCTTGCACGCGGGGAACGCCGGTGGCGTCCACCACGATGTCGAAGCCGCGCGGCTGCCCGTCAGTGATGATCCTTATATGCGCATCCGGATTATTGCGATCGACCATTACCGTCTCCGCGCCGGCGGTGCGGGCGGCCAGCTCCAGCTTCATTGGAGAAAGATCGGCCATCACCAGCTTCGCCGCCCCGTTATGCCGAAGTAATTGCGCCAGAATTAAGCCGGTCGGCCCGGCGCCGAACTGCAGCACCTCATCGCCAACTCGCGGCTCGATCACATCGATGCCGTGCACGGCGCAGGCCGCCGGCTCCACCAGCGCGCCCTCCTCGAAGCTGATGTCATCACCCAGCGGGTAGACTTGCTCCTCCTCGACCAGCACGTATTCCGCGAAGCCACCGTGGGCATTTACGCCTTGCAGCACAGCATTCTCGCAGAACAGCGGCTTGCCGATGCGGCAATAATGGCAGCTACTGCACTGCCGCTCGTTGTCCGCCACCACGCGGTCACCCACCTTCACGTGCTCCACCTTTTCCCCGACCGCCGCCACCTCGCCGGCGAACTCGTGGCCGGGGATGAGTGGGAAGGCGGAGAGGAAGTGGCCGTGGTGAATATGCACGTCCGTCTTGCACAATCCGCAGGCGCGCGCGCGGATCAGCACCTCCACGCCTCGCGGTTGCGGGATAGTTACGTCTTCAACGGCGAATTGGCCGGGAGCGGAATAGACGAGAGCCTTCATGTTTCAAATCCTACCCAATATCAAGGCGCTGCGCAAGGACGGGGGAGGGATTGAAATGGTGAATGGTAAATGGTAAATTGAGAATTGAGAATTGAGAATGACATTCTCAATTCACCATTCACCACTCACCATTCACCATTCTCAAGGGATCATCACTGTGCTCTGCCCGGCGTAAGCGATAGAGATAACACCGCCCCAGGTGCACATGCAGGTGGAGGTGTTGTTGAGGGCGGGGAAGTTGGCGATGAGCACGGTAGGCGAACCGGGTACCCACGGCGTGGTCGTCACCGGCACGCAGGGCATGGGAGTGAGCACGCCGGAAGCCGCCGCCGTCGCGGCGGCCACCGCGGGGTTGGCCGGGCAATTGCACATGCCGAAGGGCATAATATTGACCAGCGGAATGTGGTCCATGATGTTGGCGGCAGGCTGATTCTCGGTGAGGACGCGGTTCGTCGGCAGCACCATCAACATGCCTGGCGCCATGCCGAATGCGCATTTTGTTGTCGCTAAATTGCATACCTGCAGCGCCATGATGTTCTCTCCGGATCGTTATTCAGCGGCAAAATCCACCCGCCGGTAAATTGCCCCCAGCGACAGGGTGCAGCCGATGGAATCGAGCGATATCTCGTCATCCAATGACCGGTATTCGGTGAGCAGCCAGTCCTGGCCTTGCCGGCGATATCGCTCGACGTAAGGCCGATCCTGCGCGATGAGGAGATATTCCCGCAGAGATGGGATCATGCGGTAGAACTCGGCTTTCTTGCCGCGGTCGTAGGTTTCCGTGCTTTCCGAGAGCACCTCGATCAGCACAGTCGGATTCACGAACGTATCTCGCCGCCCGCCGGCCAGTTGGGTGCCGCCGCAGATCACGGAGAGATCGGGAAAGGTATACAGCTCGATCGCTTCGATTTTGAGCCGAAAGTCACTGGAGTAGGGTTGGCACGGCTTGCCGTCGAGCTGAATATCCAGATTTCGAACGGTAGACACAACAATCTTGTTATGATCTTCCGATGCTCCGGTCATGGCAAAGATCGCGCCCTGATAATACTCGTGTTTATTGTCGCTGGTTTCGTCCAGCTTGAAATATTCCTCCAGCGATATGTATTCTTCCGGTATTGCGTTCATCGTAATATCCCCTCGATGAATATTGTATGCCATTGTCGGAGATGCGGCAACTATTATCGGAGCGCGGACTGCTCGTGCGGACTGGAAGTCCGCGCTCCGGCTTAGACCTTTGCCGTCGCTATTGCCTGCATCGCCTCCTCCAGCTTTTCCATCATGAAGTCCACCACTTCGGGGCCGATAATGATGGGGGGCTTGAGCATGACGGCGGGTGGGCAGGTGGCCTTGTAGGTCTGCGCGCTGGTGTCGAAGCCGCGGGCAACCAGGTGGGCAACAAACCGTTTTGCCTGCTCCAAATCGTGGAAGCAGATGGTGCAGAGGTGGCGGCGGCCATCGATGCGCTCGATATGGTCGGGGTATTTCGCGGCGAATTCGCGCAGCCGCGCCTCGTATTCGTCGCCGATCTGCCGCACCGGCTCCGCGTTGGCCAACCCCCAGCGCATGGTGATGAGGTAGGCCAGCGAGGCCAGCTCCTCCTGCCCGTTCGTAACCAGCGCACCGAACTGCGGCAGGCTGTCCAGCGCTGCCGCGAAGAGCACGCGCGAGGCGGGATATTCGCCGCCGGGAAAGCCCTTGCCCACCACCGCCACCGTCTGCTGCAGCCCGTGCTCGCGAAACTGGAAGAGGCCGGGCGCCCACATGCAGGATTGAATCTCGTCGCATACGGTGGGCACGTCATGCCGGTGACACAGGTCATATGCCCGCTGCAGGAACGCCGGCGTCAGCAGGCGGCCCGCGTAATTCATCATAATGATTTCGTGGAAGAGCGCGGCGATCTTGAACGGCGGCTGCTCGAATCGCGCGAAAGCTTCCTCCAGGTCGGCGTAATTGTTCGGGCGGATGGGATGCGCGCGCAGGATGCCGGCCTTCTCCATTACCGCATACATGCCGGGCCACATGCCGCGCAACATTTGCTCCATCATCACCGTGCCGTGGTAATTAGCCTCCAGCCCGCCGTCGTCGTTGCCCAGCACCAGCACCACCGGGGTGCGCCCCGCGTAAGACGGTTCGGCCCCGTGCTGCGAAGCATAGAAGCGCGCCAGCGCAAGCTTCAGCGCCGCCTCCGCCGCCAGGCTGCCGGTCTCCAGGTTCATCACGCGGTTGATTCGGGTGGAGCAGTCGTCCTCGATAAGCCGGGACAGCGCGGGATCACCCGGTTCCATCCCGTTCGCAGCCGCTACCATGTGCTCTTCCAACAGGCGGGTGATATGCCCGCGCGTGTTGTTGTGGGTAGCATTGAGGATGCCCAGCCGCTTCGCCCGCTCGATGAGCGCGTAACCGGGAAATGCGTGCCCGAGCGGCGCATGGTAATGCTCGCTTTTGGTAATAAGGAAGAGCCGGCCGTCTTCGCCGATGCGGTAGTAACCCAGCCCGCTTAACGGCGCCAGTTCGTGATGGCTTGCCAGCGTGAATGCCTTCGAATTCGCCCCTGCCGCCGACTGCCAGCCGCCTGGTTCGCATATCCGATCGCCTACCTTCGGCAGCAATTCCGCCAGCCGTCCCTGCAATTCCGCCGGGAACAGCTCTACCGGCTCGGTAGCCATCGCCTTCAATACGCCGGCGTCTTCGCCGGACAGCCGGGCGCGGGCGGCGCAAACGGCGTCGATATACTCTTCGCCGGCGAGATCGACCAGGGAGGCGCGGACATCACAAAACGGCAGGCGCGGGGCAGGCATACAATCACCCTTTCCAACAGCTTTACACGGTACATTACTATACGCAAGGGGGTATGTTAATGTCAACGCACTTATCACTTATCTCGCTTGACAGCGCCCGGAGGCCGGGGTATGGTATGGCCGGAGGTTACACGACCATGCGTATTGGGATCTGCACTTCTCCCGAATTCCTCACCGATGCCGCGGAAGCGGGCTATGCTTATGCCGAAATGACGTGCGCCACCCTGCTCTACGACCAGGACGAAGCGGCCTTCGCGCCGGCGCGCAAGCAATACCTGGACTCGCCGATCAGCATCGAGGCGTTCAATGTCTTTCTCCCCGGCACGCATCGCGTCACCGGTCCCGACGTGGATCTGAAGAAGGTTGGCGCGCACATGGAGATCGTGCTCCGCCGCGCGTCCGAGGTGGGGGCGTCCATCATGGTGTTCGGCAGCGGCGGCGCGCGCAAGCTGCCGGAGGGTTGGCCGCTGGAGAAGGGCCGGCAACAGTATGTCGAGGCTGCGCGCCTGGCCGGCGAGATCGCGGCGAAATATGGTATGACAATCGCGCTGGAACCGCTGCTCAAGCGCGCGTGCAACTTTTTTAACCGCACCGACCAGGGATCGGAGTTCGTGGACCTGATCGCCCATCCTAACGTGAAGCTGCTCACCGACCTCTATCATATCGCCTGGGAAGGAGAGCCGTTCGAGCACATGGTTGATGCCGGTCCAAAGCTGGGGCATATCCACCTGGCCACCCCGTGCATTCCGGCCACCGGCGATGACGGCGGTCCCGGTTACGATTTCAAAGCATTCCTCTCTACCCTCGCCTGCGCCGGCTACGATGGCCGCATCACCGTGGAAGACAACCCCGGCCTGCTGGCGAAGGTCGATCCCGCCAACATGCGCGATGTCTACCGCACCGTGCGCGAATATGTGGAATCTTGCCTGCCGGTGAAAGCGTAGCGGTTGGAAAATACAGATTACGCAGGTTCAACAAATTATCCTTGAGCGGAGTTCAATAAAAGGAACTCCGCTTTATTAATGATATAATCAATGTAATCTGCGAAATCTGTAGTTTGAATTACTCTGCAATCTCCGGCGCGGGTTGATCGGAGATCAGCTTGACGTGGCCGTCCACGAAGCTGGCGATGAATTTCTTGTCGTGGCGGCGGTCATAATCGTCGGAGATGTTCACGATGTTGCCGGGCAACCCGGAGCGAACGTCGCCGGTAACGATGGCCCCGGTAGGATCGGTGACAACCGCCATGGGCCGGCCCGCTATCTCCGCATTGTAGCCATAGCAGTTTCCCTGCTCCTCGCTGGTCGGGCAAACGAGAATGTCCGGCCCCAGCTTTACCTGGTTCCACACCTCCTGTGCGGTGGGGAATATTTCACTCGTTCCCTGCACCTCCATGGTGATCGCCATCGCGATCTGCCGCTGGTTGCTGATGCAGGTGGTTTGCCGCGCCTTTTCGCGCACCTTTGCCAGCACGGGCGAGAGGAGATAGAGCAGCACGGCAATGATGCCCATGACTACCAGCAGCTCGACCAGCGTGAAGCCGCCGGATTGTTGCCGGTATGCGGTTTGACGGGAGCAGGGATACATTATCTGACATTATACTCATTCCGTTGAAAAGAAACTATGGCAATTTCCTTGCCACCCGGTGGCAAATTTACACTATTGCGAACTGAAATATACATAATTTTATAACTGAGCGCCCAGGAGCTCCGTTTTTAATTTCGGCTGTGCCGGATCATTCAGCCATCGCCAGGGGAACGGTGGATTACTTGGGCCAATTGCAGGAACAATGGCACTTGCTGCTGTAGAAATATGGGAGA
>Ga0172370_10002021_pt1 | contig 29828 bp, 30 predicted proteins | sample LakKiv5m_FD_114538 | JGI IMG/M metagenome (GOLD analysis project Ga0172370, IMG submission 114538) | Freshwater microbial communities from Kabuno Bay, South-Kivu, Congo - kab_022012_11.5m | ecosystem: Environmental > Aquatic > Freshwater > Lake | place: Democratic Republic of the Congo...
CGGCGGCGTCGTACTCGTTGATGTCGCACCACTGCACGTCGAGCGCCTCGCCCACCTGGCGGGCGATGGTCTGGAAGACCTCGTCGAGGTCGAGCGACGAGGCAAGGGTCGCCCCCACCTCGAGGGCGATCTCGTGCGGGTCGCGCGCGGCCACTCCGGCCTGGGTGAAGTCGTCAACCATCGAAGACCTCGACGCGGTTCTTGCCGAGACGCTTCGCCAGATACAGCGCCTTGTCGGCGCAGCGCACGAGCTCACCCGGACCGTCGGCCGCCCCCGGAAAGCACGCGATCCCGATGCTGACGGTGACGTGTGACTCGACGCCGACACCCGGCAGGGAGGACGCCGCGACGGCGACCCGGATGCGCTCGCCGACGTCGAGCGCGCCCGTCTCGTGGGGCGGCGGAACGCCCGCCCGGCCGGCCGCCAAAGCCAGCTCCCGGACCAGGCGCGAGCCCACCACGTGGGCGCCGTCTCGCGCCGTGTTGGGCAGGAGCACCACGAATTCCTCACCGCCGTACCGGGCGGCGAAGTCGACCCCCCGGCGCAGCTGGGTCGTCAGGATCCCGCCGACTTCCCGCAGGACGACGTCCCCCGTGGGGTGGCCGTAGCGGTCGTTGAAGTACTTGAAGTCGTCGATGTCGACCATGAGCAGCGACAAGGGAAGACCGTACCGCTGCGCGCGAGCGACCTCCTGGGTGAGGCGCTCGAAGAAGTAACGATGATTGTGAAGCCCGGTGAGGCCGTCGGTGATCGCCTGGCGCTCGATGGTCCTGTACAGGCCGGCGTTCGCGAGCGCGGTGGCGGCCTGGCCGGCGAGTATCTGCAGCAGCTCGACCTCGTCCTCGCCGAAGCGGTGACCGGCGGCGGCGCGCACATCGAGCAGCCCCTCCGCGGCCTCGCCGAGGATCAGGGGGATGATCAGGCGCGATGCCGTACCCTCTTCGGCACTCGCCGGTCGGCGGTCGGCGACGGCCCTGCGGCCCAGCTCGTCGAGCTCGACCGCGGCGGAGTCGTCCGCGCCCGGCGCAGCGTGCTCGTCGAGCGGATAGAAGCCGTCGTCGCGCCGCAGAAGGATGACGACGGAGTCGCCGGGCACGGCGAACAGCCCTGCCACTTCCCGCCGCACCTCACCCAGCACGGCAGCCGCGTCGAGCGATGAGACGAGCACGCGGCTCGTCTCGAGCAGCGCCAGGAGACGGCGGTTCTGGCGGTCGCCGCTGCGATACAGGCGAGCGTGCCTGATCGCGGTGGCGGCCTGCTCCCCCAGGGCGCGGGCGAGCTCGACCTCCATGCCGGAGAAGGCGCGCTCCCGGCGGGTCGCGATGAGCACGAGCAGCCCCATGATCTCCTCCCCGACCAGGAGCGGCACGTTCAGGCACGTCTGCTCACCGAGTCGCTCCATCGACGCGCGGACGGCGGCCGGCAGCGACTCGTCGGAGAGGGTCTCCTGCACGACCTCGCCCCCGCGCAGGATCTCGCGGTCCGACGGGTGCTCGTCCAGAGGATACGAGGTCCCTGCGGTGCCGACCCCCCCCGCCTGGCCCTCGGCGCCGTACACGGCGCGAAAGACGATCGCGTCGCGCCGGGGGTCGTACTCGTAGACGACGCACTCGTCGGTGGCCAGAGCTTCCGCCGCCGTGCGACACACGCGGGAGAGGCAGTCCTCGAGCGTCACCGCCGAGGTGAGCGCGCGGCTCGAGTCGAGAAGGCACGCCAGGTGCCGGTTCTGCTCCTCCGCGAGGCGGAACAGCCCGGCGTTGTGGAGCACGACCGCCACGGGCGCCGCCAGGAGCGCCGCCAGCTCCTTGTCGGCGACGGTGAATCGCCGAGGCTCATGCTTCTCCACCAGCGTCAGACAGCCGATCACGCGCCCGTCGAGAGACAGGGGGACGGACAGCGCCGCGCGCTCACCGCGGTGGATCATCGACTCACGATCGACGGGATCGAGGTCGGGGTCGTCTCCGTAGACCTCGCGGCACGCGCCGCCGGCGAGGGTCTGCCCCTGCGGAGAGCGCTCATCGAAGGTCGCGCCGATGGCCGTCCGCCCGGGGTCGTCGGGGCCGAGCCCACGTGACCAGACAGCTGCGGCGGTGAAGACGCGGGTCTGCGGGCAGTACTCGTAGAGGCCGCATTCGCCGACGCCGAGCTCCGCGGCGACGCGCTCGGCGGCCACGCCAAGCGCGTCATCGCGCGCGACCGCTTCTGTGATCGCGGCCCCCGCCGCGCAGGCGCGCGCGTGCAGGTCGGCGCCGGCCGGTGTCATCGTGCCGGCGCTCGCGGCGCCGTCGGGCGCGGGCGCGCCGGCCGATACCGCTCCCTGACGGCCAGCAGGCTGCAGAGAAGCGCCGCGACCTGGCACTGCACCAGCCGGCGGATCGGCACCGCCTCGAGACCGCCGGCGGTCGCCAGTCTCGGTGCCCGCTCGCGGACCTCGGCCTCGGCCTCGGCACGCAGGGCCTCCAACGCGTCGCTCCGGCTCGGCTCTGCGGCGATCATGGCCGCGAACTGGCCGATCCGGCTCAGGGCATCGAGTTCGCGCAGGTAGACCATGTCGAAGAGCTGCGCGACCGTGGCCTCCCCGGCGAAGGCCGGATCCGTCTCGGCCTGGACGCGCTCGGCGCGCAGGTCGTCCTTCACCCCCGCGAGGTAGGCGTAGACCGTGCGCTGCCACGGCGTCTCGACGGTGAGCTCCGAGGCTGCGGTCACGTACCGCTCGTGAAGCCAGCCGGCGAGTCGCTGCTGGGCCTCGAGTCCTCGCAGCTTGGCTTCACGACGCGTGAGCCCGGCGGGGCTCGAGTCGGCGACCTTCGGACTGGTGAAGAACGGTACTTCCGCGACGAGAGTGAAGCAGCCCCACACGGACTCGGCGTACGCGTCGCTGGAGGTACCGCTCGTGAGCACGACCGCGGGATCCGCTCCGTAGGCCTCGTAGTAGTCGTAGTCCTCGGCGAGCGTGAAGGCGCGGAACACCCCGGGTGCGAACGCGTGCAGATAAGGGACCTCCGGCTCGCCGCAGTGCGGCGGCAACTCCGCCGCGGCCATGATCGCGGCGAGTTCGCGCTGCAACGGGCCATCCTCGGCGGACAGGTAGAAGTACGCGCCGCTGAAGGTGCTGTTGTGCATCGCCATGTAGAAGTCCAGGGGGCGCCGGCCGACCACCCGTGCGACGGCGGCGGCCTCAGGCAGCGGTCTTGTGAACGCGTAGCGTTTGTAGCTGAAGGGGAACGTCCACTCGAACTGGTCGTGCAGCGGAGGCCGGAACACGCGCAGCAGGAACCCCGCGAGGTCGTACGGCTCGGAGAACCACGGCTCGTTGAGCAGCGTCGCGTCGGGATCCCCCGCTTTGACCACCGAGAACCCGAACCCCAACTCCGCCGCCAGGCCGTCCGCCAGCAGGGGCAACAGGTACTCAAGCGCCAGCGTACCGACCGGCTCTTCGGGGTGCGGCAGACCGACGAGAAGTGCCTGCATCGGGCCACCGGGGACCTCGACACAGCGGATCGGGCGCCCGCCACGCGACGCGCCGGGCGCCCACACCTCGACCTCCGGATGGGCCGCGGCCAGCCGGTCGGTCGATGCCTCGAGCTCGTCGAGCGTGAGATAGCGGTCGTGCCCGGGCACAGCTCGCACGATGTGGTCGAAGCACGGGAACACGGAGAACCCCCGACTCGTGGACCTCGCGGCAACCCCAGCTTACCAGAAGGGAGTGCGGGAACGGTCGGGGCGCTCAAGCCCCGGCGCACACCTGCCGATACGCTTGATCGGTACCCCCTTCAGAGGGCCGGGCCCGGCGAAGCGGTCGGTCCCGGCCCTTTCTTCCGGACCGGTCGCGACAGTGGCCGGGCCCCGGACCATGTGCTACCGTTGCCGCGGGCAACCAGGAGACCACCGTGATCTACTGCGTCGTACCCCCGGAGCTCGGCGAAGACGCGTTTCACAGACTCGTCGAGCACTACCGGGACAACCCGAACGTCAAAGTCATCCTGGACCGCCGCCACGGCGAGCGCCGCACCGACCGCTCCGGTGGCGGCGACCGCAGCACCCGCGACCGGCGCCGCCGGCGCTCGCCCGGCGCCCTCGACATCTGACCCATCCACCCGAACGAGGGATCCCATGGACGAGCCACTGCCTCGCGGCAGCGAGACGAGTCTCGTGCTCACGCACCTGATGCAGCCTGCGGACGCCAACTTCATGGGCAACATCCACGGCGGCGTGATGATGAAGCTCATCGATGAGGCTGCTGGCGCGTGCGCCTTCCGCTTCTGCCGCACGCGCGTCGTCACGGCCGCGATCGATCGCATCGACTTCCACCACCCGGTGCAGGTCGGCAACCTCGTGCGCTTCATGGCCAACGTCAACTACACCGGCACCAAGTCCGTCGAGGTCGGCGTACGCGTGGAGGCCGAGGACCTGACGACCGGCATGGCCACGCACACCAATTCGGCCTACCTCGTGTTCGTAGCGCTCAGCGACAGCGGCAAGCCCATCCCGGTGCCGCCGCTGACGCCGCGGACCGACCAGCAGCGCCAGTGGTTCGACGAAGCCCGGGAACGGCGTCGCAAGCGGCTCGCGGAACGCGAGCCGGCCGACTGACCGACGGACCCGGTCGCGTCAGGCGCCGGAGGACCCCGGGGCCGCCCCTTCGAGCCGCAGCAACTCCCTCAGGGCCAGATCGGCGACGTCCAGCTGGTCCCCCGTGGGCTCGCTGGTCGTGAAGAGCCGCTGCATCTCGATCCCGGGCCGGCGCAGGGTGCGCGCCAGAGGATGGTCCTGGTGACGTGCCATCCACGAGAACACCTCCATCGCCGTGCCGATGCTCACCAGCCCGGCGATGAACGTCGCCACCGGCGTGCGCTCCTTGCCGGCGGCACGCAGGACGAGGTTGGCCGCCACGCTCGTGACGAGCATGGGGGCGATGAGGTTGGAGCCGCAGCGGGCGTGCTCCTTGTCGGCCGTCGCGGGATCGCCCCCACTCTCGTAGGCGGCGACGCTCTTGTGCTCGGCGCCGTGGTACCTGGACAGGCGCGAGTCACGGAGGGCAAAGAGCACCGGCGCCAGGGCGATACCCGCAGCCGCGAGCTCCTTGAGCAGTGGCGAGCCGCGCTTGCTCGCGCGCAACGCCACAGTGGCCGCCGCGCTCGCCGCCGTCGCCGCGAGCAGCCTCGGGTCTTCCTGTGGCAACACCGGTCCGCCGGTCGAGCGGCGGACAGCCGGCAGCACCGCCACCGACTCCCCGAGCCGGACGAGACCGCGGACGATCGGCACGCGCTGCAGGACCTCACGCGCGGGCAGAAGGATCTTGCGCCCAGACGTGACTCTGACTTCCCCACCCGAGTCGCGCACGGCGGCGGCCCAGTACCCCTCGCTCTGCAGAAGCACTCCGTCCCTCAGGGCCATGCCTCCGAGCTGCATCGTCATCGTCTCCTCACGTCCAGTCCACCGGCGTCGCGCCTTCCCGGACAGCTTGGCGGAAGCGGCCACCGTTCTCAACCGGCGTAAGCCGCATGGCCGGCGCCGGCGGTCGGCCGGCCGCTCCTGCCTCCCGTCGGCGACTCGCGATGACGCGATCGATTGATGGCCGGGTCTGGACGAGAGGCCGCGCAGGCGACAGACTGGGACGATAGGTACCGGCCGGCCGGCCGGTACCGGCCAAGGAGGGCCGACATGGGGTTCTTCGATACCGTCAAGCAGAAGGCGAGCGGCCTGGCGTCTGATGCCGAGCGAGCCAGCAAGGTGACCGCCGCCCAGGCGCGGCTGCTCGTGCTGCAGAACGATCTGCGCAAGGCCGAGCGCGAGCTCGGCCATGAGGCGTTCACCCTGGTCGAGCGGGGCGAGCTCACGCACGCCCACCTCGCCGCCGCCTCCGAGCGAGTCCGCGCAGTCCTGGCGGAGATACGCGCCAAGGAGAACGAGATCGCGGTCCTGCGCGGCGGCGGCGCGGACGGCGCAGGGACGGCGCAGGCGCCCGCCGCCGAAGCGGAGCCGGCCGGCGTGGACGCGCAGGCGACGGCGGTCGCTCCTGAGCCGGCCGCAGCGAAGGAGGCAGCCACAGCGGTGGCTGAGCCGGCGGCGACAGCGGTGGCCGCACCGGTGAAGCCGGACGTGGCTGAGCCGGCGGAAGCAGCGCCGGACACCGCCTCGTCGCCGCCCGTGCGCAGACGGGCGGCGCGACGACCCGCCGCGAAGAAGCCGGCGGCGAAAGCCGCAGCCGGCAAGGCGGCCGGCGGCAAATCGTCGGCTGCGAAGACGACACGGACGCCCAAGAACACGCGGCCGGCGACGCCCGGGCGAGCCGGTGGCGAAGCTCCTGCGACCGGCAAGGCCGCCGGCAAGACCCCGAAGAAGCCGGGACGGCCGGCGGCGAAGCGCCCCGCCGGCAAGAAGAAGCAGCCCGGCGGCTGACCGGCGGCAGTCGATGCCGGCGTCAATGTGAACCGGTGCGGCGTCGTCCTTCGTCCGGGACGTCTGGTACCCTGTCCCGGACCAAGGAGACGCCCCATGACCGAACAGACGAGCCTCCCCGGCGCCGCCGGCGCCCGTGTCCCCATCGCCGAACTCAAGAGTGGCCAGGCCGTAGACGGAGCGTACGCCTGCTCCGAGAAGACCGCAGCCACCGACCGCAACGGCAAGGCCTACCTGCGCCTCAAGCTCCGCGACGCCAGCGGCGAGGTGGCGGCGATCCACTTCGACCCCTCGGACGAGGCCCTCGGCATCGCCGCCGGTGACGTCGTCATCGCCGGCGGCACCTACAGCGTCCACCCACAGTACGGCGCCCAGGTGCAGATCCGTCGGCTGCGTCCGGCCGAGACCGGCGAGTACGACGCCGGCGACCTGGTGCCCGTGTCACCCATCGGCACCGCCGAGCTGGGCGAACGCCTGCACGCGCTCATCGATTCGATCGGCGAGCCGCACGTGCGAGCTCTCCTGGAGCGCGCCTTCGACGGCTCACAGGAGCCCGGCATGACGCTCGCCGTCGCCCCGGCGGCGGTGCGCAACCACCACGCGTACCGGCACGGGCTGCTCGAGCACTCGCTCATCGTCGCCGAGACGGCGGGAGGCGTGGCGTCGCGGTTCGACTCCGTCGACCGCGACCTCGTCGTCGCCGGAGGGCTCCTCCACGACATCGGCAAAACGCAAGCCTACACGAGCGGCGGCATGGCGCCCCAGATGACCGACGTGGGCCGGCTGCACGGTGAGATCGTCGTCGGCCACGACATGGTGCGTGACCTCATCGACGAGATGCCCGACTTCCCCGCCGAGCTCGCGCTGCGCCTGCGGCACATCATCGTCTCGCATCATGGCATGCGCGAGAAGGGCAGCCCGGTGGTGCCGCAGACACGCGAGGCCGTCATCGTCCACTACTGCGACGACATGACGGCGCGCATCGCCGCCATCGACGACGCCGAGAAGGCGACGCCGGCCGGTGAGAGCTGGTCAAATCGCATCTTCATGATCGACGCGCCGGCCTACTTCGGCCCGCGCGACGCCGGCGAGGCCGAGTAGCTAGCCCCAGATCTCCCTGCTGTCCACCAGCACCTGCGCTGCGTGCCCCTTCGGCGTCACTTTGGGGTAGATCCTGCGGAGCGTGCCGTCGGGGTCGATCAGCCAGGTGGTCCGCTTGGCCACGCCGACCATCGGGCGGGCCACGCCAAACGCACTCGCGACGACGTGCTCGCCGGGGTCACTGATGAGGGGCATCCTGAGGTCGTACTTCTGCGCCCAGCGCTGGTTGGCTGCGGGCTTGTCGACACTGGCACCGACTACCTGCACATCGAGAGCCGCGAACTCATCCAGCAGGCCGTTGAACTCAACGGCTTCGGTGGTTCAGCCGCCGGTGTTCGCCTTCGGATAGAAGAAGAGCACGGTACGGCGACCCGGCGCTCCGAGGTCGAACGTCGCGCCGTCGTAGGCCACACCGGTCACAGCCGGTGCCTTCTCGCCTTCGCTGAGCATGGAGCCCTCCTCACCGGTGGGTGCGGCTGCAGACCCCGTGGGGGACCGCCTAGCCGTGGTCAACGGCTGAATGCCCCGGCTCGGCGCCGGCGAAACGGGCGGACGAGCCGGGCCGCTCCCGTCGTCTCAGCCGGCGATCTCGGCGTCGTCCTCCACCGGTGGCGCGGCGGCGACGAAGAACGTGAGCGGGCCCCGCCCCGCGTTGCTCACCCGATGCCAGGCGCCCTCGGGCACCCCGAGCGCCTCACGCTCGTGCACCAGGTGCTGCTCCCCGTCGACATCGATCATCGCGGTGCCGTCGAGGACCAGATAGAGCTCTTCCTGTTCGCGATGCATGTGGTTGGACATCGACCCCTCGGCCAGCGTGTAGACGTTGGCCCGCAGATGACGGATGCCGAGCGTTTCACTGAGACGCCGGACGCTCAGCTTCTCGGAGATGCTCTCGGTGGGTACGGCTCTGATGACCTCCATCGGCCCCTCCTCGGCGTCCGGCGACGCCCATCGGTTGCTTGGTGTGCCGCGTCGCCCCGGTGCGCCCGGTCAGCTCCGCTCGCGCGGCAGGATCGTGACCGGGATGCTGCACAGATCGCGGAAGCGCTCGGCGTCGCCCACGCCGCCGACGATGTCGCCGTAGTGCATGGGGACGGCGGCGGCCGCGTCGATCATGTCGCAGGCCGCGGCCGCCTCCTCGGCGTTCATGGTGTACGTGCCGCCGACGGGGAGCAGCGCGACGTCGCAGTGGACCGCGGCCATCTCGGGCACGGCGTCGGTGTCGCCGGCGTGGTAGTACCGGACGCCGTCCAGCCGGAAGACGTAGCCGAGACCGGCGGCCTCACGCGGATGATAGGGCTCCCCGGGAGAGCGGTACTTGTCGAGGTTGTACGCGGCGACGCCCGTGACCGGGACACCGCGTGCATCGACGGTCTCGCCCGGCGCCAGAGTGACCGTCGGCAGGTCCTCGACCTGAGCGGTCACCGAGGGCGGACCGACGACGACGGTGTCCGGCCCCGCGAGCGCCTCGACATCGGGCAGGCTCAGATGGTCGTAGTGGTCGTGGGTGATGAGTATGAGGCCGGCCGCCGGCAGCCCGGCCGGCAGCTTCCACGGATCGATGTACACGGTCACGCTCCCGTCGATACGGAACGAGTCGTGGCCGAGCCAGTGGATGTTCTCGAGCATGATCGCCTCCCGCGACGGACTGCCGAGAGCGTCTTACCCGCTTGACGCCAAAACGACGACGGGCCGGCCGCCGGATCCCGAGCGATCTTCCGGCGGCCGGCCCGTCACGAGCTCAGAGCCTTACTCGGCCTCTTCCTCGACCTCGACCTCTTCCTCGACCTCGACCTCGACCTCGACGACGGCCTCGGCCTCGGCGGCCGGAGCGGCAGCGGCGGCCACCGGCTTCACGTTGGTGGCCTGCGGGCCCTTGCGCCCCTGCTCGACCTCGTACTCGACGAGCATGTCCTTGTCGATCATCGTGACGCCGTCGGCCAGGCCGGTGACGTGCACGAAAATGTCGTTGTCGTTGTCCTGCTCGATGAAGCCGAAGGCCTTCTCCGTCGAGAACCACTTGACTTTACCCTGAGGCACTTTCTTTCTCCTTTGATCTTGAAGCGCGTCGCCGCCGGTGCTCGGTGATGACGTGAGACGCTCCTTGTGCCGCTCGCGCCGGTCTCTGAGACGCAGAACGTACCTACAGTGTACCCGCTGCCGGGGGGGCTCGAAAGCCGGCTGCCGTCAGCCCTTCGACGACTCGCAGCGCGTCACCTGGAAGATCGCGATCCGGGCCATCAGGTCAGGAGCGACGATGTGGGCGGGCGGCGGCTTCTCGACGGAGCGCAAGTACAGCTCGCGCTCGATGCAGAGCCCCTCCTCACTGCACAGCGCCCGGAAATCCCTGATGGTGCAGAGGTGGATGTTGGGCGTGTCCCACCACTGATAGGGAAGGTCTCGGGAGACCGGCATGCGCCCGCCGAAGAAGAGCTGGCACCGAGGCACCCAGTGCGCGAAGTTGGGGAAGCTGACGATGGCGAGGCGGCCCACGCGGACCATCTCGCGGATGATCATGCGCGGTCGCCGGAGCTGCTGAAGGCTCAGACTCAGGATGACGACGTCATGCGACTGGTCGAGGAAGTCGGCGAGACCCGCGTCGAGGTCGCCGTGGAAGACCGAGAGACCCTTGCCGATGCACCTCTCGACGGCCTCCTGGTCGATCTCCACACCGCTGCCGTGGACCCGCTTCTCGGCGATGAGGTCGGCAAGCAGGTCGCCGTGGCCGCAGGCGAGGTCGAGGACGGTGGACCCCTCGGGGACGAGATCCTCGATGACCTTGTAGTCGATGCGACGCACGGGCGCTATCCTACCGCTTCGCCGTGCGTCGTGGCTCCTCAGCCGGCCGCGACGTAGGTGCGGGCGCCGCTGGCGAGGAAGGCGCCGATGATCCCCTCCATCTTCTCGCGCTCGAGCAGGAACGCGTCGTGCCCGTAGTGCGACTCCACCTCGTAGTAGCTCACGTGCTTGTGGGTCGCGCGCAGCGCGGAGACAATCTCCTTGAGCTGGTACGGAGGGTGGAGCCAATCGCTGCTGAAGCCCATCACGAGGAAGCGCGCCTTGACGTCGCGAAAGGCGCGCACCAGGCTGCCGTGGGTCCGCGTCAGGTCGAAGTAGTCGAGCGCCCGGGTGATGTACAGGTACGTGTTGGCGTCGAACCGGCTGGTGAAGCTGAGCCCCTGGTGGCGAAGATAGCTCTCCACCTCGAAGTCGGCCGAGAAGGTGAACGAGTAGTCGTGGATGTCGCGGAGGCGGCGGCCGAACTTCTCCTGCATCGCCTCGTCGCTGAGGTAGGTGATGTGACCGACCATCCGGGCGATGCCCAGGCCCCGGGCGGGCGGGCGGGCGCCGTAGTAGTGGCCGCCGTTCCAGTCCGGGTCGCCCATGATCGCCTGCCGGCCGACCTCGTTGAAGGCGATGGCCTGCACGGGCTGGCACGCGGCGGTGGCCAGCGGCACCGCCAGGTGCAGCCGGTCGGGGTGCGAAACCGACCACTCCAGCACCTGCATCCCGCCCATGCTCCCGCCGACCACGGCCAGCAGTCTGTCGATGCCGAGGTGGTCGATCAGCATCGCCTGGGCGTTGACCATGTCCGCGATCGTGACGACCGGGAAGTCGGTGCCGTAAGGCAGGCCCGTCGCCGGATCCGTCGAGGACGGCCCGGTCGAGCCGCCGCACCCGCCGATCACGTTCGAGCCGATGACGAAGTACCTGTCGGTGTCGAGACCCTTGCCCGGACCGATCATCATGTCCCACCAGCCGGGACGCTTGTCGTCGGCGCTGTGAAGACCCGCCACGTGCGCATCGCCCGAGAGGGCGTGGGTCACGAGGACGGCGTTGTCCCGCTTCTCACTGAGCGTGCCGTAGGTCTCGTAGGCGATCGTGAACGGCGCCAGCGTACCGCCGCCCTCCAGCGTGAGCTCCTGCCCCGGCTCGTCGAAGGTCGCCGTCTGCGTCCGGACGATGCCGGCGGATCCGGCGTCGTCGCCCAGGCCCATGGCGACGTCGCCGATCTCCTTGCGCCCCGTCTGCTTCTCCGTCGTCATGCCGTCACCACCCGGTCAGCGGACGCCGGCCTCACGCCTTCGCCAGCGCTTGATCGATGTCGGCGATGATGTCCTCGACCGACTCGATGCCGATGCTGAGCCGGACGAAGTCGTCGGTCACGCCGGTGAGGAGCTGTTCCTCGACGCCCAACTGCGAGTGCGTCGTCGTCGCCGGATGGATGACCAGCGACTTCGCGTCACCGATGTTGGCGAGATGTGAGAGCAGCCTCGTGCTCTCGACGAACGTCCGTCCCGCTTCGCGGCCTCCCTTGATGCCGAAGCCGATGATCGCGCCATAGAGGCCACGATGGTGGTATCGCTCGGCGAGCAGGTGCGAGGGATGGGACCGCAGTCCGGGATAGGCGACCCATTCCACGTCGGGATGGTCCTCGAGAAACGTGGCGACGGCGAAGGCGTTGGTGCTGTGACGCTCCATGCGCACGGCGAGCGTCTCCAGCCCCTGCAGGAAGAGAAAGGCGTTGAACGGCGACAACGCCGCTCCGACATCGCGCAGGAGGCTCACGCGCAGCTTGACGATGTAGGCGTTCTCCCCCAGAGCCTCGGCGAAGCGCAGGCCGTGATAGCTCGCGTCGGGCTCCACCAGACCCGGGAACCTGTCGTTCTGTGTCCAGTCGAACCGCCCGGAGTCGACGACGACCCCCCCGATGGAGGTGCCGTGGCCGCCGATGAACTTGGTCGCCGAGTGCACGACGATGTCGGCGCCGTGGTCGAGAGGACGGAGCAGATACGGCGTCGCCATCGTGTTGTCGACGATCAGCGGGATGCCGGCCTCGTGGGCGATCGCGGCGACCGCTTCGATGTCGAGCGTGTCCAGCTTGGGATTGCCCACGGTCTCGGCATACAGGAGCTTGGTGTTCGCCCTGATCGCCCGGCGGAAGTCCTCGGGATCCTCCGGGTCGACCAGATCGACGTCCAGCCCGAGCCGCGGAAACGTGTGCACGAAGAGGTTGTACGTGCCGCCATACAGGCTGTTGGCGCTCACCACGTGGTCGCCGGCGCCGGCGAGATTGAGGATGCTGAAGGTCACGGCCGCGGAGCCCGAACTGAACGCCAGCCCGCCCACGCCGCCCTCGAGAGCGGCCACCCGCTGCTCGAAGACATCGGTCGTCGGGTTCATGATCCGCGTGTAGATGTTGCCCGACTCACGCAGGCCGAAGAGGTCGGCGGCGTGCTCGGCGCTGTCGAAGACGTAGGACGTGGTCTGGTAGATCGGCACCGCGCGGGCGTTGGTGGCCGGGTCGGGCTCCTGGCCGGCGTGCAGCGCCAGCGTCTCGAACCCGGGGGTCGGCCTCACACTGTCGCTGCTCATCTCGTCTCCTGTCAGATGTAGTACATGGGGGCGTCGTGGGCCCGTGCGGCCGCGTCGGCGATGGTCGCCGCACCGAGGACGGCGCGCGTGCACTCACGGACCGCGCGCCAGACCGGCGCGACCAGAGGTTCGGCCTGATCGCCACCCTGTATTCTAGCCTGCCCGCCGCCGGAACGGGGCACGGCGGCACGGTCGCCGCCCGCGCCGGCACGCGGTCCGTCGATGAGCTCGATCACGTCGGCAAAGCTCACCGTCGCGGGGTCGCGGGCGAGAACGTAGCCGCCGCCCTTGCCGCGCCGGCTTTCGACGAGGCCGGCGCGGCGCAGGTCGAGCATCACCTGCTCGAGGAACTTCGGCGGGATACCGGTGAAGGCGACGATCTCGCGCGCCGTGACCGGGTGGGGACCGGCGGCAAGAGCCAGGCGAACAAGCGCCTTGATTGCGCAATCGCTCCTGGTCGAAAGGTGGACCATCTCAATCCCTACTTCTCGCTAGGATTCACGAAAAATACGGTCGGCGACATCCGCTGTCAAGCAAGCGAAGGAGCATGCCGAGGGCCGCCGCCGCGAACTGCTACGATGAGGACGTGCGACCGCCCGCCGACACCCGTGTACGCGACGTGCTGCGACGCGAGCTGCCCGGCCTCGAAGAGGCCGTGCCTCTCGCGTCGCTCACCGCGTACGGCGTCGGCGGACCTGCCCAGTACCTCGTGCGCGCCGGGACGACCGGCGTGCTGGTGCACGCGGTGCTCACGGCGCGCGAGCTGGGGCTGCCGCTGACGGTGCTCGGGCGCTGCACCAACGTGCTGGTCGGCGACGCCGGCATCGCCGGCCTCACGGTACTCGCCCGCAACGAGGGCACGACGCTTTCGGGCGACGTCCTGCAGGCCGAGGCCGGCGTGGAGCTGCCCGGCCTCGTCGGCGATCTCGCCGGGCAGGGCCTCGCCGGCCTCGACTTCGCCGGCAACATCCCGGGTTCGGTCGGCGGCGCCGTGGTCGGCAACGCCGGCGCCTACGGTGAGTCCATGAGCGACGTCCTGGTCGGCGTCCACCTCCTGGAGGAAGGCAAGGAGCACGTCGTCGATCCCGGGAGCCTTGCATACGGCTACCGGACCAGCCTGTTGAAGGAGCGCCCGGACCTGATCGTCCTGTCGGCGTCCTTCATGCTGCGCCACGGTCGCCGCGACGATCTGCTGCGCCGGATCGCCGACGACGCCGCGCTGCGCCGCGGCAAGCACCCCCTCGACTACGCGAGTTGCGGCAGCTACTTCAAGAATCCCTCGCGCGGGCTTCCGGCCGCCCGTCTCATCGAGGATGCCGGCCTCAAGGGTCTGCGCGTCGGCGGCGTCCACGTGAGCGAGAAGCACGCCAACTTCCTCGTCGCCGACCCGGGCGCGACGGCTGCCGACGTGGTGACGCTGGCCGCCGAGGTCGTACGCCGCGTGCGCGAGCAGTCCGGCCACGAGCTCGTCGAAGAAGTCCGCCGCCTCGGTTTCGACTGACGACGCCGCGCCCGGCGGCGGCCTGCCGGCGGCGCGCTATACTTGCCGCGCCCGGCGGGGTGAACCCGCCCGGGGGTACCGGCGTCCCTTACCGTGGAGGAAGACGATAGAGGAACTGCCGCACGGCCTGATCGACCGCCTGCGCGGGGGGCAGCCGGAGGCGCGCGCCGAGTTCTTCCGGCGGTATGCTCCGCAGGTGCGGCGCATCCTCTTCCTCCAGGGGTTCTGTGAGGAGGTCGACGATGCCGTGCAGGAAGTCTTCATCAAGGTCTACAAGGCCGAGCTCCCCAGCGAGCAGGTCTTCTTGGCTTGGCTCTATCGCGTCATCCTCAACACCGGCCGCGACCACGGCCGCCGCCGGAAGACCCGATACGGGCTCATGGACAAGCTGCAGCAGATCGCACCCGAGGCCACGGTGGACGCCCCCTCGGGGCCGGCGGACCCGGCGCTGCGTAACGCCCTCGCGACGCTACCCGACGAACTGCGCGAGTGTGTGGCGCTGCGCTACTTCGCCGACCTGCCGCTGGACGACATCGCGACCGCCCAGGGGATACCGGTGGGCACCGTGAAATCCCGACTGCACGCCGCGGTCAAGAAGCTCCGCCTGGCGCTTCACGAGAGCGGCTACGACCACGATGACTGACGAGCCGACACACAACGGCACGGCCACCGCCGGCGCCTTCGACGACGACCGGCTGCTCGCTTGCGCCCTGGGGATCGAGGACGATCCCGAGCTGCTGGAGGCGGCAGCCGACGATACCGTGCTGGCCGGCCGCCTCGATGCGATGCGCCGCGAAGTGGCCGCGGTCGAGGACCAGGTCGCACGGGCGGTGCCGGCGCCGGACGCGGAGTACGTCGACCTTTCCGACGCCCGCTGGAGCAGCCTTCGCCCGTACCTCGAGCCTCCGCCCACGAAGCGACGCCACGGGCGCGCTTCGCGCCGGCTGCGTGTGGCCGTGCCGGTGGCGGCGCTCGCCGTGCTGGCCCTCGTCGCCGGCCTCGCCGTCATCGACCGTGGTGGCGACGCGGCCCTGGTGGACGCCGAACGCGCCGGCGGAGACGCGATGCAGCTCAGTACGTCGGCCGTAGCTCCTCCCACCTTCGCGGAGCAGCTCGACGGCTTCGCCGTGGTCGTCCTTGCCAGAGCACGGGCAGCAGCCGGCGCCCTGCAGCGCTTCGCCGTCGTGCGGGTGTTCAAGGGCGAAGCGCCCCGGATCCTCAGGCTCAGGGTGGGCGACAGTCCGGCCACCGAGGGGCGCCTGCACCTGCTCCTCCTGCACCCCGTCGCCGTGGTCGACGCCGAGAGCTTCGGCACCGAAGAGGCAGAACCGCCGGCAGTGACGAAGGGCGGCGATGACGGGCCAGGCCGCCAGCTCGTCGCCGCATACAGCTACGAAGGCGAGCCTGCCGTGGCTCGGGAGTTGCCGGCCGGGACGGACCCGCAGAGCGTCGCGCTGCCCTGATCTCCGCACGGACGGGGCGCCGCGCGAGGACCGTTGCCGTGTCCGGCCCGTCCGTCCGCTTCACCCCGCTGCTATGATGCGACCGTGAGCCCCGGTGACCGAGACCGCTCCGCCCCGCGCTCTGTGCCACGGAGCTACTTCAGCGACGCCAAACCCGCCTTTCTCGGACTCATCGACCCGCGCGGCCTGCGCATCCTCGACCTCGGCTGCGGCGGCGGGCACAACGGCGCTCTCCTGAAGAAGGCCGGAGCCCGCGCGGTGGTGGGCGTCGAGATCGACGCCGGCGCCGCGCGGGAGGCCCGCACGAGACTCGACGCCGTCGTCGAGAGCGATCTCGCCGACCTCGACCCGGCACAGCTCGGCGGCGAACCCTTCGACGCCATTCTGGCGAGCGACGTCCTCGAGCATCTCGCGGAACCCGAGGCGGTGCTGGCACGCGCCGTCACGCGCCTCCGTCCCGGAGGAGCGGTCGTGATCTCGCTTCCGAATGTATCCAACGTGTACGTGTTCGCGAACCTGCTCGCCAAGCGCTGGCCGCGCCGCGATTCGGGCATCTTCGACCGTACCCACCTGCGCTTCTTCGCCAAGCGCGACATGGTGCGGCTGCTGGAGGGCGCGGGCCTGCGGGTCCTGCGCGTTGAACCGTACTTCACGAGGTACCGGACGATACGGATCGCCGCTCTGGTACTGTCGCTGTACGTCTTCCGCGACTACTGGGCGCGCCAGTTCCTGCTGCTCGCGGTGAAACCGGACTCGAACACCGGGAGGGACCAGTGAGCAGGCTGCTCGACGGCAAGAGCTTCCTCGTGACCGGCGCCGCCAACCCGCGCTCGATCGCCTGGGCGGTCGCCCTGGCCATCAAGGAGCATGGCGGCGGCGTGGCGCTCACCTATCAGGCCGAGCGGCTCGAGCGCCGCGTCCGGCAACTCGCCGACGAGCTCGGCGGCGCCCCGATGATCGAGCTGGACGTCGGCAGCGACGCGGCAGTCCGGCGAGCCGTCGACGCGCTTGCCGAGCGGATGCCGGTGCTCGACGGGCTGGTCCACAGCATCGCCTGGGCGCCGGCCCACGACTTGCAGGGCAGCTTCGTCGAGACGACGCGCGACGGCTTCGCCCAGGCCAACGACATCAGCTCGTACTCGCTGATCGCCACGGCGCGCGAGGCGCGCCGGCTCATGACGAGGGGCGGCGCGATCGTCACCATGACGTACGCCGGTTCCTGGCGCGTGGTTCCGAACTACAACGTCATGGGCCCGGCCAAGGCGTCCCTGGAGAGCGCCGTACGCTATCTGGCCGCCGACCTCGGACCAGACGGCATCCGCGTGAACGCCGTCTCGGCCGGCCCGATCGCCACCGTAGCCGCGCGCACGATCAAGGACTTCAGCGGGATGCTCGACCTGCTCGAGAGCCACACGCCCCTCCGCCGCAACGTGACCAGCGAGGAGGTCGCGGACGCGACCGTCTTCCTGCTCAGCGACCTGAGCCGCGCGATCACCGGCGAAGTGGTGCACGTCGACGCCGGCGCGCATGCGACCATCTGAAAAATGATCGCCTATGTCGCCACGGACCTCGCGACCGGGGTGACCCTCAGTGCTCACGCCGACGCACGGCTTCCGTCGTATTCGACGATCAAGGTGCTGCTCGCCGCCGCCTTCTGGCGCATGGTGGAGCGCGGTCAGGTGGACGCCGGGCAGACGGTCGACCTGGAGCCCTGGACCTGCGTCGGCGGCAGCGGCGTGCTCCGCGGCTTCCGCCACGCCGCCAGGCTCTGCCTCGCCGACATCCTGCACCTGGCTCTCGCGGTGAGCGACAACGACGCGACCAATACCATCGCGTCCGTGGTCGGATTGGACCGCGTGGACGAGCTGGCCGGGGAGCTGGGCCTCGGGCAGACGGCGATGCAGCGCCTAATGATGGACACCGCAGCGGTGGCCGAGGGCCGCGACAACTTCACCTCGGCCGGCGACCTTGCCGTGCTGTTCGAGGAGCTCGCCGCGGGGAGCCGGCTGGGACCGGCCGTGAGCGGCCCTATCTGGGCATCGCTCGAGAAGCAGGAACACCTCGACGGCATCGCCCGGTACCTGCCGCCCGCCGCCGTCTACGCCGGCAAGTGCGGCGACGACTCCCCCGTGGGCCGATACGCCCACGACGCCGCCTTGGTGCGCGAGGGCGATCGGCGCACGATCGTCGTGGTGATGACCGATGGCGCCGGCGGCTTCGAGACCGTCTCGCGGACCGGCGCCGCACTGTACGCCGCGCTCGGCGCGACCTGACCCCGCGCACCGCTCACCCCGCCGGGCGCACTCCGAGCCCGGGAGCGTCGCTCGCAGACAGCCGGTCACCGTCGACCACGATGCCTTCAAAGGGGTCATCGGCGAGCAGCAAGGCGCCGTCCAAATCGACGTAGTCTGCGAGCCCCGCAAGCTGGAGCGCCGCGGCGATGCCCAGGCTGGACTCCACCATGCAGCCGAGAAGCACGCGAAGGCCACGCCCCGTGCACGCGGAGATGAGGGCGAACGCGCCGGCGATGCCGCCGGCTTTGGAGAGCTTGACCACGGCGCCGTCGTACAGCTCGCCGACAGAGTCCAGGTCTGCGACAGTCAGCAGCGCCTCATCGGCGAGCAGCGGCACCGGCGTGCGTTCGTGCAGCCAGGCCATGCCCTCGAGGTCCGCGGCCGGGAGCGGCTGCTCCACAAGTTCCGCACCCAGGTCCTCGAGCACTGCGAGCGCCGCCGCCGCCCTCTCGCGGTCCCAGCCTTCGTTGGCGTCAAAGCGGAAGCGCTGCTCGGGCAGCTCCAGGGCGAGCCTGCGCGCCAAGTCGAGGTCGCCCTCGAAGCCCAGCTTGACCTTGAGCGTGCCGAAGGCGGCGGCGGCGCGCGCCTGGGCGAGCATCTCCTCTGGCGCGCCGATCGCGATGGTGTACGACGTGCGCACCGCAGGCCGGGTCAGGCCCAGCATGCGCCAGACCGGCTCACCGGCCTGCTTGCCGGCGAGGTCCCAGGCGGCGGCGCTGAGGCCGGCCCGCAAGGCCGGCCACGCCGCCGACTCGCCACCGGCGCTCACGGCGAGCCTGTCGCCGAACGCCTCCACGTCCGCGGGCCCCTCGAGGTCGGCGATCTCCGGAGCCAGATCGGCGAGCAGCTGCAGGTCATCGTGGCGGTGCTCGCCGTAGCGGGCGTTCGGCGCGGCCTCGCCGAGGCCGACGACATCCCCTGCCTGCAGCTCGACGACGAGGTTCGCGAACTCGCTGTGCGTCCAGCGGGAGATGCCGAACGGCGCGGCCGTTCGCAGATCGAGCGGGCGCGCGGATGCGTGAGCCATCTGCCTCATCCTCTCTCGGTGATCGTGAACAGACCCTCCGACGGCGCGAACGCCGCGCGGCCCTCGATGTCCCGGACGGCGACGTACCACGTGTACGAGTGACCGGCGCGGAGCGCCGCGGATGGGATCGTGCAGCGACAGAGGGCCGCCGCGGCACCCGTGAGCTTCTGCTCGTACGCCGGCGCGAGACCGTCGGCGAGGCAGCCGTCCTCGATGACCGTCACGGTCGCCGACACCTGCGAGCTCTCGGCCTCGCGGATGCGCCAGCGCAGCATTACGTCCCCGCCCCGCGGCAGCGAGACGCCCTCGTCCGGCCACAGCTCCTCGGGCCGGACCGGGTCGTACTCGAGCAACGGATCACCGGCGGCCGGCCGGTACAGGAGCGGCACCAGCATGCCGTCCGAGTAGCCGCCCGGCCCGCGCGCGTACACGACGACGGCGAGGCGGACGCCCGGGCGCAGCAGCGTCGCCGGCACGGTGAAAGCCGTCAGCGGCTCGTCGTGCTCCTGGCGCACGAGGCGATGCTTCCACAGGTCGGCCGTCTCCTCCCAGACCTCGACGCGACAGGCCTCGGCGTCGCCCCGATACTCCCACTCCACGCGCACGGGGTCGTTGCGCACGATCCAGAGCGGGGCGTGCGTGAGACGTGGCGCCGGCGGGCGTGGCGGGCCCGGCGCCGCTTCGCCGCGCTCCGCGACCGCCTCGTACAGGTCGTCCGGCAGCGGCGCGCCGTCGGGCACGTAGTAGTCGAGGTGGCGCGTCAGACGGTTGTCGTAGATCTCGCGACCGGCCGCGTCCCGGGGCAGGCGCCGCAGGCAGTAGAAGGGCAGCGACGAGAGACCTGCCGCGCGGCGCAGCGCGACGAGGTCGCGGCCGGCCGCTGCTCTGGGACCGCCCTCGGTCGCGCCCGCCACCAGCCGGGCATGCACGGCCCTGTTGAAGAAGCACTCGCGCTCGTCCCACAGGCGCAGATACGCGCCGCCGTCGTGCCGCAGCCGGTCGGTGGTCTCGGTGGCGCGCATATAGCGGGTGAAGAGCGGGCGGGAGGCGACCAGCCGCCACCCGTCCCCGGCCCGCTCGAACAGCGGCACCAGTCCGCGCGGCGACGAGTCGAACACGAGGTCCTGGCCCGCCACCCGGCCACAGAAGAACACCGTGTGGAAGCCCTCGCCCGCGTATGGGTGTGTGGTGAGCAGATCGCCGGGCACCAGCTCGCCACGACGCTCGATGGGCGCCCAGTTCGCCTCGAGGCCTTCGCCGGCCCGGCCGAGCTGCTCGTTGATCTCGTAGCCGTCGTCGAGCCGGTCGAACACCGCACGCACGAGCCCCCAACAGTCGAAGCCGTCGTCGAAGTTGTACGGCCGCGCCTGGGGACCGAACAGCTCCAGAGCGCGGAGAACGTCCACCGCTGAAAGAGGATCACTGCGCATCAGCCATGCTTACCAGCCAGCCAAAGCCGCGTCAAAGTGCACTCCACTCTGGAGCCTCGCAGTTTCGACCGTGGAGAGATACACTGCTGCCGCATGGGGGTTGATGAACACACGCTTCTGCGTCTGACCGACCTCACCGTCGATTTCGCCTCACAAGAGGGCGTCGTGCACGCCGTGGACCGGGTGAGCTTCGAGCTCGCGCCGGGTGAGCTCGTCGGGCTGGTCGGGGAATCGGGCTGCGGCAAGAGCGTCACGGCGAGCGCCGTCATCGGGCTCACCGGGATGCTGCCGAACGCATCGATCAGCGGCCGCGTCGAGTTCGACGGTCGTGACCTCCTCAGCCTCCCCGAATCCGAGATCCGCGAGATCCGCGGCCGCGACATCAGCATGATCTTCCAGGACCCGGTCACGAGCCTCAATCCGGTCCTCTCCATCGAACGCCTCATGACCGAAGGTCTCGAACTGCATCTCGGGATGAGCCACGCCGCCGCCGTGACGCGCTCGATCGAGCTCCTCGGCGAGGTCGGGATCCCGAAGGCGGCGGGGCGCATCAAGGACTACCCACACCAGTTCAGCGGCGGCATGCGCCAGCGCGTGATGATCGCCATCGCTCTCAGTTGCAACCCCAAACTGCTGCTCGCCGACGAGCCGACGACCGCGCTCGACGTGACCATCCAGGCGCAGATACTGCGCCTCATGAAGAAGCTCTCCCATGAATACGCCGCCGCGGTGATCGTCATCACCCACGATCTGGGGGTGGTCGCCGGGATGTGCGAACGCATCCTCGTCATGTATGCCGGGCGCATCGTCGAGAGTGGCCCGGCCAAGCCGCTCTTCGCGCGCCCGCATCACCCCTACACGATCGGCCTCCTGACCAGTGTGCCGCGGCTCAACGAGCCGCGCCGGGACAGCCTCGAGACGATCGCCGGCCTGCCGCCCGACCTCGCCAACCTGCCGCCCGGCTGCGCGTTCGCGCCGCGCTGCTATCTGGCGAGCGATGAGTGCTGGACGGCCGCACCCGAGCTGGAGACCACCGACCCCGGCCGCGCGAGCGCCTGCTTCCATCGCGACCGGCTCAGGTCGGGGAGCGGCGCGGGAGTCGCCGGATGAGCGCCGCCACGGCCAACGGCGCGGACCCTGCTCCTGCAAGCGGCGACGTGTTGGTCAGGGTCGAGGACCTCCGCGTCCACTTCCCGATCACCAGCGGCATCGTCTTCCAGCGCAAGATCGGCGCCGTCAACGCGGTGGACGGCCTCGACTTCTCGATCCTGCGCGGGGAGACCCTCGGCCTCGTCGGCGAGAGCGGCTGCGGCAAGAGCACGACCGGCCGCGCCATCCTGCAGCTCATGCGCCCGACCACGGGACGCGTCCTCTACGAGGGCGGGGATCTCGCCCACCTGAGCGGCAAGCGCCTGCGCCGGCAGCGCAAGCGTATGCAGATGATCTTCCAGGACCCCTACGCGAGCCTCAACGGGCGGATGACCGTCAGCGACATCGTCGGGGAGCCGCTGCTCGTCCACCGGATGGGCTCCGGCAAGGAACGCAAGGCCAAGGTGCGCGAGCTCCTCCAGACCGTCGGCATCAACCCGAACACGCTGAACCGCTACCCGCATGAGTTCTCCGGCGGGCAGCGCCAGCGCATCGGCATCGCCAGGGCGCTGGCGGTCGAGCCCAACTTCATCGTCTGCGACGAGCCTATCAGCGCCCTCGACGTCTCCATCAGGGCGCAGATCATCAACCTCCTGCAGAAGCTGCAGCGCGAGTTCGGGCTCACCTACCTGTTCATCGCCCACGACCTCAGCGTGGTGCGCCACATCAGCGACCGGGTCGCCGTCATGTACCTGGGGCGCATCGTGGAGTTGGCCGAGAACGCGACGCTCTACGAGGCCCCGATGCATCCCTACACCCAGGCCCTGCTGTCAGCCGTGCCGATCCCCGACCCGGAGGCCGAGGAACGCCGGCGTCCCGTCGTGCTCGTCGGTGACGTTCCGAGCCCCGTGGACCCGCCGAGCGGCTGCCACTTCCACACGCGATGCCCGGCGGCCCGCGAGGGACTCTGCGATGTCGACGACCCGCCGCTGGTCGAGGTGCGGCCGGGGCACTACGCCGCCTGCCACCTGATCACCGCGACCGACTTTCCCCACATCCGCGCCGGTGAGGACGACCTCGCGGTCGTGGCCGAGGGAGGTGGCGCGACGTGAGCGATGACAATCGCTTCGACGCCGGCCTGCGGCAACGCGACGAGCACCTGGAGCCGGAGGCCGAGATGGATCTGGCGCCGTCCGGCGCGACCGCCGGCGCCGAGCTCGCGTCCGCCGCCGGCGCCGCCGGCTGGAGTCCCGACGCCCTGCTCATCGAGCACCGCTCGCTGTGGGGTGAGATCTGGCGACGGCTGCGCAAGGACAAGTTCGCCGTGCTCGGCATGATCATCATCGCGATCCTCGTGCTCGTCGCCGTACTGGCCCCGTGGATCGCCCCGCACGACCCGACCAGGCAGTACAGCGAGGGCCTGACGATGCAGGGCATGCCGGTCGGCTCCAACAGCCAGTTCTGGCTGGGCACCGACCCCCTCGGCCGCGACATGCTGAGCCGGCTCATGTACGGCGCCCGCGTCTCGCTCACGGTCGGCGTGCTCGCCAACGGCTTCGCCCTCATCCTGGGCGTGGTCTTCGGACTCACCGCCGGCTACTTCCGCGGCTGGGTCGAGACGCTGCTCATGCGCATGACCGACGTGATGATGGCGTTCCCGATCTTCCTGTTCGCCATCGCCCTGTCGACGGCGATCAACAAGACGAGCATCTGGGTGCTCGTCCTCGTCATCGGCATCGTCTACTGGACGCCGATGACGCGCGTAATCCACGGCGAGGTGCTCAGCATCCGAGAGAAGGAGTTCGTGGACGCGGCACGGCTCACCGGGTGCAGCAGCCCGCGCATCCTCTTCCGCCACATCCTGCCCCACCTCGTCGCGCCGATCATCGTGTACACCAGCCTCGGCATCGCCACCACGATCCTCTTCGAGTCGACGCTGAGCTACATCGGCCTCGGCGTGCAGCCCCCGACCCCGAGCTGGGGCCAGATGATCAGCGAAGGCCAGTCGTTCTACCTCTCGGCTCCGCATCTCGTCCTCTACCCCGGCCTCTGCATCATGATCACGGTGCTGGCCTTCAACCTCGTCGGCGACGGGCTGCGGGATGCGTTCGACCCCCGCCAGCGCCGCGGATAAGCCTGATTCAGCCATGAGTAAGCAGTTCTTCAGAGAACCACAGGAGGCAGGCATGTCATCTCGTTTCACCCACCGCAGGTTCGGCGCGATCGCCGCCCTCGCGCTCACCCTGATGCTGGCCGTGGCGCTTGCCGCCTGCGGCAGCGACTCCGGCGGCGGGGATGCCACAACCAGCCCCGCGTCGGACACGCCCCAGATGGGCGGCACGATGACGCTCGCGTATCTGACCGAGCCGTCCAGCCTCGATCCGGCCGTCGCCTGGAACGTGATCGACTGGGAGATCGAGCACCTGGTCTATGAGGGATTCCTCGGCTACGCCGGCAAGCCGGGCGACGAGGGGACCGTTCTCATCCCGCGTCTGGCTACCGAGGTACCCAGCACTGAGAACGGCGGCATCAGCGCCGACGGCACCGTGTACACCTTCCATCTCAGGGAGGGCGTCAAGTTCCAGCCGCCCGTCAACCGCGAGATCACGGCCGAGGACTTCAAGTACAGCTTCGAGCGCATGATGAGCGAGCCGCGCGCCCCGGCGACGTCCTTCTACATGGGTGTCGTCGGCGCGAAAGCGTTCATGGACGGCAAGGCCGAGGAGATCGAGGGCTACAAGGTCGTCGACGACTACACCGTCGAGATCACCCTCGCGAGCCCCGACCTCTCGTTCCTGAACGCGATCACCATGGACTTCTGCGACGTCGTGCCCAGGGAGTGGGTCGAGAAGTGGGGCAAACAGTTCAACCGCAATCCGCTCGGCACCGGTCCCTTCGTCTTCCAGAAGTGGACTCCGGGCCGCACGATCACGCTGACGCGCAACCCGCAGTACTGGGACGATGGCAAGCCCTACCTCGACGGCATCACCTACGAGCTCTCCCTCAACCCACAGACCGCCTTCCTCAAGCTGCAGCGCAACGAGGTCGACGCCCTCGGCGACGGCGTCCCGGTCTCCGACATCCCGCGCGTCAAGGTCGACCCGGAGTGGAAAGACTACGTCTTCTCACAGCCGCTGATCGCCATCAGCTACCTCTTCCTCAACGTCGAGATGAAGCCGTTCGACGACGTCAAGGTCAGGCAGGCCGTCAGCTGGGCCGTCGACCGCAGCAAGCTCGTCAAACTGCAGGCCGGGCAGGCCAAGGAACTGTGGCAGTTCTACCCCGAGGGGATGCCGGGTCACGTCGCCGGCAAGGAGTACTACGGCTACGACCCCGAGAAGGCCAAGGCCCTGCTGGCCGAGGCCGGCTACCCAGACGGCTTCAAGACCATGATCTACACCGACAACGTTGACCCCAACCCGAAGCTCATGCAGTCGGTCCAGGCCGACCTTGCCGTCGTCGGTATCGACGCCGACCTCAAGACGATGAGCAACAACGCCTTCTACAACCAGCAGGGCACGCCCAAGACGCTGACGATGGGCAGCTTCGGCTGGTGGATGGACTTCCCGGACCCGAGCGACTGGATCGCGCCGCTGTTCAGCAAGGCCAGCGCCGTGCCGGGCGGCATGAACTCGAGCTTCTGGTGGAGCCCGAAGCTCGAGACCGCGTTCGCCGAAGCGCAGAAGATGACCGATCCGGCGGCGCGCATCGAGGCGTTCTCGGCGATGCAGGACATCATCGCCGACGACGCGCCCTACGCGACGCTCTACTCGCCGGTCCAGACCATTATGTGCTCCAAGACCACGGGCGGCTTCTACCTGCACCCGGTCTACCAGCTCGATCCGGCAAGCTACTGGAAGACCCAGGCCGAGTGACCTCGGCCTGACCGTGGGGCCGACAACAAGGGGGACGAGATGAGAACACACAGATGGATGGTGGCGCTGATGGCGGTGCTCGCCGTCGCGGCGCTGGCCGCCGGTCTGGCCGCCTGCGGCGGCGACTCCGGCGGCGGCGACTCCGGCGACACCGGCGGCGAACCCGTGCAGGGAGGGACCCTCAAGGTCGCCTTCCAGGGAGAGCCGACGGAGCTCGACCCGGCGATCGCCTGGGAGATCGAGTCGTGGGCGATCGAGCGCCTGTGCTACCAGACGTTCCTGACGTACGAGCCGAAGGCCGGGGAGCCCGGGACGGCGCTCATCCCGGAGCTCGCCACCGAGGTGCCGACGGTCGAGAACGGCGGCATCAGCGCCGACGGCACGGTCTACACCTTCAAGCTCCGGGAGGGCGTCAAGTTCGCCGCCCCGGTGAGCCGCGAGATGACCGCCGCCGACTTCAAGTACAGCTTCGAACGCATGATGAGCGAGCCGCTCGCGCCGGCGACCTTCTTCTACACCGGTGTGGTCGGCGCCCAGGACTTCATCGACGGCAAGGCCGACGAGGTCGAGGGCTTCAAGGCCGTCGACGACTACACCGTCGAGATCACACTCGAGAAGGCCGACTCCTCGTTCCTCATGGCCATGACCATGCCTTTCACCTCCGTCGTCCCGAAGGAGTGGGTCGAGAAGTGGGGCAAGAAGTTCAACCGCAACCCGCTCGGGACCGGCATGTACATCTTCGAGGAGTGGGTGCCGGGCCAGAGCATCACGATGAAGCGCAATCCCGACTACTGGGAAGAGGGCAAGCCCTACATCGACGCCATGGACTTCGCCTTCTCCGCGAACATGTCGACGGCGCTGCTCAAGCTGCAGCAGGGCGACCTCAACATCCTCGGCGACGGCATCCCCGCGGCCGACTTCGTGCGGGTATCGCAGGATCCGAAGTACAAGGACCGGATCATCAGCGACAACCAGATCGCCTGGTACTACGTGTTCATGAACGTGCTTGAGAAGCCGTTCGACGACATGAAGGTCCGGCAGGCCGTCAACTACGCCATCGACACGGCCAAGGTCCAGAAGCTGCTCAAGGGGCAGGCGAAAGCGCTCAACCAGGTCTTCCCCGCCGGCATGCCCGGCAACGATCCCGACGCCACCTTCTACAGCTTCGACCCGGAGATGGCCAAGCAGCTGCTCTCCGAAGCCGGCTTCCCGGACGGCTTCAAGTGCACCTTCTACGGCCACAACGTCGATCCGTTCCCGACCCTGGCGCAGGCCATCCAGGCCGACCTCAAGGCAGTGGGCATCGACGCATCCATCAAGCTCATGGACCGCGCCACCTACTGGGACTTCATCAGCATGAAGGGTTCCAACGCCGGCATCGGCCTGAGCGACTGGTACCAGGACTTCCCCGACCCGAGCGACTGGATCGGACCGCTGTTCACGAATCCCATCGAGGGCGGCGCCAACTCGAGCTTCTGGGAGAGCACCGAGGTGAACGACCTGTACGCGCAGGCGATCACCGAGCTCGACGAGACGGCGCGCCTCGAGCTCTACGGTCAGATGCAGGACATCATCATGGAAGAGGCGCCGACCGCGCCCCTGTACCAGCCGGTGTGGAACGGCATGGCCACCGAGAACGTCGGCGGCTTCTACATCCACCCGGTATGGATCCAGAACTACCAGGACTACTGGCTGACCGACGCCGGTACGCCCGCGGAATGACGTGACGGCTGTGGCACGGCGAACGGCGAGCAGGAGGGACGATGGGTAAGTACGTCGTCCGCAGACTTCTGTGGATGGTGGTGGTGCTCTTCTTCGTGAGCGTCATCACCTTCCTGCTCGCCTTCGCCGTGCCCGGCGACCCCGCCAAGAGCATCGCCGGGGTGCACGCGACGCCCGAGATCCTCGACCGCATCCGCGCCGAGCTCAATCTCGACGAGCCCATCTACGTGCAGTACGGCACCTACATCGCAAACCTGGTGCAAGGCGACATGGGCTACAGCTACGACACGCAGCTCCCGGTGGCGACGGCGATCCTGCAGCGTTTCCCCGCGACCGTGATGGTGGCCATGTTCGGCATCTTCTTCGAGCTGCTCATCGGCATCCCGGTCGGCATGGTCAGCGCGCTGAAGCAGTACGGTTTCCGGGATCGGCTGTTCACCGTGCTCAGCCTGCTCGGCATCGCGGCGCCGGGCTTCTTCCTCGGGCTGCTGCTCATGTACGTCTTCGCCTTCCAGATCCCGATCTTCCCGCTCGGCGGCTACGAGGGATGGTCGCTGCTGGGGCTCGTCTACGGCATCCTGCCCGGACTCACCATCGGGCTCGGCGGCGCCGCGTGGTACTCGAGGATGCTGCGCAGCAGCATGCTCGACATCCTCGGCGCCGACTTCGTCAAGGCCGCCCGCGCCAAAGGTCTTCCCGAGCGCACGGTCGTCTGGCGCCACATCATGCGCAACGCCTGGAGCCCGATCGTCACCCTCCTCGGGATGGACGTGGGCTGGTTCCTCGGGGGCGTGCTGGTCATCGAGGTCGTGTTCAGCATCCCCGGCATCGGCAGCCAGGCCTGGAACGCCATCCAGACCCAGGACACTCCGATGATCATGGGCACGGTGCTCTTCGCCGCCATGCTCGTCACGATCAGCAACTTCGTGGTGGACCTCGCCTACACGTGGCTCGACCCACGCGTGAAGTACAGCTGAGCGTCGGCGCCCGGCGGCACTGACGCCGCGTACGGGGGGAGGATACCCGTGCCTAGTACCCGACCGACCGATATCTACGGCCCCGTTCGCTCCCGGCTGCTCACGCTGGCCGCGTATCTGCGCGCGCGTCCCGTGCACGTCTTCGGCACCGGGGCCGTGATCGTCCTCGCCCTGCTCCTCCCCTTCCACTTCATCGACCGCCAGGAGCAGTTCATCGGGATGCCGGCGGCGATCACCTCTCTGGCCGTCGTCGCCGCCGCCCTCGTCGGAGGCCCGCGCGTCGGCGCCGGCCTGGCGGTCCTGGGCGGCGTCACCTACGACACTCTGGTCGTGACCGACCGCTGGCTCGCGAGCGGTATCACCACGGCCGCGGTCCTCATCGTGTGGATACTCGCCGGTCTCGCGGCCGGCCTGCTCGGGGACCGCTACCGCGGCCAAGTGGCGCGCTCCATCGACCAGGCGCACCGGTCGCGAGACGCGCTCGACCGGGTCGTCGAAGCCACGCCGTCGTTCCATGCCCGCGGGTCGGCGGCCGCGGTGGCCCGCGCCATCTGCGACGCCGCGCGGCGAACGTTCGACTGCGATCTCGCGGCGCTCTTCGCCATCGAGGTAGACCGGCTCCGGCTTCTCGCCCGATCGCCCTTCCTGGCGAACGACGGCGAGCGCCTCGCGATGGAGCCCTCCCGAGAACTGCAACACGAGCTCGCCGACAACCTCCTGCCCATGTTCGTCGCCGACGTCCGGGTCCCCGGCGGTCCCCGCGTACCGCGGGCGATCACCGGCGACGCCGACCAGGTGTCGGCCGTCCGCGCCCCGGTCCTGCTCGACGACGAGCCCGTGGCGCTGCTCGCGATGAGCTGGTCGAAGCGCATCCCCGAGCCGGACCTCAGCGAGCTCGGTGTCGTGCAGCGGTTCGTCGAGCACGCGGCCGTAGCACTCGCCCAGGCCCAGCGGGGAGAGGCGCAGAGCGACGTCGCGGCGCTGCACCGCCGGTTCCAGGCCAGCCTCGTCCCCGCAGTGGACGTCTCGCTGCCCGGCGTCGGTACGGCTGCCGTCTACCGCCCGGGCGAGCAGCGCATGCTGCTCGGCGGGGACTTCGTCGATACCGTGCTGCGCCCCGACGGATCGCTCGCGGCCGTGATCGGCGACGTCACCGGCCACGGACCCGACTCGGCGGCGCTCGGCTCGAGCCTTCGCGCCGCCTGGCGCGCCCTGATGCTGAGCGGCGCCGATCCTGCCGAGACGATGGGCACGTTGAACAGCCTCACACTGGACGAGAGCGATCGCTCCGAGCGCGCCGACCTCGGCTCGCTCCTGGCGACCGTGTGCGCCCTCGTCCTCGAGGGCTCCGGCATCGTGAGACTCGTCGTCGCCGGGCACCCGACGCCGCTGCTGCTCGGCCGAGGGGCAGGCCCGATCGACCACCGGGCGGGCCCGTTGCTCGGTCTCGGCAACGAGACGTCCTGGCCGGTCACGACCGTCGCGCTGCCCGGCCGCTGGGGCCTGCTGCTCTACACGGACGGCATCATCGAGGCCCGCACGGCTCCGGGCAGCCACTCCCGCCTCCGGA